>Ga0315288_10001598_pt1 | contig 29280 bp, 22 predicted proteins | sample YL17G11_20_MG_FD_203454 | JGI IMG/M metagenome (GOLD analysis project Ga0315288, IMG submission 203454) | Sediment microbial communities from Yellowstone Lake, YNP, Wyoming, USA - YL17G11_20 | ecosystem: Environmental > Aquatic > Freshwater > Lake > Sediment | place: USA: Wyoming | collected... | reverse complement strand
GCCCCCAGATCTTGTCTTTGTTGACCTTCGCCGACTGGTACTCGTCGTGCATCTGACGACCATCCTGCCGGATGTCGCCACGAGTCCGAGATGAGTACTCGACCTGGATGAGGTCGAACGCCTTCTGGGTGAAGTGGACAACGCCCTCTCGGACGCCGTGTTTCCGGACCTTCTCACGGCCTTCCTTGAAGTCGATCCCCTTGGTGATGATCTCCTGCGTCTCCTTCAAGAGGGCCACGCACTTGATCTTGTTCTGCTCCTCCAAGATCGACTGGAGGAGGTGGGTGAAGTTGGTCCTGACGTACGCGGAGGCGGCCTCGATGTCCTTGAGCCGTTCGAGAACCTCAATGTCGCCGGAGCCTCCAACCTGGCCGAAGTAGTCTCGGAGGGTCTGGATGCCCGGCACCTCGTACCGCTGCTGGAAGTACGTGAGGATGTACTCGAAGACCTTCTCGTCGTCGGGTCGGTTCCAGTCGATGTGGGTGGCAAAGAGCCGCTGGAAGTTCTGGACGAGATTTTCCTGCGACAGCTTCGAGTCAACGTCGATAACGCTACGAAGAAGCCTTTTCATACTGGTCCTCCACTCGGCTTCTTCTTGCCGTTCCGGGGTTTGTACCGAGCGTTCGTTCCCTCGCCGGGAAGGTCACCTTCGTAGTCACTGACCGTGCGTTGCAGGCGTGGAGTCGGCATCTGGATCATGGCTGCTGGGGTAGGTTCGGGGGCTCCAAGCCCCACCGTGCCGTCTTCACTCTCCGCCACCAGAGCAGAGGGGTCGATGGCGATTCCGTGTGGGGTATCCTGGGTGCTGGCGGACTCGGGGCGAACTAGATTCACGACCTTGTAGTTGGCCTCGATGTAGTCCCCCACGTCCTCCGAGTACGAGAAGTGCCCGTAGCCGAAGATGCTGGTGGGTACCTCGATGATCCACGTCGGTTTGCAGGCAAACTCTCGGATCATCAGGGCCTCCTTGAGGATCCCTGACATGGCGATGTTCTTGTATCCGAGGAACCCGAGCCGGATGATCACGAGATCGATGTCGGGACCCACGAGGTCATTCAGCGAGTTGTACGTGACCACCTCGTCACGACGGGACTTGGCCTTGGTCGCATAGCTCTCCGCTCCCAGGTAGATGATCTTGAGCTTCTCGTCGGTCAGTAGGCGGAACCTGAAGTCGGGCCCTTTGCAGCCCAGCGCCCACTTCAGGTGGGGGAGCAAATCCTTCCAATACCCCTTGATGAAGAGGTTCTCCCCAGTGCGGTCTTTCTTGGGGGGCTCTCCGGCAGCACCGGCCATGAAGAGGGGGCTCTTCTTGATCAACGGTGCCACTGCGATCTCCGCCCCAAGATGGGCCTTCAGAGCCCTGCTGTACGTGCAGATGCACTGCTGAACGGAGGCGTCATCCCCCTCGACGGGTAGTACGCCGACCCCCAGGCATAGTGAACAGACGGGCTTCGGCTCAGGCATCCGTCTCTTCTACACCAAGACCCTTGCCCTGGAGCCGCCGCATCAGCTCCTTCGTGCCCGATTTCGTCTGCTTGTCGAATTCGAGCGCACCCACGGCAGCCTCCCCGAGAACCGCATCCGAAAGCCGCTTCTTTCCTCGCAGCATTTCCAGAACGTGGTGGTCGATGGTCTTCTGGTCTTTCCGCTTTTCGCGAGGTCGTTCGGCGACGAGGTGGTACACGTTGACGTGGTTGTGGACGGAGCCGATGCGGACGGGCCGCCCGAGCGTCTGGACGTAGTTGCCCCACGACCACGGAGCGTCGTAGAAGATGAGCCCTGAAGCCGTCTGAAGGTTGATGGCCTCCGACCCGGCGTCCGTGATGAAGATGACCTTCGTGTCGGAGTCGGCGTCCTGGAACACGTCCTGGTTGACCTTGCGCTTCTCGCCGGACTCCTTGCCGGTGATGCGGGTGCTCTTGATGCCCTCCTGCTTCAGGATGGTTTGGAGCCGGGCCACGAGGCTCTCGAACCGCGTGTAGACGATGACCTTATCCCCCTCCAGTTCGCCCGTGAGCAGTTCGACGAGGGCCGTCTCTTTGGCCCCGAGCGTCTTGACCTTGACCGACTCGTCCCGGAAGAGGCCGGTGGTGATGTCGTCCCCTCCCTCGAACCGAAGCATCGAGAGCGAGTTCACGACCTGCTGGCAGTAGATGAGCGCCACCAGAGCCTTCGACTCCTCGTAGTCCTTCATCTCCCCGTCCCCGAGTTCGAGGAGCCCGCTGAGGGCTTCCGTGTACTTGGTGTCCTCCGCTGCGGAAAGCTCGCAGGGGATCTCTTTGGTGATGAGAACGGGCAGTTCATCCGAGACCATGTGCTTGGACCGTCCGAGGAAGTAGGGGTCGATGGCGAGCCGGAAGAGTTCGAGGTTCCGGTAGCCGACGATGAGCGGGATCTTGCGGCCACCCGAGACGGTCTGGAGCTTCGTGATCGCGTAGGTGTCCATGAACTTCGTCTTCGTCTGGAAGACCCACGGAACCACGACCTTGAAGATCGAGAACCCCTCCATCAGGTTGTTCTTCAGCAGGGTCGCCGTCAACCCGTAGCACCGGGACGCCCGATGGGAGAGGGCCTCGCAGACCTGGAAGGTCTTGGTGCTCGTGTTCTTGAACGCCGTCGCCTCGTCGTAGATCACGACGATGTTCGAGAGCTTCGCCGTGATGTTGTTGAAGAGGCCGGGCGTGTAGATCTGCTTCTTTTTCTTCGGGTCTGCGGGGTCCGGCCGCATCCCGCCCCCGGCGTCCCAGTCGAGCATGAGCCGGGTGTAGTTGACGATCAGGACGGCCTTGTCCGGCCCCTTGTGGGCCGCCCACTCCTCGTAGGTCTTCCGGCACTCAGAGGCCGACCCGGAGGCCACGAAGACCTTGATCCCGGTCGTGAACTTCTCGATCTCCGACTCCCACTGGCGGAGAGCGGCCTTCGGGCTGACGACGATGACCCGGTTGTCGGGCTCCTTCTCCCAGAGGTAGCAGAGGGCACCCAGAGCTTGGAAGGTCTTCCCGATGCCCGTCCCATCCCCCAGAATCAGCCGCTTCATCAGCAGGAGGTGGAAGATGCCCTGGACTTGGTAGTAGCGGGCCTTGACGGGCGTGACCTTCTTGTCGAGTCCGACGAATTCCTGCCTGAGCATCTTGGCGGGCTTCGAGAAGCTCACGGTCTTCGATGCCCGGACCTGCTTCAGCTTCTCGTGAGCGGCGTTGATCTGAGCTTGCCCGTCTGGTGTGAGCTTCATGGTCTTTCTTCTTACACCGGTTTTGATCTCCTTGGGGGTAGGTCTATGAGAAGCATGGGCAACTCTCTCTCCCCCGCCTGCCGCTTCTTCGTCGAGACCCTCTTCACCGGTAGGGTCCGGATCGTGACCCCCGAGGGTGAGGTCTACATCAGCAACGGGCAGCCAGACGCCGACACCGTGCTCCGCTACCTCGACCGGGGGTCATCCCCCAAGGGGTCTGCGAAGTGGACCTTCGCGGGTCAGGCCACCCAGGGGGAGATGGTTCGGATCGCCGACACCCTTTCAGCAGCCTACGGCCGCCCTCGGGGCTGCGAGCGGTGCGACGGAGAGGGCAGCCACTTCTCAGGCGAGCCCTGCTCCGCCTGAGAAGCCCTAGACCCCGCAGTGCTTCGGTGGGACGGGGTCAGGACGCCCCTTCCAGAAGGTCGAGATGAGCGTGACCGTTCCCCCGCCGATGCTCTCGAAGACGATCTTGAGCTTCGTCTTGCGGTCGGTCCACTCGATCTTCTGGCCGGTCTCCAGCGAATGGCCCATGTTCTCGTAGGCCCGGTTGCCCGCCTTCTTCCACTCCTCCATCTGCTTCAGGAAGTCCGTCAGGCAGGCCCGCACGTCCTCGACCTTGATCGAGCGGAGATCCATCCGGTACTGTCCGTGGCTCGTGATCTGAACCTGCCGGATCGGCCCGACGCCGGGCTCGCGACCCACAGGGTAGACCTTCGAGGCTTCTTGGTTCGAGAGGTCCGTGCCCTTCTCGACCTCCTCGATCATGTCGTGCTTGAGCCCCTGGTTCTGGACCTGCTTGTCGATCCGCTGCACGACCTGGCAAGGCCCGCCCGGCTTCCCCAGAGGGGGACTCAGGTCAGCCTGAAGGAACCTCTCGACGACACGGTGGGGGTCAGGTGTCATGTGAACTTGGCTGCGATGGTGACATTCGCGAACGGAGTCACCCCGCAGCGGGCTCCCGTGTACTGCGTACCCACGAAGTCGGGCGTCCCGGTGACCTGCCAGGTTCGGTAGACCACCCCGCCGCAGTCCACATCCCGTCCGACCATGACGTAGGTGGTCACCTGAGCGATGATCCCTCCGGGCGGGTCGTACAGGACAGCCGCCTCCTTCGAGACCGCAGGAGTCCGAGCAAAGGCGTAGGCTCCAGACTGCTCCCCAGAAACGGTCGCGGTCTCATCCCAGGCGTGAGCGGTCGCTGTGAAGTCAGCCATCAGGCAGGCACAGCCCCGTTCCACTTGGTCAAGTAGATCGCACCAGTCGTACAAACCAGATAATCTCGACTGTTCGCCCCTGTGGTGGAGAACGTGTCCTTCTTGGTACGGTTGACCATGCAGAGCTTCAGAAACGTGCTCGAACCCTTCCACCCCGTGGGTGCGGACTGGGAGGCGATTCTAGCCCAGTTGAGGCCGAGAGCGATGTCGTACCCTGTGTACGCATCCGTCCCAAGGAACGCTGAAGAACCCGTCCCTCCCATGCAGTACGGACCGATGGCACCGAACTGTACCCAGCCCTCACCCGCCAACCCCTTCTTGTGCCAACCCCAGATATTACTACCAGCGGTCGATGTCCCCATCGCGCCCTCGGTGAAAAGGGCACTACCGGCCCCGAACACGTACGGGTCCACATCCGCTGTGTCGAACGTTCCGGTGACCATCGGATCCATGAAGAACCCGTCTCCGCTGGCTGCGGTCGAGTTGGTCACCAGCGAAAACCCATACGGAGCCGCGTCGTCACACATCGCAAGAGCTGTCAGGCCGGTCGCCGCCCCAAACTGGGTCGCCCCACCCGCTGCTCCGCTCAGGACGATCTGGCTATCCGTCGCCGTGGGGACAGTCGTGGCGGATCCGCCTGTGATGAACCCGGCTGTCCGTGAGTACCGGATGTTCCAGGACGACGCCCCGTTCGTACCTCGCTGGAACAGCACCTCACGGAGAACGCTGTTCGCCGTGGGCATCTGGATACGCATCCAGGAACCCGAGGTGTCGGCGATGGCGTCCGTGGTCCACCAGTCGTAGGACACGACATCTCCGGTGGCCAACGTGCCGGTGCCCCCCGTGCATCCGGTGAACGTGGTGGCGGTCACGCCTGTGTAGGTAACGACCGTCCTGACGCCTCCGGCCCAAACCTCAAACGTCCCCGAGGCCGGGAAGTTCGTCGTGCTGACGACGTTGATCGTTGCCTGGGGGAGCACAGCACCGTTGGAGCCTGTCGCGATGGTCGTGGCCTGCGTGAACGACCCGCCTGAGCCACTCGACGAACCCATGAGCGTCCAGCCGTTGGTCACCAGAAGATCCTTGAGGAGCCTCATGCAACCACCGGGAATCGCTGCCGAGATGTTGGTTGAGAACTGAACGGTCATGGTCGATTCCTCTTAGCTGTAGATCACTTGAAGTCCGGCCCAGTGAACGACGGCAGCATCGGTAGGGCCAGGAGTGCCTGCCGAGATCCTGAGTCGTACATCGTACAGCCTAGAGCCGTTGGGCAGATCGGCAGGAACAGCTAGCGTACCCGAAGTCAACGTCGTTATCGAGTTGGCCGATGTGGTCACCGTAGCCGAAGCCACGGGCGACCCATCCGTCACGTTGTACAGAGAAACTTCGGCGGTCATGCTGGGGGTCGCGAAGGCCAACGCCCGCAAAACGATGGTACGGGTCGTGTTTCCCTGAGTCGTCGGATACAGAGCCGGGTTGAAGACCAGGCTTCCAACGGAGTACACCCCGGTGGAGTCGGTGGATTGCGTACCAGCACAGGCGGGCAAATCCTGCGATGACCCCAAAGGAGCCACGTACAGGGTGTCCGCGTCGGGCACATCCGTGAGAGACCCACCAATGATTGCGAGAGGGCGGCGTGCAGTCATTTCATCTGCTCAGAAGCTGCCATGAGGGTCTTGCGAACGTCGTCTCCGAGACTGGTAGCATTCTCGGAGAGCCATTTCATGACGGCCTTGCCAGCCTTCGCCCGGGTCAGGGTCTTCTTCGAGCCCCCGTAGTACTGGTCACCGAAGATCAGGTCGAGCAGATGGTGGCCCTTGAACGTCGAGGTCAGAAATCGCTTGGCATCGGCCTCACCCAGATAGGATGCCTTACCGTTGACGATGACCTCGATGGCCTCGAAGTCCTTCGTGAACTGGTTCGGGGGGCGACCGTACTCGAACTTGAAGTGATGCGCGGCCTCCTTGTACGAGGTCGTGTACTTCAGCTCTACGACGGCCTTCCGGTTCTGCACCCGTGGGTCGTCCTCGCTGACCTCACCCGAACCGGCCAGCCAGTTCTTGATTGATGTGGCCCCGCCTTGCGGGAATTTCTCGCTGAACGTCCAGCCCTTGGCGTCCACGACCTTGGCGTTGAACTTCCCGTCGAAGCCAGCCAGCTTGAGAGCCTGACTGACCTGCCCGAAAAGCCAAGCGGGTTCGGTCCCTTCCGAGCCAGTGAGGGGCCGGGTGATGAAGCCCATCTCCCAGATGTCTTTGGAAGCGGCTCCTCCGACGAAGTTCTGCTCGTAGATTTGGTGCCAGATGCCGACGAAGATGTGCTTGGTCTCTGTCCGACCGTAGGCGACCCAGAAGCCCTCGGAGCGGTAGTACTCGTCCGAGCTGTAGCTCTTTCCCCGTTGGCGGTCGGTGACGAATTTCCACTCGACCCCACCCGGGATGCCCGCTTTCGACTTGGCCTCGTTGAAGTCCACCTTGATGGGCTTGGGAGGCTCCCATCGCTGCCCACCGCCACCCCCACCACCGCCGTAAGGGCTTGGGCCTGGAGACGGAGCGGGGCTCGGAGCTGAGCGGTCGTAGGTGGGCCGCTGCTTGCCCTCCAAGATGTCCTTCGCGACGTTGATCTCGACCATCTTGGCCGGGTCGCCACCCCTGTCGGGGTGATTCTCGAACGCCTTCGCCTTCCACGCATCCTTGATGGCCGCCGGAGTCGGCTGCACATCCGCAGGCAAGCCCAGGATCGCCTTGGCGTCCTGAAGGCTCATCGAGAGGAGAAGGAAAGCGTAGCGGTCCATGTAAGGCTCCTAACTACTTGATACTGCGGAACATGTCAGCCATTCGCTCCAACTCCACAGCATACTCTCGTAGTTGTTTTGCGAAAACGGTGGAACTCACCATTTTCGGGAAACTAGGAGGGTCTTCTCCATTTGCGAAACGATTCGCGAGGCTAACCATGAGCTGTGCGGGACCGTGTGACCCTGACCAACCAAGCTCCTTGAATGCTTCAGCGATCTTCTGATCAATCTCTTGGGCCTCACGATTGGCTGTGAACCTGTTCGTGAACCGCCAAGCCCGATTGCGGTCGGGGTCGTTCTTGGCGGCCTCTGGCTCAGGTTGAGCGGCGGTTCGCAGACGTCGGTCGTAGGAGTACATGGGTCAGCCTTTCGGTTCGACGGGCTTCGTGCGGTCGATGCTCATCACGTTGATGCTGGCGAGCCCGAGCGTCTCGTGAATCACGCTCATCGCCTTGGAGGTATCGAACTCCTTGCAGGAGAACACGTCCATCGAGAAGAACTTGCGAAGGGGCCAGCAGTGGATGGCCATGTGACTCGTCGAGATGATCGCCGACCCGGTGAGACCACCTTCGTCCTGGAACACGTCCGAGGTGAGCTTTGTGGGGTCGAGTTCGACCTCCAGGAACGTCGGCCCCTGGATGATCTTCATATCGAGGGACCGCGCGAGATCGTAGAACAGGCACATGAGCTTGCCCTCCTCGAACACCTTCGCGTCCTTCACGTATCCGTCGATGATGAGATGCCTACCTGCGGAATTCATGATGGGATCACCAGAGCGCGAAGCTGATCGCTGCGTGTGGGTTGTGCTGCCAGGTGCCCCAGGTGATGGCGTAGCCTCCGTAGAGGCCCATGTTCCTGGTCAGGTCGAAGCCAACACCGGCTCCGACTGCTCGGAATCCAACGTAGACGTTGAGGTTCGACCACGAAAGGAAAAACGGTTCGAGCAATACACCGGCATCCAGGCCCGCGTACCCATCCTTCTTGTCGAGGGCCGTGAGGGGCAGATACCCGATCGTGGCCTTGGGTCGGAACCGGAACCCCGAGGTGGGTTCCACCCTCTGGGCCGCAACCAAGCTGACCTGACCCTTCGCCTCAATCTTGTAGTTGCACCAGTCGAGATGAACCACGTATGGCTTCGGATCCGACCCCGACCCGTAGATGCGGCCGTCCCGGTCCACCACGATCGTGATGGGGTCGAGCTTCAGCGTGGGGGCCGTATCTGCCCGGCACTTCGCCTCCCGGGCGAGCTGGATGAACGCCTGGAGGTCTTCTTTGGCGACGCAGGAACCACCCTCACAGGTCTGAGCCTCGGCTGGTGACGCGAGGAGAACGAGGCCCAGAGCAAGCAGCCCTCGCCTCATCGGTATTCCCTCGATCCTTCGTCGAAGAGTTCTGCGAGGCTCTTGGCCTCTTTGTGAAGCCGCTCGAACCTCGTCTTGAGGTCGAGCACCGACTCGTAGTTGGCCCGCACGTTCTTGTCGTGGGTCGAGCGGGCCATCATCGTGAGCTGGTTCAGAAGCCCCTTCAGACTGGCCTCCGTGTGCCCCAGGTCACGCTCGATGGTGTGCAGGGCCCGTCCGGTGTTCCGGAGAACGTTGGCCGGAGACTCGGCAGCGGTGCGGTCGTAGCTGTAAGACACGTCAGCTCCCATACTTCGCAAGAAGATCATCGACCTTCGAGGCCGGAACGCCCGACTCATCCTTCACGGTGACGACGAACTTCCCAGGCTGAATGACCACGACCTTGTCCACATCCTTGTTCTTCACGCCATCCGGGAGCGTGACCTCGATGGGATCGGTCTTGCCCGGAGGGGTGAAGGTCACCGTGTCGGGGTTCGAGAAGAGGCCCGGCTCCTTGATGGGTACGACGACGACCTGGGTGTCCCCCTTCGAGTCCGGGACGCCCGGTTGAATGAGCTTGCCGTCTTTGGCGATGCGGTCGGGGTCGATGGCGTTGGCCTTGTCGATGGCCGCGTGCTCCGGATCCTTCTTGCCGAAGAGCCGGGCCAGGAGGCCGCCGATCTGAAGCTCCTTGACGCCCATCGAAACGAGCAGGACGGCCACGATGACGATGACGAGCGCCACCCCAGGAGCAGCGAGGTGAATCGCCATCCAGTGGAGGATTGCCTTCAGCTTTGCCCAGACCGTGCCCCAGAAGGTCGGCCCGGCAGGGGGCGGCATCTCGTCAGCCATCACGCCTTCGGGGTCGTGTCAGGAACCGGGGCGGGCTTCACAGGAGCCGGGAGCGTGATCTCGGCAGAGGGCTCTGCGGACGGCATCTCTGCTGCCTCTGCGGGGGCTGCGGGAAGCTCAGGGGCAGCCGGAGCAGCCCCGAGCTTGGCATCGGCACCCGTCTTCATGAACCCACGGAAACGCCCGTAAATCCAGCCGGAAGCCCCACCACAGACGAGCCCGTACATGATCTTGACGCTCAGCACGTCCGTGACCGGCATCGGCCAGGGGAACTTCTTCGCGAACAGAGCGATGATCATGCCCGTACCGTACGGGCCGAGAGGCAGGAACAGCTCAGTCCAGAGCCGGTGCGAAGTTGTGCCCTTCACCTTGGCTCCGGGAACCAGAGCCTCGACGAAGAGCCGAACGACGTACGTGATGAAGTAGATCCCCAGGCAGAACAACGCTGTCTGCCAGTTGAGGAAAATCTCGAAGCCCTTGTCCAACTCCGCCATGTTCACACCTCACCAAGAACGGCGGATAGATAGACCAGCTACTTCTCGATCACGGAGAGCTTCTCTTGGATGTCCACCGCGTGGACAACCGGAACCGGGGCCAGAGCCACTTCCACGGGAGCGGCCGGAAGAGCCTTCGGAGAGGCATGAAACGGCAACGAGCCCATCTCCCAATGGTTGAGCTTGGCCAGCTCCCGTTGGAAATGGTCTCGCTGATCCGCCGGGAGAAACGGGGCCGAGAGCGCCGACATGATCCGTTGACGAGCTTCGGCTGCCCCCTTGGCTCGTTGTGCGGGGGTCAGGTCCAGGTAACTGAGGTGTCGGACAGTCATGGCTCTCAGGTGACGAAGGTGAGGGTACGGCGGGTCAGAACGATGGTGCTGGGGTCGATGACCTCTTTTCGGAAGTCGTTGACGAGGGGGCGGCCCTCGATGCGGTAGAGGTCAGCCGCCGAATTGCCCTCCAGGAAGCCGTTCGTGTTGAGGGCTGTGAACCAACCCTGGGAGTCCACGGACGTGGTATCCTTGGTCACCGCGATGCTGGTTGTCTGGATGAGCATCATCAGCTCGTTTCCAGCCGACACCTCGTTCAAACCCACGTTCGTTACCGCATTTCGCACCAAGTACGCTCGGCCAATCAACACGTTGACTCGGGTGTCGTTCGCCCCAATAGGGGTAACCAGCCCAGCGGGGTAGACGGCTGCGACCTCACCACCCGGGTGCGGAGTGGCGGCGGAGAACACGGAACCACCACGGTTGACTCGGAAGTTCGTCAACAGCGAGTAGTTGCCCTGGTTGCCATCGACGTGGACAACATGATCCCCCGTTCGACCCGCGAGGTCTGACGCGGCGAGCGGGATTTCCGTCTGCTCCAGCGTGCTTTGAACCGCCCAGCTCGTCAGGAAATTCCGGTACGTCTGCGTGTGGAACAGGAGCCCCGACTCGGGGAACTGCTCGAAGCTGTTCCCTCGGAAGTCCTTGTCCCGGAAGAGCGCCCCCAACGGTAGCCGCTCGACGCACCCCAGATACTGAGAACCGATCGACCTATCTCCCGTCCCAAGCAACGCACCCAATGCGATGAATGGACGGGGTGCGATGGGGTTGGTGGGAGGCCAGCCCGCAGCCTTGTCCTCCCACCCAACGTTGCCCGGAGAGGGAATCAGAGTGAAGTCTTTGACGCTGAGGCGTCCCGTACCGAGGCTGGTCGTGAAACCAGTCTCGGCAAGGATCTCCAACACCTTCTGATTCGGCCGGGTCAGGGCATCCTGGTTGATGAACTGCGAGGTCAGAGCAACGACCTCCCCCGTCAGGAGGGGCCCAGCAGCGTACCCGGTGTCCTGGTAGAGGGTCTGGCTGCCCCAGGCGTCCCCCTGATAGGGGGCCCGGCTGTAGTTCGCCAGAATCTCATCCGAGTTCGTCATCGTTGCGGGGATGACCAGTTCAGGAGCCGCGATGAGAGCATTGACGTTCAAGGTACGGTCAACCGCCGAATTCGCCTGCCCACGCTGACGGCTGAGAACGAGCCGGAACTCCTTCGTGATGTCGAAGGCGTCCCGGTCGAACCCGAAGATGCTGGCCTCGATCACGAAGTTGCCAGTCGCGAAGCTGGCGATCGGGTTCGGACTCTTGGTCAGGTCGAGGATGGCGGCGTTGATGATGAACGTCGAGTCCCCATCGTCGTCCTTCTCGATCCAGAAAGCCGGGTCCGTGATGTCCTGCCGAAGCAGGTTCTTGGCCGCCGTGAGCGATCCCGTAGCTGCTCGTGTGCCGGGATCGAACGCCGAACCATTCAGCTTGTAGTCGTTCGCCTCGTAGATGGCCCAGACACGGGCACACCCGTAGAAAGGCGGCAACTCCAAGCCCTGACGACCGAGACCACGGGTGTCCGTGAACTTCCGGATGCCGCCGTAGGTCTTGCCGCCGAACGTGATGACCCCGTTGTAGGGAGCCGGGAACGTACCTGGGGGGTTGAAGTCCAGGGTCGTGAAGCTCGTGTATGAGAACGCACCGTTCGAGAACGGGCAGCAGTTCTTGACGGGATCCGGGAACGGACCTGCCCCAGAAACGACATTCAGCAGGTAGTTCAGGCCCTGGCTGAACGGAGCCTGGTCCGCCCAGTGGATGGGCAGGTCGTACTCACCCCAACCCGGGATGAGGCTCCTGGGCACGGAGATGTAGATGTTCTTGGTGAACGCAGACAGCTCCGTCGTCCCGCTGAAGAGGCCGAGCGGGTCCGTGGTCGTGTACTTCGCCGTGATGCCGTCCTTCTTGAGGAGCGGCATCAGCCCTTGAGCCTTGTACAACTGGATCGTGGCAGCGGCTGCACCCGCCACCGTACGGTCTACGACGAGGGTGTCGTTGGGAGCCGGGAAGGAAATGATGTTCGTGACCACGTACCGGCCGGGCTGTGCCGAACCAGCCGTGATGACGACCGCATCTCCGATAACCACACCGGCCGCCGCGAAGTCGAACGGGACCACGGAGTGGAGCTGATTCGTGGAGGCTGCCACTGTATGCAGCAAGTAGGACAGCGTACCAAAGTTGGCTGCCCTGCCGTCGATGGTACGGGACTCGTCCGGAAGATCCACTCGACGGAGAGGCTGAACCACCAGCGTCTTCGAGCCCAACTCCGCGTACCCCTCGGCGGTCACAGGCAGACGGGCGGAGATCACGTCATTCTGGTACTTGGACCAGAACGCCAACCCCCGGATTCGCATCGGGAACGAGTTCGTCGCGACCGTCTGCTGGCTGAGCAGCAAATCCGCCGACGGGAAGCTCGACACCACAGAGTGCAACGAGTCCGGACGGCGAGACAGACCACGGCCAGGGCCGTACTGACAGAACGCCGTGATGTAGATCCGCTGCGTGGTGATCGGGAACCCCAACGCAAAGGTCACGACGAGATCGTCGGACTGTGTGGGGACGATGGGGGTGACCGTGTAGAAGGCCGGATTGATGGGATCCGTTTCCCCATCAATCCGGAGGGAAAAGTTCGTGGGATCCGCGTCGAAAACCCAGCGAGCTTGATCCGCGTCACCACCAGGCAGGCCAGCCTTGAGCTGAGCCACCGGGATGGTGATCTGGTCGAGCGGTCCGAGCACGGCACCAGGGTTGAATTTCACCGTCTGCGTGACCGTCAGGGAGAGCGACCAGGGCTCGTTCACCGGAACGGGCGGTGCGGCTCCCGTCGGCTTGATGATGAGTTCGACCTTCTGGAGGCACGCTGCATCCGAGAAGATTTGCCGGATGTTGTCCGGGCCATCGAGCTTCGTGACCCCGGTGGCCGCCGAACCGTTCGTGATCTTGTCCTCGTAGAAGACGAACGACCCTTGAGGGCCGCCGCCCGACCGCTTCCAGTTCGTGCGGAGCTGCCCACGGAGGAGCTTGTCGAGGTTCTCTTCGAGCAGGGCCTGGTATTCTAGCCCACCAGGGCTGACGATGTGCCGAAGGTCGAGGATGTCCGTCAGGGCGATCTGGTCTGCGTAGAGCCCATCCGGTCGGCCCGACTGAGCCTGAACCACGGTCGCCGCCTTGTGTACCTCTGCCCTCGACCCATTCGTCCCCCGAGCCACGATGGTCATCACACCACCAACCGTGATGCTCTGGTACTGGAGGTACTCGTCGCCGATCTTGATGGTGACCGGGTTCAGGGGCGTCAGAGGCAGCGGGATGTTCGAGGCGGACGCCAAGGTCAGCGTCAGGGCCGTCGCGGAGAGGTCCACAGCGAGGGTCGGGGTCGTCGAGAACGTCGCGATGCCCGTCCGGTCCACTGCGGTGGGGTTCCGGTCGAAAGCTCCGTTGAGGTTCTGGCTGGGGTCACCCGTCCAGACGATGCCGTTGCGGCGGAAGATGGCCGCGATGGGGATCGCGTAGACGTAGCCGTCCACGGTTCCGAGCGTGTTCGGGGTGCCGTCCCCGGCACGCCAGAGGCCGTTGTCGCCCAGCACCTGACGCATGTTCGAGAAGGTGAAGCTGGTCGGAACGGCTGCCCCTCCCTGCCCCTTCACGGTCGCCGGGTCGAAGCCGTCCGGGTATCCGGTGAAGCCCACCAGCCCCTTCACGACCCTGATTCGGTACTGAAGCTGCACTCGCTGCGTCGTCTCGAACCCGAGGGCCGGGTCCACGAGGTCGTCGTTGATGAACGAGTAGCCGCCCTCGACGTTGCCGTACCGGTAGACGGCAGCCACGCTGGGCTTGTTGAGCGTCGAGGGGTTCGGGGGGATCCGAGCCTGCCAGACCTCCAAGAACACGTAGTCGATCCGGAAATCGCCCGCATTCTGCGGGGGAGGGTCGAGGGCGATCTTGTTCCAGGTGTCCGTGTCGTTCGGCAGCCCAGGGGGCGTACCTGTCCGGGTGCCGGTGACGGGCACCAGCCAGCCGTTGACCGCAGCCCAGACGACGGCCTTCTGCTCCCCGGTCCGCTGCTTCCCGAACTGGAACCAGTTCGACCACTTGCCGTTCGTCGTGTACACGGCCGAGGAGTTCGTCTCGTTGCCGTACCACCCAGAGGGCATCCCCCGAACCACGGCTTTTCGCGTGTAATTGACGCCAAGCTCCTGGAGCAGGTTCAGCTCCGCGTCCATCGGCGGCTTGCCCTGCTGCCAGATGACCTCGACGTACTCGGTCCCGTCAGGGCTAAGTACCCGCGAAACTCCCGCTCCATAGTTATTGGCCATCGGCTTGCCCTTCTGATCTGATTAGTAGGTTAGGCTCTCGGCCTAAGTAAACGACCGCCCACGAGCCCACGTTAAGAATCCGGAATGGCCCGGGAGGGGCGGGGGTGTTGTTCGTGAGGCGAATGATGAATTGCGTGCCCTGCCCGATGAGCGGGATGTTCAGAAGGGCCCCATCCAAGGTCGGATAGAAGTTCACCCCGTTGTTGAAGCTCACCTCGCAGAGGAAGTTCGGGTCTGTGCTGGGCACCTCTCGGTAGGTATTGAGCACCCGGCTCGTCGCCCCATCGGTCGTGACGGACTCGAACGTCTCCCAAGTGATGATGGCCTCTGGGGCTGGAGGCCCGGCCAAACCAACCACGGTGCTCTGGAATTTAGAGCCAGGGAAGATACGAACGACATTTCGCTCCCCGAAGATACCCTTCACGTTCGGAGCAACGAGGTTCACGTCCCCGAGAAAGAACAGGTCGTCCAGGACGATGTTCGCGAACCCCGCGTAGAAGGCCAGGATTCCCAGGTGCTTCTTGATGATGAGGTCGTTGGCGCTCACCGGGTTCACGACCGAGATGTAGTCGGGCACCCGGATGACCCCGACGCCGTTGGCCAGAACGTCCGGGCCCGAATGCACGTCGATGATCTTGGTCGTGGCCAGAGGATTCGCGAAGAGATCCACGAGGTAAAGCGTGCTCATGGGTCAGCCCTTCATCCGATGGCGGAGGTTGTCTCTCACGTATCCTGCTCCCGGTTGAGCCTTCCTACCATAAGGATGGCGTCCAGCGGAAGTCACGTTCGTGTAGGTCGGCAGATTCACCTTCCCTGCGGGGGTCATGAGCCGGTGGTTGTACTGCGGCTGCCTTGTGATAGAAGAGTTGAGAGCAAAGGACGTCTCCAGGGGATTACCCCACGCCTGCCCGGCTGCCTGCCAGATCGGCCTGCCCATGTTCGGCCAGGACTCCGAGATGTCCGTAGCCCCGCCCCCGATGACCACGTCTTCGACATGGACGTTGTCCGCGTCCTCGATGATGAGCCCTGTGGCATCCTGCCCTAGGGTCCACATGAGCACGTCTTCTCGGGAGACGGCAACCATCTTCGAGACGCCCGGCGTCACAACGACCTCTGAGGCGAGGGCATCCACCGTGAGCTGGTTGTAGCCCGTACCAACACCACCCGTGTCCGCTCCGTCGAGGATGGTCACGACCGCCGTCACCTTCCCAGTGCCGTCGAAGATCATGGCCTTCATTCCAGGCTGCCACGTCTGGGCTTTGGCTGCAAAGGTGATGGTGCGTACAGCCCAGGCCATGATGGTCTGACCCGAGCCTCCGAAGATGCCGAAGTCCGAGTAGTTGCCAGTGGTAGCGGGGACAACCCACTCACTCCAAAGGACTGAGGCAGCCACGAGCCACCGGCTGAGTCTCGGGTTCCACTTCACTTTCATCTGAGACACGAAGGGGAAGACCTCGAACGCCACCTTGGGGAAGGAGTATGGAGGAACCGGGAAGGGGCCGTACCCAGGACCAGGGAGTTGGCCCGGCCCGTTACCGAAGAGGAACCCCGTGGACGGAGGGTCCGACACGTTCGGGGCGAGGACCGCCTTCGCGACCTCATTGAGCCTGGAGTTGAGGAGCTGTGCTTGAAGTTGTACTTTGCCCAGACCCGCCACCGTCGAACAGGCTCCAACTACCAGATAGTGGGAACCGTTCCAGCCGATGTCCCCAGCACTGACGTACTCGTCCACAGCCGTGTTGGTGAGGAAGACCTCAGCACCAGCAGCTCTGGTGTTCGGCTTGAACGTGTAGACCGTCATGGCTCCGCCGATGGACCCCGTCCCACGGTACTGAGAGAGGACGGCGAATTCGTCGTCCACGTCGTTGTAAGCCACAGCGTGGAGTCGAGCGGTTTCTCCAAAGTCCCCTCCGGACCCACCCGTGGGGTCTGCGATCCTATACGACCTGGGGTTCACTCCAGCCCGACCGGATTCCACCAGCGCACCGTTGTCGTAGTCCGAGAGGCCCCCGCTGCGGATTTCACCGTAGGTCGTGACCGTGCGACCGTAGGGGTCTATACCCTCAGCATTGAAGGCACCTTGCACCGTGAGCTGTCGGGACCGGGGATCGTAGTTGAGGACGGGGTAAACTCCGTTCGACTTCAACGAGAACCCGAAACTCAGCTTGTTGGTACCCGTGACCACCAAAACATCCCCAGGCTGAATCGAGGGCTGCTGGAAACGGATCACATCGTAAGCAACGTTCGCCTCGAAGACGAATACCCCACCTGGGATCCACGACGTATCACACGTCAAGGTGTTCACGGCGACCGCCACGATCACGAAGTTCCCGATGTTCAGACCCGATCCGATGAAGAGGTAGTCCCCCGGCCGAACACCCTTGGCGATGAAGTCTCCGGAGGCTGCGTCACCCAGAAGGTTGAGTGTCGTCCCAGCCACCGCGATGCCCGACGCCATCGCGGGACCGATGATCGAACCATACGTCTGAAGCACAGTGTAGGCAGCCCCGAAGTTAGGGGTACCCACTCCGAAGAACCCTGTGGAGACGGCTGTACCGAGGTGGGAAACCCCACCGATAGCCGAGTGTGGACCCGTCGAACCCGCAATCGTCGTCGGGTAGGGGGTACCGATGAGGAGCCCCGGAGCAGCAATCTGCTTGATGGACATCGGTTGAGCCATGCCGTTTTCGGACATGACTGTGTAGACCACATGGCTCTCAATTGACGTTTCTGGGATCGCGTTGACACGAACGATGGAGACCTGCTCGTAGAAGATGACGAACCGGTTCCCATCCCATAGGATCTTGGGGTTCTGACACGAAGCACCCTCCGTGAAGGTGTCGATGACGTGGGTGGTCCCACCCCCCGTCGTTCCTTGGCCCGTGAAGCCGCTGACGGTGGCCGGAACTGCCGAGTCCATATTGAACAGTGTGACGCCGATGACCGACCCACGGCTCCTTGAAGCCGTATTGAGATGGGGGGTCATCCCAGCCACCCAAAGGACGGCGTACACTTTTCCAGAGAAGGCCGCTTCACAGACTGCCACCGTGTTCGATTGCGTCGCTGCTGGTGTGGTGTACGTCGAGGTCGAGAGTCCAGACCCATCCGACACATGAACCGAGCCCATCGGCAACTGAGCAGTAGCGACCACCAGAGCTTCGTAAGGGTTGACCAACTCGCTCGTCTGCACGCCTGCATCCTCACTGCCAGGCATGTAGCTCATACAGAGAAGGTACCCGACGGCAGCATCGGTAATCCCCAGAATCTTTGTGTTGGCACGTTCGATCCAGAAAAGAACGAACCTCTGCCCATCCCAAAGCACCTTTGGGCCCACCCCAGGAGCGATGTACCTTCGATTGTCCCTAGCGAGGAAACCGCCCGTCGTGAGCGTTTCCCAAGCGATGTCCGATGGCCACTTGGAGAGATCCGACCGTCCCAAGGCAGGCCCATCCATGTAGAGCGGATCCTGGCCCTTGGCATTCGTGTAGGTGACCCCGATGTTGAAGGTCGCCTGCTCCAGTCCCAAGACGTGGTACGGCGAGAAGACTCGCGCCTGGGGGTAGACGAAGACGTTTCGGAATCCGTCCGTATCGAAGGCTAGAACCGAAGCAACTGGTCCAAAGTGCCTCGTGTATACGTGAGCCTTGCTCTGAACGGTCAGAGCCGTCGTCGGGGTGGCCTCGATCGAGAAGTTCCGAAGGGTGACGTTGTACGGACCGAACGTCTGCCGGTAGAACTCAACAAGCGAGTCCTCGATGTCACTTTCCACAACACGGTCCACGAAGCCGTAGAGGTTCTCCCCCCAAGCAAGGGCCGACATCGGGCTCTCCAAGAGAGCCCGACGACTGATGCCCTTCGGACGACCAGGGGCCACTCCTCGGAAGCCGATGTTGGCCTTGTGCCTGGTTCCGGCTTGCAGCCGATCCGCACTCTCGCCTGGATTGTCCCCCGCAACGACGGCTGGGTAGTTGCCACCCCGCACCTGAGGCCGCCGCATCAACTCCGTTTCACGCGGGACGTTCGAGAGGTCGGAGGGTTGGTCTGCCCAGGTAATGAAGTCAGTGGAGGTGATGAGCCGTCCGTCAGACCCGATACGGAAGCCCTGGTTCTTGGCTCCAGCATTGTCGGGGTAGGGTGGGAAAATGAGCACGTATTCCAGGTTCGTTCCGGAGCCGATGCCGAACGGGTTCCCTGTGAACTCGATCGAGTGCTCATCCAGGATGGCGTTGATCGCGTAGATCGTACCGGGAACGGACGGGAACCAGATCGAGGCTCCAGGAGGAAGGGTGTTCCGAAGAACGAACCCGAACGAGTTCGCGGTCGGAGTGTCCTGCCCGAAGTACAGGAGCACGTCCTTGATCCTGGTGTCGATGCCGGAGCCGTTCCAGTTGCCGGTGTGCGAGTGAAGCTGGTTCTTCGATGGGCTGACGATGACCCAGTCCTGTCCCGTCCAGGAAACGTCCGGGATCGGGGTCAAGACCCCGGTGTCCTTCCACCGGTACGAGAAGTTGAGGAGGCTGACCTCACGAGCATAGTTCCAAGGGATACGGACTCCCGACTCGAAGTTCGGCCGCTCCGTGATGGGCGTCCGAGTACCAAGACTCTTCAGAGAAACTTCGAGATCCCGAGCGGTACGAGCATCGGTGACGTCTAGGTTGCCCGTAGTAATATGTCGTCCAGTCCAGGTTCCCACCGGGAAGACGGTCTGCGAGGTGGGAAACACCACCTTGCCGTCATCCCGAAGAATGACAGCACAGGTCGAGACGTGCTCCCTGTAGGGTTGCGGGTCAGCCAAGACGATGCCCGGTGATGTTGGGCTCGGCTGGTAGCCGTTCTCGTAGTTCTTGACGAGCGGGATGGAGGGGAAGCAGTGCGTGTAGAATCCCTGAAAGGCAACACACCAGCTTGCGGCCCCTCGCGAAATGCGAACGAGGTCGGGTTCACGCATCTCCAACTGGTATGAGCCATCCAGCAGGCCCGATTCGACGACCGAAACGAGGATATCAACTGCACCAACTTTATGCATCCCATGGATCTGGGAAGGAGGTGAGATTGCCCAGGTCACCGGAGAGTCGGCCAAGAAGTCGTTCCCGCCCTCCCACTTGATGAACGCCTGGCTGGGAGGCCCGATGCTGGTCACGACACCAGACAGTCCCTGCTGGAATCCGCCAGCCACAGGGCTGACCAGCAAATGGACCTTGGAGCCTGGGACGACCCCCACGGTGTTCCAGTTGGGGAAACTGAGATCCTGGAGGTAGCTGTTGGCTGCCAAAACGATCGTGCCGTTCACGGATCGTAGAAGGGCGTGAGCACGATGGGACCAGACAGCCATGAAGTTGCCGAGTTCATCCGTGGCCACGTCAGTGGACGAAACCACCGACGTTGGGGCGTAGGCCGAAGCAGCCTGGACACCGATGACACCCGACTGGATGGTGGTCCACGTAACTCGGGAGTCTCCCGCAGGGTTCTCCCCAGTGACCGCGTAGTCCCACATCACGATCAGGGTCTTGTAGGGCGTCGAGGCCGTGAAGTTGTCCACCGCGATGCTCGGATGATCTTGGTAGTCTTGAGTTCCTGGTACCAGCGTGGAGGCTCCGTACGTGTAATCGACCTTCCACCCCACTGCTGTGGCGTCGGACTGGACTTCAAATACACGGTAGGCGACTTGCGGGCCAGCGTTCGGGAGAGGCTGCTCCTCCACCCAGACGATGGAATACTCGTTGGCAGCCTCGTGGTACGCGAGTCGCGGATAGTGCCCACCTGAGTGGTGGTGGCTCTTTGGAGATCCCTGCACGAACAGCGGCCGGACGGTGTCCTTGACGTTGATCCCCGTTCCAGGGAACACCTGGGTGCCGTCCTCTCGCATCTCGTTGAACCAGATGGAGTTGGTGGTGGCGTCCGCGATGACGACCGCCCAGCACCGACGCACCGGGTTCCAGAGGGTGTCCATCCCCTCGATCCGCAAGGTGTTGGGGAAGTGGATCTCCGTTGGTAGGATGCCGGTTTTGTAGAAGGGGGCGCTCTCATCCGGGAACGCCGAGGCATCATAGACCCCCCATCCCGTGTTCGGCCCGACCTTGAAGAGGGCGTTTGCCCGTCCGGAGGCTGGGATGGTGGAGTCGTAGTTGCGGTAGATGAGCTTGGTTGCCGACCCCTCACCTTCGATGGTGGAGCCGGGCGGAACGTGGATGGCGTTCTGGATGTAGAAACGCCCCTTCTTCAGGTGTACCGTCCCGTAGGGCGTCGCTGCGAGCTGCCGGTGCAGATCGGTCATCAGACCGGCATTCAGGTGCGATCGAATCCCGCGATCTGAACCCCCGAAAACCGAACGGGGGTTCATGTTCGCCGCAGCATTCGCCGGGCTGCTCGCATCCGAGACCGTGAATTCGGTCTTGTCCGCGACGAACATCTCGGAGTCCGTGTACCCGAAGACCGGATAAAACGCCGACGTGCGGCTGTTGAAACGCCACTGATCCGATCGCTGTCGGTACGAGAAGTACCTGAGCCCACGCAGGTTGGTGTTGAGATTGGTGCTATCGACCCCACCAATCTCGACCGAGGCCCTTTTCCAAGGGAAAGCAAACGGGAACGAGGTCGGGGTAGAGAGGTTGGCCTCCGGAGTCCCCAACGCCTTGAGGTAAGCGTCGCTGGCCTGTGCCGTGGAGCCGACTCGGAAGCCCTTGATCTGGGTCTGATCTACCGAGGAGTCCGAGTTGTCGTACCGGATTACCCCAGAGGTGAAGGACTTCTGGTTGGTGCTCCGGGGGCTGTATACGCCCCGCGAGTTGCCCATCGTCAAGCTGAGATCGACCTGCCAGTAGACGGCCCACATGGTCAGACGACCCGTGGTGGGGTTCGTTCCCAGTGTACCGCCAGCGGGCTTGATGTCCCCGCCGACCTTGGGCGCACACGAGAACCTGACGACCCCAGCCTTGAAGTCGATCGTCATCCGCTGATCGCCAGCAGGAATCGCAGGATCGATGATCGGGTTCAGGCTCGTGATCGGGCTCGTGTAGTCCGGAGCCGTACCCGTTGCATCCGAGGGGTACAGGACGACGCGGTACCCGAGCGTCTCCAGGCTCGCTTTGAGCGCCAGCCGGGGAGACCCCAGGTCGAAGACGAAGTCAGCCCTGTCCACGGAGGCGTTCAAGCCCGCGTTCGGACGAACGATGTTCTGGACTCGCTGAGCGTTGATGGTGTCGAGGGCAGGAGAAAGCTGCTGGATGACGCCCGTGATGGGAGTCTCCGCGTTCGGAGCCACCATCAGGAACGTCTGCTCTTCACCGACCGGGCCGGAACCCGGAACCGCGAAGAGCTGGATGGCCTTGGGCCGGATGATCACGTAGCTGAACTTGGCGGTCGCCAGACCCGTCGTGTCGAGGACGTTCGTGTTCCCGTTGGGCCGGTAGATGTTGGTCAGGTTCAGAACGGACGCGAGAACTGGTGCGGCCACCGTGGCGACTGCATTGGCGTTGACGTTCAGTCCGACACCCGAGGTCTCCTTGATGAGGAGGATGTCCCCCGGCAGAACGCCCTGGATGATGAAGCTGAACGCGGGGGAAGGGTCGGTCCAGGTCGTCGCTGAGTTGGCGTAGGCCGCTGCGAAAGCATCGTACACATCCAACGGGCCGCACCACTGAGCGAACTCGGAGAAGAGGCCGATGCCCGTCTGCGTGATCAGGCCACGACCAGGCTGGGTCGGAGGCGTGATCGGATACACGTCGTCGAGGTTGACCGGAGGCCCCGTGAAGAAGGGTTCCGCCTGTACGTTGCCTTTCCCGACGACCCCCTCGGGGGCCAGAGCCGAGTCACCGACCGTGAGGGCCTTCCCACCCGCCGTGAAATCAGCACGCCGAAGCTGCTCCAGCTCCAGCCGGGTGATGTTCGAGTACGTTCCCGTCGGTGTGTAGGCGACAGCCATCTGATTTATCCTGTCTAGGCGAGGTGATAAAAGCCCAAGCGATCCAACCTACTCTGAAAACCCGTGTTTCAGTCGATCAGGGCGGGAGCCACTCGATTTCATCGAGGAACACGGCCAGCCCGAGTCCGTTGATGAGCCCAGCCGCAAAGATCAGGGGGTACTCCCCGATCCCGTTGTCTCCCGTGAACGCCTGGGTGCTGTAGCTGATGATGTGCTCGGACGGGCTGATGATCTGCACCGCCGTCTGGCAACCTCGAAGAGGAAGCAAGACGTTGAGGTCGGGGTTTCCAAGGGGCCGCCCCAAGTCCAGGAAGTCGGTGACGCCAGGCCCCGGCACTTGAAGTACGAGAACGAGTCCACCTGGGTGGTCCACAGCCAGGCCCCCCGTGAACGGGTCTTGGGCCGCAAACGAGGCCAGGGACGCCCCCTTCACACGGATTTTGCCTGTATTTCGTGCGATCCCAGTGTCGAACATCCGCACGTACTTCCTGACCCCCAACAGAGGATCCAGCCCCGGGATGCCGGAGTAGTCGGGCTGCAAGAGAGGCCGATACCCAGCCGAGAAGTCCGTCTGCGGGTAGACGACGCGATCCCCCAAAACCTGAAGTTCTTGGTCGCCAGGTGCCAGCAAAGCGGTGGAGTCGAACTTCTTGAGCGCTCCGACAGGAAGGATCGGGTCCGTCGCGGTCGGAAGGTACGTCTGCTTGAACCTGAACTTCTCGTCTCGGAAGGGCTCGAAGGTCGGGGTCGAAGAGGTCGTCGGACCCGTCTGCGGCCAGGAGTTGAAGAGCCAGAAGAGGGGGTCGTTCACTTGCCCGAAGACCCATGGACGGCTCGCGAACATCTTCACGACAGCCCCGCCACCGGTCGGCGTGTGCGGGACAGGTGCGACCAACCCCATCGAAGCGGTCAGGTGCTGGATCTGATCCGCGATCAACGGAGCCGCCACCATCGTGTAGTTCGAGCCAGCCCCCGTCTGCTTGAGCTGGTAGTACGCGAGACCGAAGGGCTGCGAGCCGAAGTCCTCCAGGTGATAGGAGATGGGATCCTCGGGGGTCACGAAGACAGCCGGAAGCTGTGGACCTGAGGTCTTGCCTGGCAGCCAGGCATCCGCAGCCAGAAAGTCCACCCGGAGGTCCGAGTTCCAGGTGAGCGGGACACCCCCGTTGTCGTAGTGATCGACACCCGAGAGCGGGACCGTGGTGGGGACGAGGTTCTCCGCAAAGACCCAGGAGTTCACGACGGGAGGAGCGAATGGGGCGTTGCCGTCCTGGAAGATGTACCGGCGGTTGATTGCTTGAAGCCCCTGGTTGTCCGTGGGGATCGCGTCGAAGGAGCCGCCCGTCGAGAACGAGTACACGTTCGTCGCGTTGTAGTTCGCGTTGAAGGCTGGCGGAAGGATGTCCAGGTCGGCGTTCGCGTAGCTCTCTTTCCAGTGAACGAGGAGGTACGAACCGTTCGAGCCCCCGACGGTCGGTGGCAACGCGAAGTTGTACGTTGCAATCTGATACGAGAAGAAGTCGATCCCGAACGGAGCGTACGGAGCGAGAAGGTACGGGGTGTAGTCCTTCAGGTATGGGAGGCGGAACGTGGCCGAAATCTTGTCCAACCCTATGGTCGTTGCCGTGTAGTCGAGCTGCTGGACTTGCCTGAGAGCCTCATCGAAGTTGGCCGAAGGGCAGGTCAGAGCGCCAGGCTTGTCCGCTGTAGACCCCAGCCAGATGGCTGCGAAGAGCGTCATCGTCGCCGGGTTCGCGTAGTCCCCATCTGTGGAGAAGTAGATGGCCAGCACCCCACGGTCGGATGGATAGACCATCCCGCTCGGAGCGGGGAAGAACGGGAACCCGAAGAACGGGTACGTGTAGTGCGAGAAGACCGCCGCATTGAGCCCATTCGTGAAGGCACCCCCACGAACGTTGATCCCCGTGAGCTGATTCCAGTTCGGGATACCCGAGTTCGGGATGGCCCCGTTGAAGCCGATCCGGTCGGGGCGTCCTGGGAGCAGATCCTTGAACTGGTTGATGAAATCGAGGACGGACTCACCGTCGATGGGCCCACCGACACTGGAGAGAATCGGGATCGTCCCTCCGACAGGAGGGAAAAATGGGTTGATGCCGATGGCCGAAGCCATGTGTGCGTCCACGGGGTCGTTGATGTGGGCGGTCAGTGCCGCACCGCCGCCTCCACCGCCTCCACCGCCTCCACCGCCTCCTGGGATGAAGGCACTGGAATTGACCGTGCCTGCGGGCACCTTCCCGGGACCAGGATGAACCGCCTGAATGGGGTCTTTAGTGGACGGCATTATGCACCCTTGTTGAGCAGACGGCCCTTCAGATGGAAGACTGATGCGGTCGTGGTGTCGATGATGAGCGGCTCGAAGTTGATGCCGTTGATCGGATCGGCGAACGCCTCTCGGATGAAGAGCACCAGGACAAGCTGTCCGACCTGCCCCAGCGGACCCTGCGAGACCAGTTCCGCGATCATGGGCACGAAGTTGCGGTGCCTCTTCTGATCTGCGAGTTGCTGAGCAAAGGCGTTCGGGATGTATACACCAGCCTGCGGGGTGTTGAAGTACGATCGGTCTTCGGCGTCGATATCCGCCAAACCTCGGATGAAGGAAACCTCTTCCGGTGCGGGGGTGTACCCGACGAACGTGGGCAGTTTGAGCAGGCCCGTCTCAGCACTGAAGTCCGTGATCGCAAGCTGAGCCGATGCTGCCAGCTCATGGTCGCCGTTGAACACGCCGACCGAAGACGGGTAAATGCCACCGATCTGGACGTAGCCGGAGGGGTATGGGTAGCCCTCGTCCTCTGAGCCCGAGCCAGTGGACATGCAGTAGACCTCGGGACCGACGTACCGGGGGATGCAGGCGAACCTGAGCCCCAGGATGTTGGTCCGGATCGCCTGCGGGGCCCGAGCCTCGTAGTAGACGGACACTTGCTCGTTGTTCTGAGGCAGCGGCCGGATCGCCACGTACGTGACCTGGAGGGTGTCGCCCGGAACCGTGAAGTCGAGAGGGTTCAGGAACGTGACCGTCCGCCCATCGGGGCTGAGCGTGGTGAGCCCGACGATAGGGGCCAGAGGACCGGGGAAGTGGGCGACCGACACCGAGACGATCGAGCTGGCTCGTTCGTTGAGGCGGAAAAAGTTCCAGCCGGGAGGCGGGAAGCCAGGGTCCGTGTTGGCAGCCAGAACGGCTGTGGTCAGAGGAACCGTCAGGTACTGCATCTGCACTTCTCGGTGCGGGAAATCCACCGCATTCGAGGGGGCCATGCCCGCAAAGCTCACCGGAGCCACTGCCGGAAGCTGTGCCGGGTTGTTGACGTGAAGGGTGTCCGCGAACACGGCGGTCGGGGTCTTCGTGAGCCCGAGCCCACGAGGATAGGCGACCGTGATCGTGACGTAGAGGTCTTCGTTGGTCAGGCCGTAACCGGCGATGGCTCCGATGGTCAACGTCACCACGTTGACGGGAAGAACACCCAGTCCAGTGACCGTGGTCAGATCGATTCGACGAGTGACCTGGGGAGGAGAGCCGATCCACCAACCGTCCACCACATCGACGATCATCACGGTGTTCGGGTTGTAGGCGGTCCAGTTGAACGGCCCGTACGGAGGAATCTCCAGTGCCGAAGGCACGATGGTGACCACGGAACCTGGCACCCAGCCGAGGCCAGGTGCCGGGATCTTGACCACCAAGGTCTCGTAGGTGCTGCGGTCCGAGAAGATGCGACGATTCGCATCGAACTGCCCGATCAGTTCCCCACCAGCCCCATCCCCCGTATCAGGAGGGACGCCTCCGTTCAGGGTCGAGACCCCGATCTCGTTCGTCATGAAGACGGTGTGCCCGTTGTACCCGGCCCCCTGAAGGGGAGGCGTGTTCCACCACTCAGTCCGAAGCTTGTTGTCGAGCAGGTAGTTGATGTTCTTGGCGAGGATGTCCGCGTAGTTCCAGCCGACCGGAGAGACGCCGTACCGAAGGTCCGCCACATCCGCAGGCACCACGATGTCCGTCAGATACCCATCGGGACGGTCACTCGGACCAGGGCTGACCACGCCGCCGTTCTGGTTCGTTACCCGGGCGAAAGCCGTCAGATTCCGCCGGAAGACCGCCGTCAGCGGGATGGCGTACATGTAGCCGTCCACGGTACCGAGGGCATTCGTCGGGATCCCATCCCCCGCCCGCCAGAGTCCGTTGTCTACCCCAATTTGATTGAGGTAGGTGAAGAGGGTCGCTGCCCCGTCTGGGGTGACCGCATTCGGGGGCACGGAGTGGGCGAAGACCGTGGGGTCTTCCATTCCGGTGGGGTTCGCGAAGATGTCCACCCCAGGGATGACCCTGATCCTGTACTGGATCTGGACCCGCTTCGTGCTTTCGGCACCAAGCGTCACATCCTTGATGTCGTCCGGAAAGTTCAGGAGGCCGTCATCCGCCGGAGCGATCTTGACGTTGCCGTTCCGCCAGATACGGCCCGAAGGGCTCTTGCCGTCAAGGCTCGGGGCGGGGGAGAGAAGCTTCCGCCAGACCTCCAGGATGACGAGATCCGCTCGCTTGACGCCTGCACCGACGGGGGCGGCTGTCAGGTCGATGGCGTTTCCGCCCGTGTTCACGTTCGTGTCGGTGACCTTGACGAGCCAGCCGTTGACGTGTGCCACACAGGCCGGGAACTCGTACTGGTTGGCGACCAAGGACGCGATGAAGATGGCCTCGTCCATGTCCGAGGTGGCCAGGAAGTCGGCTGACAGCCACCCGGAGGGCATCGCCAGCTTGGTCGCAAGCTGTCCCGCACCGCCATCTACGTCCTGCTGAAGATTCAGCTCCTTGTCGAGAACCGGCTTTCCAGCTTGAAAGACAGTCGTCTCCCAAGCCCGGTCGTCGGGATTGAGGTAGCCAGATACGCCCGGTCCTAGATTCTTGGAAGCCATCAGACCGCCCTTTCACCTTGGCGGGTCAGCACGATCCCAGCCTTTCGACGATACCAAGCAACCATCGGACGCGAGATGCCCGTTTGGGCCGCAAGCTCTTTGTCGGGGACAACCCCAAGAAGATCCGGGCGGGGGAAGGGAACGAAGCGTTGGTCTTTCGGGACGTTCACCCTGGCCTCGATCTCCTTGAACCGCCGCACGAGCTGCTCACCCCCACCCTCGGGACGAACCCCTGTTTCCCCCCTGACCCGGTGGCAGTTGGCACACACGAGATGGCACTTCTGAAGTTCAGAGAGGAGCGTGTCGGTCGAGCCCCCAGCCAAGCGGGCGATGTTCGCGGTCTTTGTGAACCCGCCCGTGTGATCGAAATCCATCTGACACGGCTGGAATGAGCCCCCGCAGTCGAGACAGGGGGTCGTGGACTTCAGCTCGTCCAGGATGGCTCGATGCTGCTCGAAACGACGTGTCTTGTAGCAGTTCTGCCCCTTATACGTCCGAAGCCGGTGGCAACAGACGCACACGAGTTCGCACTTGGCGATCTCGTCCAAGACCGTCTCCCAGGCCACCATCCGCTTGACCATGGACGAGACATCATCGGTCTTGGCCGAGGGGTCACGATGGTCGAAGTCCATGACGCACGGGGCGTAGGTCTTCCCACAGTCGGTACAGGGGGCCGATTTCAGCTTGGCGACCTCGGCGTAACGCTCGTGCCTCCGTCGCTTGTTGATGGCGACGACACGAGCGTTGATCACACCCTTGTGGCCCCGGTAGTACGCCTTGGAGTAGGCGTTTCTGGCTTCTTTTGTCGTGGGGGGCATGGCTCCTCAGAAGGTCAATCGCCAAACCACTGTCAAGGTAGACGTAGCAGGCTTATTGATAACTGGGAAGCTCAAATAGTTGACGAGGGTTTCCTTGGTGGTCAGGTCCACCGTGGGGTCGTACGGCCCGTTCGGAGGGCTGACCGGGTTCTTGATGGAGAGGTTCGTCGAGATGTTCCCCCCGAGGATGCCCATCTCGACCAGGGGGCCGACCGCCTCGGACTCCGTGTACGTCGTCTGGAAGTCCACCACCTTCGTCGGAATCGCGACCGGAAGGCCGCCCGCGTTGATGAACTGGGTGTTCGAGAAGGTCTTGCGGGCGATCTCCGAGTAGAGGGCCCGCTGGGTGTTCGTCGGAGCCGGGGGAGCCATCGGGTTCCAGCCCGTGTCCCCGGTGCCCATGGCCAGGCAGAAGCAGCCGAAGGGCGGCTCTTTGTTGTCCTTCATCAGCCGGGCGATGAGGATGGAGGCGTCGAGGACTACGAGGTTCCGCTTCTCCCACTCGTGCTGGAGTTCGCCCGTCCGGGCGTCGTGCATCTTGATGAAAACGTCGCCACGGATGTAAAAACGGGCGTTTTCCTCAAAATGGGGGCTGAGTGCCAGCCCGAGCCCACCCTCCATGGGGGGGCGGAAAGCCTCGGCGTTTTTCATGTTCATCTCCTCTGACGTTCATCATGCCGCCCCCATAAGAGGATCACGGCTGAAGGACGATGGTTGTGGTAGCTCCTGGGGGGATCGGCCCCAGGTTGTTCGCGCAAATGAAGGTAGGTGGAGTCAGAGCAGTCAGGCCATCATACAGGGCCCAGGCAGGGACGTTCAGGAGAGCCACGTAGCTCGGATCCCACTGCTCGGTGAACGTGGCCGTACACCGGCCATCCACGGGAAGAGGCATCGGTTCAACCCGGGTGATGGCCAGGTTGACCTGTGCTTCGGTCAACCTGGGGAATTCGCCCCAAAGCACCGTACCGCTGTTGAGCACCCCAGCCCGAGCTACCGAGCCGTCAAACGTGTAGA
>Ga0315288_10001597_pt1 | contig 29286 bp, 24 predicted proteins | sample YL17G11_20_MG_FD_203454 | JGI IMG/M metagenome (GOLD analysis project Ga0315288, IMG submission 203454) | Sediment microbial communities from Yellowstone Lake, YNP, Wyoming, USA - YL17G11_20 | ecosystem: Environmental > Aquatic > Freshwater > Lake > Sediment | place: USA: Wyoming | collected... | reverse complement strand
CCAAAGAAGTAAGGGCGAAAGGCATCATAAAGGCCAGCAAATGCCTGAAGAAAGACGTTCGCCCAATGTTACTTCATTGGGCGAACGTCCGTAGACGCTATGCGCTTCGCCAAGACCTGTCAGATCTGCTGCCAGGAATCGGAGCGCGGCGTACGCGCCGACCCTTCCTCTTCCGCCATCACACCGATATTCTGAGGAGTCAGCAGATAGACGCCGTCTCCCGCCTGCTCCAGCTGCCCGCCCACCGCGTAGGTTGCTCCTGTCAGGAAATCGAAAACTCGCAGGGCGTGGTCGGGCTGCACTTCCTTCAGGTTCACGACTACCGCACGTCGGCTTCGCAAACAGTCGACACAGATCCTCGCCTCATCCTGGTTGCGCGGCCTCCGGATGAAGATCTCGCCGGAGCGGGAGTTCAGCTTGATCACCCGTTCCTTCCGCCGGGGTACGGCGGTATCCTCGTACTCCTCACCCGCCGGCGCCGCACCGTACTCATCCTCAGCGAACAACACCGACTTCAGCTTGTCTACGATGCCAAACATCTGCGGTAGCCCTCCCTTTGATCCTTGCTGTGGCTGTTGGGCAGGAGCTTGCTCCTGCCCGGCTGCCGTCTTTCCTTGACTGTTGCTGCTTCTTCTGCTGCTATGCTGGCCGAGGACCGAACACCCCGGTTCCTACTCTCACCACGGTCGAACCCTCTTCGATCGCGACCTCGAAGTCATGGCTCATGCCCATCGACAGCCATCTCATCTCCACACCGGTACTGCCCTCAAGGCTCCTCGCCAGCTCGGCGAGGAGCCGGAACTCCGGCCGCGCCCGTTCCGGATCAGGGTCCCAACGCCCAATGGTCATCAGCCCTTCGACCCGGACGCCTGGCACGTCGCGCACTGCCACCACAAGCTCTTCGGCCAGCTCCGGCGGTACACCTGACTTGCTCGGCTCACCCGAGGTGTTGATCTGGAGCAGGATGGGCATCACGCGTCCCACCACCTGCGCCTGCCGGCCGATCGCCTCGGCGAGGCGATGGCTGTCAACCGTCTCTATGATGTCAAAGATCTCGACCGCTTGCTTCGCCTTGTTGCGCTGGACGTGGCCGATCATGTGCCACCGCGCAGCCATTCCGACTTGCGGCCTCTTCGCCGCGGCTTCCTGAACGTAGTTCTCACCGACGTCGGTCACCCCGGCAGCGATCGCCTCGCGCACTCGATCGGACTCGACGACCTTCGCGACCGCCACCAGCGTGACCTCATCGGGAGAGCGCCCGCTGCGCTCCGCGGCCCGCGCGATGCGCTCGCGAATCCGGGCCACGTTAGCGGCGATATCGACTCGCCTATGCGCCTTCGACATCGCCGCGTACCCTCCAAAACCGCCGTGGCGCACAGTAATACCACATACCGCGAAACGCGAACCATGATGACCCTTCGCGCCAGCTTTCCACAGAGATGACCGCTTGTCTGTTCTATAGGCAAGCGTCGTGAACCATCGCCCCGGTCTTCGGCAGGACACCACCGGCCGAATGGGGAAGACGCGATGCGGCGGGGGCCGATCATGGGCAGCGCACTGGACACCGAGATAACTCGCACACATGGCCGCCTCGACGATGGCGCCTGGTACCACGGCTCGCCTGAGGGGTTGACGGTGCTTGCTGTCGGCAGCACCATCACCCGCTGCCGGGCAGTTGCCGAGGCTTTTTCACATAAGCCTACGTGTGTAGGCATCGGCGACGAGACGCCTGAGATCAGCGTATGCCATAACGGCCGGCTCTACGGCCACCTGTACCTCGTAGAGGACGTGGCCGAGGCCGACGTTCGCCCGCACCCGGAGTCGTCGTTCCCTTCCGGCGGGCTGGAGTGGCTCACGAATCGTCCGCTGAGGCTCCGGAAGATCGCCGACCTGCGCATCGACGAGCCGCCCTGCCAGGGCGATGCCTGCTCGCACCGATCCAGGTAGGGCAGGAGCGTGCTCCTGCCTCACAACACCACAGGGGATAACCAATGGAACGGTCACAAGCTGAGGCGTTCGCAGTTCACATGCTGAGGTTCATCCGGGACAAGTGGCCCGCGCTCGAGGTCGCCTCACTCGAAGTGGGGCGCAACGACAAGGAAGACGTGCTCTGGTGCAAGATCCACCGCACCGACGAGGACCGCACCCACGGCGGCGGCTACCTCTTCACCGTCGCCTACCTCGACCGCCTCATCGCCGAACAGGGCGGGTAGCGGCTCGCCGCACAGGCGACAAGGGCTCAGCTTCGAGATCATATGGCTCGGCCCCGGTCACCCGGCACATCACGAACTCGCCGGGCTTCGGCGCGTTCCGCGCGTGGACCTTCACCGTCCCGTCGATCTCCGGCGCATCGCGAAAGCTCCGGCCGACCCATTCGCCCTTCCGTTCGCCCGGTGCCTCGATCAGCACCTCCATCTCTCGGCCGACCCAGCGCTGGTTCAGGGCGAGCGAAACGCGCTGCTGCACCACCATGAACTCGTGGTAGCGCTGCTGCGCGACTTCACTGGGGACTTGATCGTCCATCTCCGCCGCGGGCGTGCCCCGCTCCGGCGAGAAGCAGAACGCGCCCGCCCGGTCCAGCTCGGCCGCTTCGATGAACTCAATCAGCCGCCTGAACTCCTCCTCGCCCTCCCCCGGGAACCCGACGATGAACGAGCTTCTGATGGCGATATCCGGCATCGCCTCCCGCAGCCGCCCGATGAGCTTGAGATATGACCCACCATCCCCCGGCCGCCCCATTCGCCGAAGCACCGATCGGTCTGCATGCTGGAAGGGAAGGTCGAGGTACTTGCAGACGCGTTCCTCCCGCGCCATCACCTCGATGAGCCGGTCGGTTACCGCCGTCGGGAACCCGTAGAGCAGCCTCAGCCAGCGGATCCCCTCGACGCCGGCGAGCGCCGACAGCAGATCCGCGATGTCGGCTCCCCGTTGGGCAGGAGCGGAAGCTCCTGCCACTCTCTCGCGCCTGTCCGTTCCGTACGCCGTCGTGTCCTGTGCCACCAGGTTGATCTCGCGAACACCCTCCGCGGCGAGCTGCCTCGCCTCTGCAACCACCGACGCCAGCGGCCGGCTCCGATAGCGCCCGCGCAGCCGCGGGATGACGCAGAACCGGCATCGATGCCGGCACCCATCGGCGATCTTGAGGTAGGCCGTCCACAGCGCGGTGGTGCGAAGCCGCGGCGACGCTCCATCATAGATAAATGAAGAGGGCCTCGCCTGCGGCCCCTCCGGGCCGCTCCCCGCCAGCGCCCGCTCGACGACGGAAACCACCCGCGGCACATCGCCCGGGCCCATGTAGGCATCGATCTCGGGGAACATCGTCCGCAGCTCGGGCGCCTCCATCTCCGGCCAACAGCCGGCGCAGATCAGCACCCGGCCCTGCTGCGCCCGCCGCCACTGAGTCGCCTCCGACAGGGCGGCGGCCGCCTCCTCCCGCGCCTGCTCGATGAAGCAGCAGGTGTTGACGAGCAGCACCTCCGCCTGCTCGGGGTCGGACACCAGTCGGTAGCCGGCCTCCGTCAGCAGACCGAGCATCACCTCAGTGTCGACGAGATTCTTTGGGCAGCCGAGCGAGATCACTCCCACAGCACGGCCGCGAGGGGGACCGGCAGAGGACATCAGGTCAGCCCCAGTGCCTTGTCCAGCCTCGCGAGCTCGAGATTGGACTCGAACTGCTCGATGGCGTGGCCGATCTTCTTCGGCTCGCGCACCCGCAGCTTGCCCAGCATCTCGTCGATGGTGGTGACGGTCCCGAGCGTATCGTCCTTCACCAGCAGCACTGGCACGCCGAGCTCCTCGGCCCTGGCCAGGACCGTGTGGCTTGGCCGGAGGTCGCCCGTGAGAACGAGGCAGCGGGTGGGGGTTTCGAGCGCGGCAAGCTGAATATCGCTTCGGTCGCCGCCAGTGATGACGCACTTGCGCGGGGTGCGCCGGAAATAGCGCAGCGCGTACTCGACACCCATCGCGCCGACGACGAAGTTCTCGACCAGCTCGTCCGAGGACTCGGCGCCGGTCAGGAACTCGCCACTCGTCGCCTCGGCCAGCTCCTTCACGGTGACCGAGTGCAGCACCGGATCTTTGGGCAGCATGCCGAATATCGTCAGGCCGGACGCCTCCAGGCAGGGCACGACATCGTCCCAGATCTCCTCCTTCATCCGCGGCGGCACGAGGTTGAGGAATGCCCCGACCAGGCGCGCGCCGACCGCCTGGCGGGAGGCGAGGATGCTGTCCGCATCCAGGTATGACTCGCACTTCCCGATGAGCAGCACCTTCGCGTCGAGAAGCTCCGCCATCGGCGCGCCGCTGAGCCCGATCATGCTGCCGCGGTTCAGGAAGGCGCCGATGCCCGACACGATCATGACGTCGACGTCCTTCGACGCCGCCTCGAACGCCTTGAGCACCTTGCTGCGCGCGAGCTCCGCTCCCATGTGGCAGATGCCGCGCGTCATCACGAGCGGGCAGAGATCCGTTGGCGCGATGTCGAGGTTCAAGCACTTGGCGACGAACAGCGCGTCCTCGTCCGACGCAGCGCCCGACACCGTGACCGGGAGCAGACCGAGCGGCTTGAAGTAGCCGACGCGCCGGCCCTGCCGCTGCCACCGGATGCCCAGCACGATGCTCGTCAGCGTCTTGCCCGAGTAGGTATCGCTCGATCCGATATAGAGCGTCACCATTGCCAATCTCCTTCTCGGCAGGAAAAGGCAGCAGGAGAAAGCCAAGAGTCAATACCTGCGACTAGAGCGCATTTCATAACCGAGGGTGGTTGGCTGATCGCTCCATGCGTTGCATGAAATGCGCCTCCACAAGCCTACCGCCCTGCATCGCTGTTTCATGACCCGCCTGAGCGGGTTATGAAACAGCTTCAAACCGTTCTTCCCGTCTTCTCTTGGCTTCTGTCTTCACCGCGTCCCTCTCCCCTTCTTGCCTTTTTCCTTTTGACTTTTGCCTTTCCTCGCGTCACCGCTCCGTGATCGTGATGCGCGCGTCCACGGCCACCGCCCCGGCCCCGGGCTCTCGCACCTTGAGCGGGTTGATATCCATCTCCACGATCTCCGGAAAGTCCGTCACCATCTGCGAGACTGTCAGCAGGCACCTCACGATGGCATCGACGTCGGAGGAGCGCTCGCCCCGCGCCCCGCGCAGCAGCGGCGCCGAGCGAATCTCCTCGATCATCCGGCGGGCATGCCGCTCACCGAACGGCGCCACGCGGAAGCTCACGTCCTTCAGCACCTCCACGTAGATTCCGCCCAGCCCGAACATCACCAGCGGCCCGAACTGCGGGTCCCGTGTGCTCCCGATGATCACCTCGCGCCCGGCCTGGATCATCTCCTGGACGAAGATGCCGCGGATCGCGGCATCGGGCGCGAAGCGTCGCACCCGCAGCATCATCAACTCAAACGCGTCCATGACCTCCTGCCGCTCACGAATCCCGACGCGTACCCCGCCGATGTCCGACTTGTGCAGGATGTCGGGCGAGACGATCTTCATGACCACCGGGAAGCCGATCTTCTCCGCGTACGCGCCCGCTTCTTCCGCGGTCTGCGCGATGTAGCTCTCGGGAACGGTCAGCCCGTAGGCCTGGAGCACCTGGCGGGCCTCGATCTCGCCGAGGTTGACCCGATCCTCGGCCCGCGCCGCCGCGAACACGCCACGCACCGCATCGCGGTTGGCCTCGACCGGCGCCGGCTCGTCGGCCGGCTCCTCGCGCCACTCGCGATACTGCGCCATCTTCGCCAGCGATTGAACCGCGCGCTCGGGATAGGGGTAGTTCGGCACCTTGTACTCGTTCAGGATCTCGATCGCCTCGGTCATCGAGTCGCCGCCCATGAAGCACGCCAGCACGGGCTTCCTCGATTGCGCCGCCGCGAAGGCAAGCTTCTCCCCCGTCTCCTTGGGCTGCGTCATCGCCTGCGGAGTGAGCACGCCCAGCACCGCGTCGACGTTCGGATCGCGCAGCAGGTTCTCCGCGGCGAACGCGTACCGATCGGCGTCCGCATCGCCGAGCACGTCCACCGGGTTGTAGAAGTTCGAGGCCTCCGGCAGGCGCTTGCGCAGTGCCTGGATGGTTCGCTGGTCGAGGCCCGCCAGCCGGAGCTGCACCCGCTCAACCGCGTCCGTCGCCATGATCCCCGGTCCGCCGGCATTCGTGACGATGGCGACATTGCGGCCGCGCGGCGGTCCCTGGTAGGCGAAGGCGATGGCCAGATCGAACAGCTCCTCGACCGAGTTGGCCCTGATCACCCCCGTTTGCAGGAAGGCCGCGTTATAGGCCTGCTCGGACCCGGCGAGGCTGCCGGTGTGGGATGACACCGCGCGAGCCCCCGCCTGCGTGCCGCCTGACTTCACGACGATGACGGGCTTCTTCGACGAGACCTGTCGCGCCACTTCCATGAACTCCGGGCCATTGCGCAGGCCCTCCATGTAGGCGACGATGACCGTCGTCTCGGGATCGTCCTCCCAAGCCCGGAGAAGATCCACGACGCCGACATCCACGCCATTGCCGAAGCTGACGAACTTGCTGTAGCCGATGCCCTGCTGGATGGACCAGTCGATGATCGCCGTCGCCAGCGCGCCCGACTGGGACATGAGCGAGACATTGCCCCGCCGCGGCATGCCATGGGCGAAGGTGGCGTTGAGGCCGTTGCCGGTGGACATGACGCCGAGGCAGTTCGGGCCCACTATCCGAATCCCGAGCTGCCGCGCCAGCTCTGCCAGCCGCCGTTCGCGCTCGATCCCCTCCGGCCCGGCCTCCTTGAAGCCCGCGGAGATCACGATCGCGGTCTTGATGCCCTTCCTGCCGCACTCCTCGATCACCGGCAGCACCGCCGGCGCCGGCACCACGACGACCACGAGGTCAACCTCGCCGGGGATGTCCAGCACGCTGGGATAGCACTTCTTGCCAAGAATGTCCGGCGCGTGCGGGTTGATCGGGTAGACCTCTCCCCGGTACCCGCTCGAGAGCATGTTGTTGAGGATGCCGTGCCCGACCTTGCCGGGCTTGGTCGAGGCGCCGACTATCGCCACCGAACGTGGTTCGAATAGCTGCTGCAGTCCCACTGTCGTCAACATGTCGGTGAGGCGTACCTCTCTACTGGAGCGCATTTCATAACCGAGGCTGGTTGGCTGATCGCTCCATGCGGTGCATGAAATGCGCCTCCACAAGCCTACCGCCCTGCATCGCTGTTTCATGACCCGCCCAGGCGGGTTATGAAACAGCTTCTATGCTCTGCTGAGCGTCTCTCGCCAATCCGCAACTCCACCGGATTCGCTGGCGACGCAGCCACGCGCCTGGCTCAGGTCCACTCCGCGAGCCGTCCCGCCCGATGGGCCTGAATGTACCCGATGCACATCTCATCCCGCCCAAGGAGCACCTGGGCCGCGCAGACCGCGGCCATCAGGCCGCCATCGAGTGGGTCGACAATCGCCGCGTCCATCCCGCGGGCCATCGCCATGGCGATGAAGGTTCTGTTGAGTAAGCGCCTGCTCGGCATCTGAAAGGAGATGTTGCTCAGGCCGCAGATAACGTGGATCCCCGGCAGCGCGGCCTTGATGCCGGTCGCCGCCTCGAGGAATGCCTGGCCCTGCTCGTTCTCCACCGCGACCGCGCGCGCCAGCGCGTCGATGAAGATGTCATCGCGGGCGATGCCCAGCGCCTCCGCCCTCTGCGCCAGCGTTCTCGCGATGGCGACGCGCTGCTCCGCGGTCTTCGGGAGACCGGCGTCATCCAGGGTCAACCCGATCACCCTCGCGCCGCGCTTCGCGGCGAGGCCGAGCACCGCCTCCATCCGGCCGCTCTCGGCGCTCGCCGAGTTCACCAGGGGCTGGGACTCACAGGCCTCGACCCCCGCCTGAAGCGCCTCGACGTTCGGCGAGTCGATGCACAGGGGCCGGTCCACGACCTCCTGAACCGTCTTGACCAGCCACACGAGGTCGTCGGGCTCCCGCTGTGGATCGGTGCCCGCGTTCAGGTCTATGTATGCGGCGCCGGCCTCGGCCTGGCGCATTGCCTCCTCGGAGATGAACTCAGCATCGCGAGCGATCACCGCCTCCCGCACGCGGGTTCGGGTGCCGTTGATGCGTTCCCCAACAATGATCATCCTGCTGCTCTCCTCTGATCGAGGACTGAAGGAGTCGAGGTCGGCTTTCGACTCTTCGCCTCTTCGACTTTCGACTCTTCGCGTTCTCCCCTACGCGACCCGCGCCGCGTAGGTGCCTTCGATGCCCCGGATGAGCGACGCGAGTACGAGGTTCGTGGGAGTCGGCACGTCTGCCCCCTCCCCCTCACGCACCACCGCGCCGTTGATCGCATCGATCTCGGTCCGTCGCTGGCGCCGGACATCCTGCAGCATCGAGTTCACATTGTCCGCGGTGCGCTGGCAGACGCCCTCGGCGTATGACTCCATGTCGGCCTCCGGCAGCTCGATGCTCTTCGCCTTCGCCACCTCCACCGTCTCCCCGACTGCGGCCCGCATCAGCTCGCGCAGATACCGGGACTCGAGGATGCCGCCGTTGCGGACCTGCGCGAGTGTCGCCACGGCGTTGACACCCGCGTTCACGGCCAGCTTGCCCCAGAGCACCGACTGCAGGTCGGCCGTGAGCTCGGTCTGTATCCCGGAGGCAGTGAACACGCCCGCGATCTCGCGCAGTCGCTGGGTGAGCTGCCCGGCGGCGCGTCGCGGCGCCGGAACGGTTCCCCCCTGCGGCTCGCGCCTAACGCCTGCCTCTGGGGCAAGCGCCCAGTTCAGCTCACCGATGGTGGTTGCGCCCTGGCCTGCGTGGCGCACCTGGCCGGGCGCGATCAACGTGGCGCCCTGCGAGGTCACGCCGCCGATCACGCGCTGCTCGCCGAACACGTCCACCAGTGTCTCGAGGTTGCCCAGTCCGTTCTGCAGTGACAGGGCGACGCTCTCGGGGCCCATCATCGGCTCGGCCGAACGGGCGGCCTGCTCCGTGTCGTACGACTTCACTGCAATGAGAACGAGCCCGGCCGTTCCCACCTCATCCACATTCGCGGTGACGTGGACGTGGGAGTTGAACTCCCCGGTGACGCCGGAGATCCAGATGCCTCTGCGGGAGATCAAACGCACCCGGTCGGGATGCCGATCCAGCAGCCACACCTCGTGCCCGCCCAGGCCGAGCATACCTGCGAACAGGCTGCCGATGGCCCCCGGGCCCACGATCGCGATCTTCATGCTCGATCCGTCCCACCCGCTGTCCATCCATCCTCACCCTCTGGTCTTGCCTTTCCCCTTTTGCCTTTTTACTTTTGCCTCTTGCCTTCTCTACCGCGGCTTCTCCCATTTCTCCAGCTCCGCGAGCTGGCCGTAAGTGCCGCCTCTGATGATCTCCTCACGGACCCGGACTTCCTGCTCGTAGACCGCCATGCCGCGGTTAGCCCACTCGGCCGCCTGGTCGCGGGGAATCCGCACCACGCCATCGTCATCGCCCAGGATCCAGTCGCCCGGCTCGACCACCTCGCCGCCGACGGTGATCGACGCCCCGATCTCGCCCAGGCCCCGTGGCTCGCCCGCATTCGGGCAGATGAGGCGCGAGAAGGCCGGGAACTTCAGCTCCGCTATATCGCCGCTGTCCCGGATCGCGCCGTCGATCACGACGCCGGCGACGCCTCGGTTCATCGCGCTGCGGCTTGCCATCTCGCCCCAGACGGCCGGGGCAACCCCTCCCGCGTCGACCACAATCACATCGCCGGGCTTGGCATGATCGATTGCCTCGACCGGTTTGGCGTAGTCGCCCGGCGCGGTGCGCACCGGGAGCGCCCTCCCTACAACCTTGAGCCCCGGCGCGATCGGCCGAATCCCCTGCAGCACGCCCCGGCGATGCATCGCGTCGGACAGGTTGGCGGCCGAGATCTCCGTGAGGATGTCGCGCATGTTCTCATAGCTGACCCGCTTGAAGAGGCGGGTAGGGATCTTGACTCGATCGGTGATCGCCCGCTTCAGCTCCGCGGTGGCCCTGCGCGCGTCGGCGGCCTTGGTCACCGCGCCGCCGACGATGACCACGGCGGCGCCGGCCTCCACCGCCTGAGCGGCGCTCTCCGAGTGGATGCCACCCGCAACGCAGATCGGGACCTCCACCGCCTCGGCGAGCTGCTTCAGGATCCCGAACGGGTCGGCGCCCTGCATCTGCATGTCGATGGCGGTGTGGACACCCACGTAGTCGACACCCAGCTTGGCCAGCGCCCGCGCCCTCGCCACCGCGTCCTCACAGCCGATCAGGTCGGCGACGATCTCGGCCCCGTACTCCCGGCCGGCCGCGACGCATTCGGCAATCGTCGCGTCCGACGCGGCCGCCAGCACGTGCACGATCTTCGCCCCGGCCTTCGCGGCTGATTCGACCTCCATCCGGCCCGCGTCCATCACCTTCATGTCGGCCGCAATGGTGAGCTTCGGGAAGAGCGCTCGCAGCCGCCGCACCGATTCGAGCCCGACGCTCTTGATGAGCGGCGTGCCCGCCTCCAGGATATCCGCGCCACCCGCGGCCGCCTCCTGCGCGACCTGCAGGGCGCGATCGAGCTCAACGAAATCCAGCGCCACCTGAAGGCGCGCCGACTCCTCGACTGGACTCATTCTCGATCCTTGCTCCTATAGAGTTTCTTGCATTATGGTTATGGGCGCCCATAATGCAAGAAACTCTACAGTGCACAGCGTGAGACTCACACGGCAGATCCCCTTGCATTACCGCTGTAACGGTGATGCAAGAGAATCCGTAGAAGCTATCTCAAAACTCCGTCAGGAGCTTGGAGATAGCTTGACTCAAGCACTCACGTGACTCTTGAGATGACTCCTACGCTCTCGCGACGGCAGCGCGTCTGCCGTTCTTATCCCGGATAGGATGCGCGCGGCGTTTGTGATAGTCGGTGCTCTGCTCGAACGCGTAGGCCGCGCGCAGCAGCGCCTCTTCGCCCAGCGCTCTGCCCACCAACTGGAGCCCGATGGGCAACCCGTCAGCCGAGAACCCGCATGGGATGGACATGCCGGGCAGTCCGCCCATGTTGACCGGGATCGTGCATACGTCCGACAGGTACATCGCCAGCGGGTCGTCGGTCTTCTCGCCCAGCCGGAACGCGACCGTCGGGCTGACCGCGCCCACGAGCACATCGAACTGCTCGAATGCCCGGTCGAAGTCGCGGCGGATGAGCGTCCGAACCTGACTCGCCTTCAGATAGTAGGCGTCGTAGTAGCCGGCGCTCAGGGCATAGGTGCCCAGCATGATGCGCCGCTTCACCTCCGCGCCGAACCCCTCATCGCGGGTGCGACTGTACATCTCGATGATATCACCGCCGTTGTCGGGCGCGCGATAGCCGTACTGCACGCCGTCGTAGCGCGCCAGGTTCGAGCTCGCCTCGGCGGGCGCGATGATATAGTAGACGGGAATCGAGTAGTTGAGGGAGGGAAGCGATATCTCGCCGCACGTCGCGCCCAGCTCGCGCAGCCGCTCGACCGCGGCGGCGATCGCCCTATCCACCTCGGGATCCACCCGGTGGCCCTGGTACTCCATGAACTCCTTGACCAGCCCGATCCGCAGCCCCTTGGCATCGGGAAGCAAGGCCTTGGTATAGTCCGGCGGGGCGACATCGATCGAGGTGGAGTCGCGCGGGTCGTGCCCGGCGAGGACGTTCATCATCAGCGCGCAGTCGCGGACATCCTTCGTGATCGGCCCGGCCTGGTCCAGCGAGCTGGCGAAGGCGATGACACCGTAGCGCGACACCCGACCATAGGTGGGCTTCAGCCCGACCACACCGCAGAGGCTGGCGGGCTGCCGGATGGAGCCGCCCGTGTCCGTGCCCATCGCGACGACGGCCTCAGAGCCGGCCATCGCCGCCGCCGAGCCGCCGCTCGACCCACCGGGCACCCGGTCCAGATCCCACGGGTTCCGCGTCACACCGAAGGCCGAGTTCTCCGTCGACGACCCCATGGCGAACTCATCCATATTCGTCTTGCCGACGAAGATCAGCCCGTTCCGGCGGCAGCGCTCGACGACATCGGCGTCATACGGCGGCACGAATCCGCCCAGGATCTTCGAGCAGCAGGTGGTCTCGATGCCCCTGGTGCAGTAGATGTCCTTCAGCGCCAGCGGCACTCCGGCGAGCGGGGACAGACCCTCGCCGCGCGCTCGCCGTTCGTCGATCTCGCAGGCCTGCTGCTCGGCCACCTCGCGGGTGAGGCGGACGTAGGCGTGGACCTCGCCTTCGACCTCCTCGATGCGCTCGAAGACCGATGCCAGCACCTCGCGTGCGGACACCTGCCGGGAGCCGAGCAGGTCCGAGAGCTCGTGCGCAGTCAGCTCATGTAGGGCAGGAGCGTGCTCCTGCCCCGCTTCGCGGGACCCTCTCATTCGATCACCCTCGGGACGCGAAAGCAGTCCCTCGCCTGGTCCGGCGCGTTCCCGAGCGCTTCCTCGGGTGTGAGCAATGGCGCCGGTTCGTCCTCCCGCAGCACGTTCGACATCGGCACGGCGTGCGACATCGGCGGCACCCCGGCGGTGTCGATCTGCTGGAGCTGCTCGAAGTGCTCGAGGATCGAGTTCATCTGGGTGGTGAAGCGCTCGCGCTCCTCGCCGGTCAACTTCAACCGCGCAAGCAACGCAACGTGATCGACCTCCTCGGGTGTGAGGCGCATCGCGGCTCCTTTTCTCAACCGGCCGGCGTGATCGTAACCGTCGCGCTCCACACTGTGAGGCTGATGATGAGCGAGCCGGTATCGGTGTTCGGCATGATCTCCTGCTGCTGTGCGGCGCTTCCCGCCCCGCCCTGCTGGATGCTGACCGTGTGAGCCGAGGCGGCCGACACCCCATAGGCGCCGCTCTTGATCTCGATGGCGACCGGGGTCGCCGACCCACCGGCCATCGCCACCTGGCCACCCTGCACCTGCGGCTGGGCGCCGGTGCCGCTGACCACGAGCTCGATGCCGTCGCGGCCGTAGCGCTTCACCGAGACCGAGGCGTACGTGCCCTCGCCCGTCGGGTAGACATAGATCGGCAGGGGGACCGCCCTGGCCAGCGGCTGCCCGGGGAAGATCAGCTCGGCCTGATCTCCCACGTCAGAGCTGCTCACTCGCGTCACGCCGGATGGAACCAGGTAGATCTGATTCGCCGCGCCGTTGACGAGCACCGACGTCATCGTGCCGTAGGGAGAAGCGACCCCGACAGACCAGTCATCATACAGCGTCGCCGCGATGCCGGGCCACGTCTGGTCCGGGTCGATGATCTGGATGGCGCTTCCCCAGGACAGGACGCGGTCGTGAAACTCGTTGAAGTACGGATCGGACGCCGTCCAGTTTTCGTAGAGGGAGTCCGACGAGTAGATGGCAAACCCCTCGCCCAGGCCGCGCACGCGGAAGCCCGTCCCCGCCTCGCCGACGAAGTTGTCGCCAAGGTACTGGGCGACGTCCGACCGTGTGACGAAGTCCTCAATCTGCTGGACGAACCGGGTCAGGGCCGGGTCAACCTCCTTGCCCTTTTGCCCGGGAGCAAGCTGCTTGACGTCGGTCGGCACCGCCGGGTTGTAGACCTCCCCGTACTCGACGGTGGGTGTTTGTCCCTGAACCGTGGTCAGGTCCTCGTACCGCATCCCCAGGATCTCCCTCATCACCGCCGGCATCGAGGTGACGGTTCCCTCCGCCTGATACATCCCCACGCCCGCATCGACCACGAGCGCGCCTCCCCGCAGCACCCAGTTCTGAAGCGCCACTTGCTGATCTGTGGTGAGGAAGAACGCCATCGGGGCAAAGATAGCGCCGTACTGAGACAGGTCGAGCGCGGTGATGGCGTCCGGGTCCAGCACGTCAAACAGCCCATAGCGAGAGCCGCCCCGCGCCACCCAGAACAGGTTCGTCGGGGTGCCGGGCCCGAAGCCGTCGATGTAGCCGTAGAGCGAGCCGAAGCGGCCCTCCGCGCCGCCGGCGAAGGGCTCGTAGAGGATCGCCGCCTGAGCCTTCGGCTCCTCCGGGTAGGCCTGCCTCTTCACTAGGTCCTGGATGTAGGCGACCGCGCCCTGCAGGGCATCGCTATCCCGCAGCGCCGGCCAGGACGAGAACGCGATCCCGCTCGCGCCGTGCTCCAGCGCCACGCCCGCCCACTGGGTCAGCTGGTCCGCCGACCCATCGGCCGAGTCCAGCGTCTGCACCGCGACGAACTGGTTGCCGCGCCGCGCGATATCCACGGCCTGCACGTTGTGTGTGTCCCAATCGCTCTCCGCCACCGTCGGGTATACCGACAGGACCATGCCGTCGAAGGTCAGGGGCGCGCTGATGATCGACCGGTAGTCCGGCAGAGCGGAGAGAAAGACCATCCTGCCGGGGTCGGCGCTGTGCAATGACGCCGCCCATGGCGACAGCGCGTCCGCGTAGACAGACTGGCGGTAGTAGGCGTAGTCGAGGCTGGCGCGGCCGATCCCTTTCGGGTCGCTGCTATCGACATCGCGGGGCGCGCCCAACGTGATCTCACTCCAATCGGTGTACTCCGTGCCCCAGGACTCGTTCACGCGGTCGACCGACGGATACCAGCCCTGGAGGTAGGTGGCGAAGCTGGTGTCGTTCGTGACGACGTTGGCCGGCGGAATCTCCACCGCCCAGGCGATCAACCGCGGGTGCTCGCCCACGCCATCCACGGCGGCGCGGACGAAAGCATCGACCGCGTCCGCGTAGCCAGCGGCAGTGGGATCGATCGCCACCTCATTGCCATCCGCGTCCCGTAGCGATGTCGGGTCGAGTGAGAGCACGACCATGAGGCCCGCCTGCTCAGCCGCGGAGGCGAGCCGCGACACCCCGGCGAGCTGCACGGGGGACACTTCGGTGATTTGCAGATAGACGCTGTTGAGGCCGCTCTTCTGATACTGGTCCAGCTCGGCCGCGTCGCTGAGCCCGAGCGCCCACATCAGCACGGTGCGGCGGCCGCCCGCAGAAACCATGCTGCCCTCGCGCCGGGCCGTCGCGGCCTGAACCCGCGCCGCCTCACCGGCGGCTTGCGCGCGAGCTGGCTGCGGGAGCAGCACGGCGAGAGCCAGAACTGCGATCAGACTCGTACTCGTTCTCATAATCGGTCCCCCGGTCCCACCGGGCCACGAGAATTGGCGCGGTGTGCCGAAATGCGCCTCTGGCTAATGGGTTTCGCCAAACGAAGTAATGGCGAAACCCAGCCAGAACCGCTCTGATCGTGTGCACAGGCCGTACGGTCCATTACTTCGATATGCGAACACCTATAGAGCGCATTTCATAGCCTGCTTGCTGGCTGGCTGCACTATCCGCTCGCATGAAATGCGCCCGCTACTGCCTGACCTTGTACAGTGCTGTTTCATAGCCCGCCTCAGGTGGGCTATGAAACAGCTTCTACCAAAACTTCGGCGAGGGATGTCAACTCCCTCGCCAGCCATGGCCGGACAGTGACACAAAGCTCCTCGCAAAAGCCCCGGTCGCGAGGGCTCCTAGACGAGCGCGACCTCCGTCTCAGGGTCGAACAGGTGCGCCTTGTTCATGTCGAAGACAACGTCGAGGGGTTCGCCGTCCTTGGCCGCAGTTTCCGCATCGACATCGGCGATGAGGGCGTCCTTGCCCGCTGTCAGGTACACATACACCGTCGAGCCCATCGGCTCCGTGACGTCGACGGTGAGCCGCGCCGTCGCGCCCTCGGTAACCGCGGGGGCAAGGGTCCGATCGTAGATGTCATCCGGCCGTATGCCGAAAACGACCGGCCGTCCGGTCCGGGCGCGGACCTTGGCCGCGTGAGCCTCCGGCAGTTCCAATCTCAATGTGTCGGTCTTGACAAACAGCCGGCCGTTCTCCTGCTCCACCGTTGCGGGCATGAAGTTCATCCCCGGGCTGCCGATGAAGCCGGCGACGAACATATTCACCGGACGGTTGAACAGCGCCAGCGGCGTATCGATCTGCTGCATCCGTCCGTCGTTGAGCACCGCGATCCTGTCACCCATGGTCATCGCTTCGGTCTGGTCGTGCGTCACATAAATCGTCGTGATGCCCAGCCTCCGATGCAGCTTGATCAGCTCCGCCCTGGTCTGCACCCGCAGCTTCGCGTCAAGGTTCGAGAGCGGCTCGTCCATCAGGAACACCTTCGGCTCGCGCACGATGGCGCGCCCCAGTGCCACCCGCTGTCGCTGCCCGCCCGACAGCTCCTTCGGCTTGCGGTTGAGCAGCCCCTGGAGCCCAAGCATCTCCGCCGCTTCGTTCACCCGCCGCTGGATCTCCGCCCTCGGGAACTTCCTCAGCTTCAGGCCGAAGGCCATATTATCGTAGACATTCATGTGGGGATAGAGTGCGTAGTTCTGGAAGACCATGGCGATGTCCCGATCCTTGGGCGAGACATCGTTCACCAGCCGGTCGCCGATGTGGATCTCCCCGCTCGTCGCCTCCTCCAGCCCGGCGATGCACCGCAGGGCGGTGGTCTTGCCGCAGCCCGAAGGACCGACGAGGACCAGGAACTCCTTATCCTCGATCTCGAGCGTGAGATCGTCCACCGCGACAACACTGCGGAAGTGCTTGGTCAGGTTCTTCAGCAGCACGCGCGCCATGCGCGCCACGCTCCTCTCGGGCAGCCCGGGCACCGCACCAGGAAGCCGCCCCGTGTCCCCCGGCGGCGATTATAGCAGAGCCGCTCTGCCGCGGCAAGGCGAGCACGAGGCAGGACGTCTAGGGCGCGCATGATATGGACTGCGGCGCGCAAGCGCCGCTTTGCCAGCAACCGGAGGGCGAAGGCCGGTCCGCCAACTCGGATGAGCATCCGTCCGATGGGTCCGAAGCGTCAGACATGTCCGGCCGCCTCCCCCGCTACTGCGAGGACTCGACGGAGGCTCCGCCCTGGCCAGCCCTATGGAGATGTGTCTCCAAAGCCGCATATCCTCCCCCGACGTAACAGGGGTCCGCACATGACCCTGGTACTGGCCCCGGTGGCGGCGAGAGGAGAGCGACGTGGCCATTTCAGCGAAGCGCGACACCCGAATCCACCCGAGCCTCGAGGCAATGAGCGAGGCGGTGGTGGGCATTCTCCAGGCGGCCGTCAAGAAGCACGACCGATTCACCATCGCCCTATCAGGCGGCCAGACGCCTCGCCATCTCTACCACCTCCTGGCCACCACCTACCGCGCCGTGATCCCGTGGCGGAAGGTCCAGATCTTCTGGGGCGACGAGCGGTACGTCCCGCCCGACGACCCTCACAGCAACTATCACATGGCGAAGGAGGCGCTGCTTGAGCACATCGCCATCCCGAAGGACAACGTGCATCCCATGCCGACCCTGCTGCCCAACATCGAGGAGGCGGCCGAGGCCTATGAAGAAACGCTGATGAGTCACTTCGCCGGTCAGTGGCCGCGCTTCGATCTGATCCTGCTTGGCATGGGGCCGGACGGTCATATCGCGTCTCTCTTTCCGCACCATCCTGTGCTGGAAGAGGAGGCCCGCGTCGTCGCCGCGGTACAGTCGGAGGCAGCAGATCCGCCCCGCCGTCTGACCCTCACGCTCCCGGCCATCAACCACGCCGCGAACGTGCACGTCCTCGTCGCGGGCAAGGAGAAGGTCACCGCGGTGAGGCTCGCCTTCGCACCGAGGTCAACCGTCGCCACTGCGCCGGCTACAGGCATCCGGCCCACCGACGGCTCGCTCGTATGGTGGCTGGACCAGGCCGCCGCAGCCGGCCTGCGCCCGTAGGAGCGGCCCGCCCTCCCCTATTGGGTTTCGCCCTTACTTCTTTGGGCGAAACCCAACAGAAAGAGCCCTGAACGGGCGCATTGGCCGAGTTGCCAGTTACCTCTTTGCGCGAGCATCTGTATAATACGTCCGACCCGTCCGATCTACGCTCCGCTCCTCTTCTCCCCCCCTCTCCGCGCGCGGAGAGGGGGCCGGGGGGTGAGGTTCGCCCCGATCTGTCCGATCCGGCCTACTCGTCCGACCTCCGCTCGGCCGTTGCTCAAGGGCGGGCGCTCCTGCGCCCGCCGCATCCGTGTCCATCCGCGCTTGCCCGCCTCAGGCGGGTTGATCTGCGGATGCCTCGCTGTTTCCCTCCGACTCCTCGACTCTTCGACTCCTCTGCTCCTCTAATCAGTGCCCCAACCTCCGCCACATATCCACCGACGTGAGGAACCCGAATAGCGCCTCGCTCAGGTAGGCCCCGATCACGCAGCCCAGAAAGGCGGGTCGCATGCGTCGGTAGAGTTGGAGGCCCCCCCAGCGCTTGACGCTCGCAACGATCAGCCACCCGAGCAGCGCCTCGCCCCAGAGATTGTGGTTCGTCGACCAACTGCTCGCAATGAGGAACCCCACCGGGCTGACCGGCCACCACGACGCGTTCAGGTGCAGCCAGGACATGCCGAGCATCACCAGCGCGCCGATGCCTGTCGCCAGCCGCAGCCAGTTGTCAGCTCTCTCGGGCATGCGCAGCGTCGCGTCGATCTCCTGGAACCCGCTCCGGGGCCAATCCATGAAGGGCCAGTCCCCCAGCTTCGCCGCGCCGCCCGCGTAGATCATCTTCAGCATCGCGGGCACGCCGAAGCCGAGCATCAGCACGGTTGCCAGCGCGGTCACCCAGGTGAAGACGCGCCCGTTGATCTTCTCCCTCCGCACCAGCTTGAAGCTGTTCATCATGTGCGGCATGGCGAGGTTATAGGGGTCGCTCATGTAGATCCCGTTGATGTACTCGAACATCACCACGCTGCTCACGTCGAAGGGCCGCGCCCCGATCACCCGGAAGAGCGCCGAGCGCGGGTTATCGAACGAGATGAACATGACGCCGCCCGCGCTCACCAGCCGGCTCGACCCGATGCACAGCGTGTAGAACAGCCCCATGAGCGCCGCCATCGACCACCACGACATGCCCGCTCGGGTGGCGAACCAGAACAACCCCAGGTTGGCGAGCACGAAACCGGCGATGACGGACCGGCCGCTCAGCGGCTCATAGGCGTCCGCGGCCTCGCCCCGGCCGATCACGCTCCGGAGGGCCCTCTTCAGCGCGATGCGCGACTCGTAGAGCAGCACCCCGGCGAGAGCGACGAAGGCGCCGGTTTCCTGGAACCTGATGAAGCTCTCGGGCTGGATCGACGATTGGCTCGCTCCCTCCGCGATGCCGAAAGCCGCCCAGACGAGCAACTGCACCTTGAACAGCACGTAGAACAGCCAGATGCTGAGCGATACCTCCGTCGGGATGAGACACATGATGCCGAACACATCGAGCAGCATGCTGAAGTACGTCTCGCCCAGCACGCTCCACGGCAGCCCCATCCCAACATACGGCTTCCCGATCTGCAGGTCATAGAGATTCACTGTCGGCACATCCGGGATGAAACGATGGAGAAATCCCAGCAGCCCGAGGAACGCGGGCAGCGCGAAGCCGATCCAGAAGATGCGATTGCTCAGCAGGCTGGTGCGAGGCGTCGGCTTCATCTCATCGCCGGTGATCGCGATCGGGACGTCCACCAGAGGGAAGGTCAGCCGCTGGCTCTCGATCCAGTCCTTGGTGAACAATGCCCCCAGACAGTACATCGCCCCAAGCAGACAGAACGTGAACAGCGACCAGTAGAACATCGGCGAGAGGATGTCGCGCCACGGAATCCCTGTCCTCTCCGGCAATCCCTCCCAGAACCAGTACGACGCCTCCCGTGTGGCGGGCGACAGCCAGGTCGGGATATAGGGCAGGATGCTGTGCTCCCACCCGCTCGCGGGCGTCGCCATGTAGAACGGATAGGTGATGTACGACACCATATACGGCAGCCCGCCATGCCCCAGGAACCCCAGCGATGCCAGCCCCATGCCGTAGATCGTCAGCAGCTCGATCCGGCTGAATGCGCGCTCCGGCCACCGACGCACGATCAGGCCGTTGATGCACACGAGCAGGAAGAGCACCCAGATGGGCGCGCTCAGCAGCGACCCGACCCCCACGATCCACCAGCTCCGAAGGCCGAACTGGACGTATGGGTTGACGATTGAGAGGAGGATGACGATGGCCGAGCCGACGAGGACCGCGCGAGGCGTGATGCCGCGAGCGGCAGTCGGCGCGCGCTCGTCGTCGTCAGGGTGATGCGGGATCATCGCGCCGTACAGTTACGTAGGGCAGGAGCGTGCTCCTGCCCTGTCAACCAGGTCGCGGCGGCCTCCCCTGTTGGGCTGGAGCGGAAGCTCCTGCCATTCGCCCCGGTCGCATCCGCCCCGCCGCCTTCTTCACCCCCGCGATGTACTCCTCCGACCGTTCGGTAGGAGCCTTGGTCGCCTCAGGCGACTTGCCCCTGCCACTCCCTCCGCCCTACGCCTTCCCTGCCGCGCGCCTCACCCGCTCGATATACTCCTCCGTCACCTGCTTCTCGAAGCTCCGGAAGCCGGCGAGCTTGAAGCCGTGCTTTTCGGCGAGGGCGCCGATCTCCCTCACTCTCTCGATGGAGAGGTCGCGGCCGAGGCTGAAGCTCTCGTATCGCTCTTCGAGCGCGAGGATCATCGTCTCGGCCATGCACGCGTAGGCCGTCTTCGGCGGGAAGCCGAAGTTGAAGTGGAAGTCCACCGGCCCCGGCACCTCCACCGCGCCGCCCTCGATCACGAGCACATCCGGCCGCTCCTTCGCCACCTTCTTCGAGACGTCGCGCGGCCGCGCCACATCGCACACCACCGCGCCGGGCTTCAGCGCGTCACCCGGCACGACGGTATCGACCGCGCTCGTCACCGTGATGACGATATCCGCGTCTCTCAGGCCGATAATCGGATCGGTCGTGTACCTGATCTCGGCCTTTCCGTCGACGCTCGCCGCGATCTCCGCCAGCCGCACCTCGTTCCTGCCGATGAGCATGACGGAAGGCGCTTGCTCGGCCATCAGGCGAACGCATACCTGCCCGATCGAGCCCGTCGCGCCCATCACCGCAACCCGCGCCTTCGAGATATCGGCGCCCATCAGCGCGGCCGCCTTCTTCGCCCCCTCGACCGCGGTCCAGACGGTATAGCTGTTGCCGGTGGTCACCGCGATGTCGACGTTCCTGGCGACGGTGAAGCCGGCATCGCCGACCACCGAGGTCATCGCGCCGAGCCCCACTACCTTCGCGCCAAGCTCCTGGGCCAGCTCTGCGGCGCGGATGATCTTGCTGAGCACGAACTCGGTGGGCAGGCTCACGAACTGCCGCGGTGTGAGTGGGCAGCCGACGAACCAGCCGTGCGCGGGCGCGCCGGCCGCGCCGCGCACCCCCGTGATCTCCGACACGGGCTTGGGCGCCATGCGCTTGACGATCTGCTCGAGCACGAACTCGGGCAGCACTCGCGCCAGCGGGTACTTCCGCGCCATGTCCCTCGCGCCGGTGACGGGGTGGATTATGAAGCCGAACTCACCCATGATCGCTCGGTTCCTCAGGGTGGGGGGGGGGGGAGGCAGCAACATCGAATCGACCGGGCTCTCCTGCCCCGCTTCAGCGAGGCGGGAGACCCTGTCCGCTTCGCTGCCTCTATTATAGCATTTCAAGTCAAGAGAAAACGCGGAATAGATAGGAAATTGCTTTGTTTTTATGGTGGACGAAATGATGCATAGTCGGCGCTTGCTTGGAAGTCGGACAGGGCAGGCGCGCCGCCTGCCCTCGGCGGGCATAGGTAGGCCCGCGGTATAGCGCTGCTACCGCAACCTCAACTGCCGATGGTCTCCAAGCAACCGTATCCTCGCCGGCGGCCAGAAGATGACCATCGCCTTGCCGCGCAGCCTGTTCGCCTCGAGCTCGGGCTCGGCCCGGCCGTCGGCATCGCGCCACATATGGCTGTCCCTGCTGTTGTTGCGGTTATCTCCGAGCACGAGGTAGTAGCCCGCAGGGACAGTGTAGACGTCGCTGCCGGTGATGCCGACAGTGCCCGCCGGCCAATCGTACTCCGGGATGCTGACCCCCGGCGGCTCCTCGACACGCTGACCGTTGAGGTACACGCCGTCGCCGGCCTTGATCTGCACATGGTCACCGGGCAGTCCGATGAGGCGCTTGACGAAGTCCTGGTGACCGTTGCCGATACCTGCCTGGGGAGGCGCGTCGAAGACGATGATGTCGCCGCGCTGCGGCTCATTCAGGCGGTAAACGAACCTGTTGACGAGGATGCGGTCGCCCTTCATGAGGTTCGGGACCATAGACTCCGAGGGGATGAAAAATGCCTGAACGACGAACGGGCGGACGATGAGAAAGACGAGCACGAATGCGATGAGTCCGGAGTCGAGGAACTCGATCATCCCCTTGCGGTGAGGCGCGGCCGCCCACAGCCCCCATACGATGCGCAGCGCGATGAGTGCCGCAACAACCAACGCGATCTTCCACGGCTGATCGAGCATCATGGCAGGGGGGATGATAGCAGAGCGGGGGGGCGGGAGTCGAGGGGAAACCGCGAGTCATCCGCAGATGAACCCGCCTGAGGCGGGCAAGCGCAGATGGACGCGGATGGGAAACGGCCGGAGATGCCCTGCTTCGCTCGCAACGGCGAGCTGCCCAGGGCAAGCTCTGGAGGGAAGGGCAGATGGGGACTGGCTATGCATTCCCCCGTTCTTCCCGACCAAGCCCCCGCTATCTCGATCCCCCCCTTGAAGAACCAAGCATGCTCAAGCATCCCCGGAATGCGTTGCCTGTCCCCGTGCCGCGTGAGAGTCGAGCCCCCTTCGCCAAGGCTTCGGGGCCCAGGGGATTCGAAAGTCGAAGAGGCGAAGAGGCGAGGGGAAAACGGCGAGTCATCCGCAGATGAACCCGCCTGAGGCGGGCAAGCGCAGATGAACACGGATCGGCGGCCGGCCCTGTAGGGCGCGCTGGGAGCGCAGGCCTGCCCGCCGGCCGCTTCCACCTCGTAGGGGAGCCCCTCTGCTTGTCCCGAGCGAAGTCGAGGGGCGGGCTCCCGTGCTGTAGGGCGGGCACACCCTTGCCCGCAGGCCATCTCGCACTTCCTCAGGGTATCGAGTAGAACCCAGTCGCCGGGGGCGCGCTGGGAGCGCAGGCGTCTCGCCTGCTTTGCGGCCGTGGCCGTTCTATAGGGCGCGCTGGCCTGCCCTGAGCGAAGCCGAAGGGTCGTCGTTTGCCAGCGCGCCGGGGCCTTCTGACGCAGACTTGGCCGCCTCTGGCGGAACGGGTGAGAGATCACCGCGGAGTCGCAGAGGCGCAGAGAGAAAAGGCTGGCCGCCTACGCCACTGGAGAGACCTCCTGCGAGGCGAACCATACCGCAGTCAGACTAACACACCGCTCAAGGCTTTTGAGCAGGGGGGCCCGCGCGATCCAGTACTCCCCAAAGAGGGGCGGGTCTGCTATAATCTGCCAGCGAGGGATGGATGTCTGCGACTATGCCGGCCCCGTACGCGCATATTCACCAGCCTTCTGATCGGAAAGTTCGCGGTGCGTACTACACTCCGCCTGAGGTAGTCCACACGCTCGTGCGGTGGGCAGCTCGCAGGGCTTCGGAGAAGATGATCGACCCAGCGTGCGGCGATGGTCGCTTCCTCGCTGCCCATCCAAACAGCGTGGGCATCGAAGACGATCCAGGAGCCTTGTCCCTCGCACGTGGCAGCGCGCCGCGGTCTCTGGTGCACGAGGGGGATTTCTTCGCCTGGGCATCGCAGACGCGAGAACGATTCGACTGCGCGGCCGGCAACCCTCCGTTCATCCGCTATCAGCGTTTCACGGGCGACGTTCGAACGACGGCCCGTGACCTCTGTCGGCGGCATGGAGCTGAGTTCAGCGCGTTGTGCTCGTCATGGGCCCCGTTTCTCGTCGCTACCGCCGCGCTCCTGAGACCAGGGGGCCGCATGGCTTTCGTGGTGCCGGCCGAGATCGGGCACGCCCCCTACGCGAGGCCCGTCATGGAGTACATGGCGGCTAACTTCGACTTCGTCCAGATTGTGGCGTTTCGCGAGAAACTGTTCCCCAGGCTTTCTGAAGACTGCTGGCTGCTCTACGCCGAGGGCTTCGGGGGTCAGACTGACTGCTTCGCGTTCACGCCGTTGGAGCGGTTCAGCTCCCTAGACGCTCCTCCGGTCTTCGCGGTGCGCGCTCCCCTGGCAGAGTGGCGCTCATGGAATTGCCGGCTCAGACCGTTTCTTCTCCCACCGGAAGCCAGGGCACTGTACCGTCACGCGGCTGAACAGGACAACGTGATCCGCCTCGGGGATGCCGCGAAAGTAAGCATCGGCTACGTAACCGGCGCGAACGACTTCTTCCATCTGCGGCCGTCGGATGCCCAGCAGCGAGACATCCCGGAAGATCTCCTCATCCCTGCAGTCAGGAACGGCAGGACACTTGAGGGGCGGGCCATCACTCGGTCTACAGTTGAGTCTTGGCGCAAGCGCGACGAACCCAATTTCCTGTTGCGTCTAGCTGCCGACCACGAATTGCCAGACTCGGTCCGCCGGTACCTCGATTCCCCCCAGGGGCGACAAGCGCGCAGCACGTACAAGTGCCGCAACCGGGATCCGTGGTACGTGGTGCCGGATGTGACCGTTCCCGAGGCGTTCCTGTCGTACATGAGCGGTCGGCAACCGTCTCTTGTGGCCAACCAGGCCGGTTGCGTTGCCACAAACTCGGTCCACGTAGTGAGGCCTCGGAGTGGGTGGTCCGTGTCCGACTTGCAGCGCGGTTGGGCGTTACCTCTCACGCAACTGAGTGTCGAGCTCGAGGGCCATCCGCTGGGCGGAGGCATGCTCAAGCTCGAACCGGGTGAAGCCACGCGAGTCCTGGTAGCCACAGAGCCCTTTGCGTCGCGCGCGGACGGCGGAGTTGTCAGTGACGCCATCGATACGATGAAGCGATGGAGGCATGATGCCTAAAGCTCCGGCGAAATGTCAGTGGATTACCCTGAAGGACGCTCTCGCTACGTTCGCCGGAACGACATCGGGGCATCAGGGGTCGGGCCACATCAGGCCGCTCCACTGGTATGTGGCGTGTCGGCTTGTCATAGAGGGAGGGTTCCACCCTGAGGAGATCACGCCACGCCCGCCGTTCGTAGTGCGAGAGAAGGGCCGCCGCATGGTGCTCGAGCACGAACCAGCGTCCGCGGGGGGCGGTGAGCGAACTGTGCTCGGTGGCCTGAAGACCAAGATCGTGGACGTCGTCGTCGCGAAGGAAGGCATTGGGCCTGTCGTCGCTGTGTCGGTGAAGGGGACCCTGGGTGCGTTCAGGAATCTCACTAATCGAATGGAGGAGGCCGTCGGTGACTGCACCAACCTCCATATCTCATACCCGGCTCTCGTCTACGGTTTCCTGCAGGTCCTGAAGGCGACCCGAGAGGGCCCTGGCGTAGAGCCCAACGACGCCGCACTCCGTGCCAGCGGCGATGTCTCCGACTTCGTCTCGCGTTACCACGATGTTCTTTCGAGACTGGCGGGGCGCAGCGATGTCCGCAACGATGTCACGAAGTATGAGGCAGTCGCTCTGGTTCTCGCCAGCCCGGAGAAGTCATCCCTTGGTGACATCTTGGAGGCGTATCCCCCGCCGAACAGTCCGCTGTTGATCCAGGGGTTCTTTGACAGGATCTTCCGCCAATACGAGCAGCGGTTCATCTTCGCGGCACCGGGCCTGGAGCCGACGACGCGTCGACTTGAGTGGGACCCCAGTTCGCCAGTGTTAGAGGACCGGCGCGCTGCTGCATACGAGCCCCGAGTCGCGGCACAGGGCTGACTGGCCAGTTGCTGGTTCCAGCCTGCGGATCGTAATCGGAATGCGCTGTGCCATCCCTCTCACCCCGCATCCGGCCGGCGGACATAGGAGTACCCGCCCTATCCTCCTTCGTCCGCCCGAGGCGGACTACGGCGGACCTGCCGTCCTTCGCGTCTTCGTGGTGAGAGGCCGTCCGGCCGTTCCCTATCTGCGCCCATCTACGTTCATCTGCGGATGACTTGCCGTCCCTCCAGCCGTTTCCCCTCGCCTCTTCGACTCTCGACTTTCGACTCTCTCGCCCGCAGGGCGTGCCGTTCTCCGCGCCTCTGCGTCTCAGCGGTTCACCATCTGCGTCCATCTGCGTTCATCTGCGGATGACTTGCCGTCCCTCCAGCCGTTTCCCCTCGCCTCTTCGACTCTCGACTTTCGACTCTCTCGCCCGCAGGGCGTGCCGTTCTCCGCGCCTCTGCGACTCAGCGGCTAGGTTAGCTCCGTCACCCCCGGTTTCCAGCCGATCTGCTCCATGAGGCCGATGTAGTCGGCCTCGGTCAGGTCGTCGGGGCGTTTGCCGGAGAGGGCGACGAGGACGCCCTCCATCACGTTCGCGCCGAAGCTCTCGCCCGAGATCGTCGGAGTGGTGGTGATGAGCCGCTTGACGCCGCGCTTGCGCAGCTCCTCGACATCGCCGCTGCGCGTGGTGTTCGTCACGACGATCTTGCCCTTCAAGCTATCGGGCATGTAGCGCCGGATGAACTGGAAGTCCCCCGCGATGATGTCGGCCCATTCGAAGTGCTTCGGGAACTTGGTCTTCGTCTGCTCCTGCTTGCCACCGGTCGGATAGAGCACCGAGATGGGCAGCCGCCGCAGCAGCGGCAGGAGGAGCGATGCCGCCACCTCGATCTGCCTGAGGCTGGTGATGGCAACCGGCACGCCAACCGCGTAGAGCAGGTCGCCGTAGACCATCTTCCCGCCGAGCGCGGGGAAGGTCTCAGCCATGCCGGGGCGATCCACCCCGGACATGAGGAGCACGCGCTTGCCCGCCACCTCGAGCACGCCCTCGTCTACCAATCGCCGCAGGAGCAGCGGCTCGAGTATGCGCTTGATTCCTCCCCCATCCACCACCGGCGTCCGCTTCGCCGCGCTCGCCATGCGCGCTGCGTCGCGCAGCTCATAGCGACGCTTGCCGGCATAGAGATAGCGATCCACTCCCCCCAGCCCGATGGCGTCGACGTTGCCATCGCGCTCCGCGATCATCTCCTCGGCGCGGCGGACATTCCCGTCGGTGCCAACGCGCTCGACCCGGAACGGGACGCCGGCGAAGCACAGCTCCACGCTGCGATTGCGCTGCGATGACCCCAGGCTAATGCTCACGACATGCTTCATGGCAGTTCACAGTTTACAGTTTACGGTTTACAGTCTTGCCGCGGCCTGCGACGTCCCGGCCGCTGCTTCGGCGAGGAGCGCGAGCAACTCCGCCTCGGTCGGGGCGTGGTTCGCCCTCTCTCGAAGCGTCCGCGCCATCGGCATGCCTCTCAGATACCACGATATATGCTTCCTCATCTCCTGCACCCCGACCTTCGGCCCGCGGTCGGCGACGGCGAGGCGGACGTGCCGGGCGGCGAGCGCGATCCGCTCCTCGATGCTTGGTGCTGGAGGGATCTCTTCTCCCTTCAGCGCGGCCGCGATCTCCCGGAAGATCCATGGGTAACCGAGCGCGGCGCGGCCGACCATGATTGCGTCACATCCGGTCTGGTCGCGCATCCGCACTGCGTCGACGGCCGAGTGCACATCGCCATTGCCGACCACGGGGACGGCCACAGCTTCCTTGACGGCCGCAATCAGCGACCAATCTGGCGACCCTCGGAACCCCTGCGTCGCCTCCCGGGGGTGTATAATCAGTCCGGCAGCGCCCGCGCGCTCGCAACGGAGGGCGATCTGGACGACATTTTCGCCCCGATCGCGCCATCCGGAGCGCATCTTGACCGTCACGGGCGTCCGCACCGATTCCACACATGCACGTACGACCGCCTCAGCCCGTCTGGGGTCGGCCATCAGCGCCACTCCCGCCCGCGCCTTCAGCACCTTCGCCACCGAACACCCCATATTGACGTCTATGATGGCCGCACCATGCCGCTCTGCTGCCGCCGCGGCCGCTGCCACGATCTCGGGCTCGGCGCCAAACACCTGTGCACATACCGGAAGCTCGGCAGACGCGAAATGCAGCAGGTCGAGTGTCTTGTCGCTGCCAAAACGGAGCGCATTTGCGCTGACAAGACCCGTCCAAACAGCCCCCGCGCCGTGCTCGCGGCACAGTAATCGGAAGGTCCGGTCGTTGATGCCGGACATCGGGGCGAGGACGACGGGCGGGTCTATGACGACGTTACCGATTCGCATCGACTGCACCGCCGTGGTTGTGCTCCCAGATGAGCGCGCTTCCTATGAGGGCGAGGTGGGGCACGACCTCGTGCTTCTCACGCAGGAAGAACGTGATCGCCTCGGCGTCGCCACCGGTGAGGACGAGCGGCGCGGCGCCGTCCATGTAGGCGCGCATGCGCTGGGCGAGGCCATCGATGAGCGCGGCGGTGCCGTGGAACGCGCCGGCGAGGAGACATGCCTGGGTATCGTCGCCGATGGGAGCCGACGGCCCCTGGATCATCCGCAGATCACGCAGATTGCGCCGACCATCCGCCGCAGGCGGAGGAGCAAGGTCGGGCAGGCCGGTCCGCTCGGCGAGGGTGGCGAAGCCGGCCGCCATACCCACCCAGATGGCGCCGCCGAGGAACTCCTTGCTTGGCGAGACGGCGTCCACCACCACCGCGGTGCCGAGGCTGGCGACGATGGCCGGCGCGCCGAAGCGATGGGCCGCGCCCACCGCGGCCGCCAGCCGATCCGGGCCAAGGCGGTCGGGCGCCCGGTAGCGATTCACGAGGGGCGTTGGCGTGTCACCTCGCACGATGAAGGGCGCACGGCCGTTGCGCTCACACCATTGCAGCCAGGCGGCTTCGGCCTGGGGCACGACGGAGCAGATGGCGACTGAGGAGTCGGAGGGTCGAAGAGTCGAGCCCCCTTCGCCAAGGCTTCGGGGCCCAGGGGAGTCGAGGAGGAGACTCTCAAGGAGCGATTCAGTCTCCCGCGTAGGGGTGACGGAGACCGCCTCGACGGTTGTGCCATTCCAGGCGCCGACCTTGGTCGTCGTGTTGCCGATGTCCACGACGAGGAGGGTGTTCACCCCTCTGACCCTCTCGCTGCGGCGAATAGCTCGAGGCCCTTGGAGGCGAAGAGCGAGCTGAGGTAGGCCATCACGAAGAGGAAGCCGATCTGGACACCGGCGACAGCGAGGGAGCGGCCCAAGCTGTCGGCGGGCGTGGCGAGCGCGGCCGGAACGCGGATGAAGGCCATCACCGCCATGACGAACACCCCCAGCATCATCGCCAACCCGATCCCGAACACCAACCCGCCAACGCACAACCCGCCCCGATGCCCAGCGCTCTTCACATCTGCCATCAACCCACCTCCATGAGTGAGGAGATTCTAGCAGATGGGGGGAGGCAGGGGCAATGTCGGGGGAAGCGCACGGGTGTGACTTCGAATCGTCGGCTGAGCTTCGGAGTCAGGGTCGTCGTCCATCACCATCGAGCGGTTCTGGGAACCTCACCCCGGGTCTCTCCTGATTGCCTCCTATTGCTTGTATGGTTTG
>Ga0315288_10001596_pt1 | contig 29296 bp, 19 predicted proteins | sample YL17G11_20_MG_FD_203454 | JGI IMG/M metagenome (GOLD analysis project Ga0315288, IMG submission 203454) | Sediment microbial communities from Yellowstone Lake, YNP, Wyoming, USA - YL17G11_20 | ecosystem: Environmental > Aquatic > Freshwater > Lake > Sediment | place: USA: Wyoming | collected... | reverse complement strand
GCCTTGAGCGCGTAGTTGGCGTCACGTGCGTGTGTGTTGAGCAGCGCGAACAGTGCCGCAATGAGACGCTTGCGTTGCGCCTCGCTGTCCTGAATGTTGGTGACGTTCTTCAGCAACGCGAGCAAGTAGGTATCGAGAGCGCTTGCCGCGCGAGCCGGCTGCCAGAGATTTGCACTGGTTGGTTGGAACGGATTCGCGGCGGTGCCGGCGACAACTCCAGCGACGAGAACATCGAGGAGGCGCACTTGCGGCAGAGTGGTTGGCAGTGCTAGCGCCGTTGTGGTGTTGTCGAACAACGGTGTCCAGAGCAGAGTTGTGCCCTCTTTGAGTTCCTTCTCCTTGGCGGCATCGTCGGCGAGGCGAGCAGCGCGTGTCGGCACCGCGATGCCCGGCGCTTGGCCCTTGAACACCATGCTGCCGGGAACGCCGAGCAGCATTGGCGGACGCTGATGGAAGAGCGCGCCGAACATGACATCTTCGGCCGACGCGTTCTGCAGCCACCAGGGCGCGTTTTGCAACAAGAACGCATACGAGTCGGGCATGACGTCGGTCTGGCGCGCGACGATGCGGTCGATCGCCTTGACGACCTCGGCAGCCGACGCGACCAGATCTTCGCTGTAGCCGCGTGCCTGGCCCTGCGACGCGATCGCCTTGAACCAACCATACGAAACGGCGCCGACCGGCTGCGTCCAAAGTGTGGCGTTGGCCTTGTTGTTGCCGTTGCGATCGGGCAAGTCGAGCGCGTTGAACGCGTTCTGCATCCACTGGATGGGCGACTGGTCGTCGCGCTGGTAGCCGCGGAACTCGCCTGCCGCCGTGACCGACGCGTTGACGTTTTCGAACGCGAGCGCGCGCAGATAGTTGTCGTTGTAGGGCACCTCCTCCATGCGGCGCACGAAGCGCTCGCCCTTGTCGATGGCCGCCTCGACCTCGAGGCCCTCGGTGGTGTCGCCGTGGAACATCTTGTTGACGATCGAGCGTGCGCACGCCTCGAAGTCGGCCGTCGACGCGACGTCGATGTCGAGTTGCCCGAGGATCTCGGCGGGCGCGACGCGGCGGTTGGCGACGTCGTGCGCCAGCATCATGTAGAGTTTGCGATTCGCGCCCACGCCGCCCTGAATGCTCTCCAACTTCTCGAGCGCGTCGACGGAGCCGTAGCGCTTCGCCTCGTCGTCGAAGCCGCCCTGGCGATTGAAGGCGGCGTTGGCCGCGTCGGCGAGCACCTGCGTCTGCGGCGCCAACCCGCTCGGGTCGGCCTCGTTGCCGCCAAACATGTTCGAGTGCTGGAAGATCGACAGGAACGAGACCTTCTTGTATTCGTCGTCGTCGATCGAGTAGAGGTAGATCGAGCGGTGGTCGGACTTGTAGTCGGGCGCGATCGGCTTGCCGCGCCAGTCGTAGGTGACGGCGGCATACTCGCCGACGGCGACGCGGCGCAGCAGCGGCTGGAAGTTGATGCCGTCGTTGTAGACCGAGTAGCCGCGCGTCTCGAAGATCGGAATGCCGCGGAAGTTGCCGTTCGACGCCGGGCCCTGCGTGAGCAACTGCACGCCGTTGGGGCCCGACTTGTAGTATTCGGTGTAGACCGCGTGCGCCACCATGTCGTTGTAGTAGGGGAAGCCCGGGAACACGATCAGCGTGTCGGCGGTGCCGCGCGACTTGCGGATCACCTCGCGGCCGCGCTCGACCATCTTGATGAAGCCCTCCTTGTCGTAGGCCAGCACGGCGAAGTCGGCGATCTCGTCCTCCTCGATCTTCTGCAGCGCCTTCGAGTCGCCGTTGCGATGCAGGTCCTGCAGTTCGCGCTGGTAGTCCTTGCATGTCAGCAGTTTGACCACCGTGTGGAAGTTCACCGTCTCCTGGCAGCACTGCGAGATGCCGGCGATGTTGCGCTTGTAGGCAATTTGGCCCGCATACGTGCCAATCAAGTCGCCCTCCATGACGAACGCGATGCCGAGGCGCTGCACCGAGTCCTGGTAGCCGCGCTTGTTGAACGAGATCAGACGCGACACACCCTCGTTGGGCACGATGGTGGCCAGCGTGTTCTGGAACTCAAAGATGTTGAACGCGATGTTCATCTCGTCGGTCTCGAACCACGGGATGACACTCGTATACCACTCCTTCTCGTCGAGGATGAAGCCGAGAATCGTGTCGCGCAAGTAGAGATTCTGGCCCTCGTAGACCTGGTAGAGGTCGTTGTGCGTGGCGATGACGTCGCCCGCGAAATTCTGCCGTTGCGAGACGGGCGGCGGTCCGAAATACGAACGCCAGATCGCCTCCTGATCGGGGCCGGGCGCGCGGCCGCCGCCGATGCGGCGCGTGATGCTTGACAGCGACGCGCTGTCGATTCCTTCTGCGTAGGAAGTTTGTGTTTGCATGCTGCTGTGCTGTGCTGCTGTGCTCTTTTCTGTTTGCGCGCGCGGCGCGCTCTAATAGAAGCGGCCAACTCTTTTCCGCGGCGTCGCAGACAGTCGGCGCACGTCGCGTCGCGTGCGTGTGTTTATTTCTTGCTTCACTGTGTCAGCAGTGGCACTGCCGCTGCTGCTGCTGCAGAGGTAAGCAGAGGCGCCGACGACGACGCTGCCGCTGCCGCTGCCGCTGCTGCCGACGACGCAACGGCCGCTTCAATGAGCAGCGCGTCGGCGGGATTGACGAGCGCGCGAAACTGCTGTTGGCGACGCCGCTCGACGGCCTGGCGCTTCTGCTTGAGTAGGTGGCGCGTCTCTTCGTTCTGCGCTTGCATTTGCACGCCGCCGCGCTCGCGCGCCAACGACAGCATGACATACGAGGCGCCTGGCGCGCCGCGCACCGTCTGCACGCCCTCGCGCGTGCTTACAGAGTAGGTCGACGCACCAAACGGTCCGACACGCAAATGCAATCCGCCTCCGCCGCCGCCGCTGGCACCGTCGTTGGTCGCTCCAGTGCTGCTGCTGCTGTTGCTGCCGCCCTGTTGAACAACAAGTGCCGTCGACGTGCTGGCTGTCGACGCCGACGCCGATTGTGACGGCTCTTCTACGCGTAGACCAGCAGCAGCCGCTTCGATAAACTGGCGACGATCGCCGGCGCCGCCGCCAGCACTTGTCGCCGACGATGACATCGAGTCGCCGACGAAGCGCGCCACCGAGAAGCGCGCCGTCGCGTCGCACTTGGCAATGTTGTCGGTGAAGCCGCGCAGCAGATTGTCGACCTGCGTGCGCAGCAGCGCTATCTGACGCGACTGGGTGGTGAGTGCGAGCGCGCACTGTTCGAAGAGCGCGGCGTCGGCCGCTGCCATGTTGTTGGCCGCTTTGTTGATGCGCGTCGCCAAGCGCGCGTGCTCGGTGAACGCCGACGACGCGTTGCCGCTCAGTGCCTCGTATTGCGCGAGACGCGCCAACAGATTGACGCAGTGCTGGCGTGACACCGACGCCTCGGCGCGCGCTTCGGGCAGCGTGGCATCGGTGTTCATCTCGAGCGCCGAGCGCAGCACCGACGACGCTTCGCGAGCCGTCGCCTGCCGGTGTTTGGCGAGCAGTCGATTCAGTTTGTCCGACGTCGAGCCGCCACGAGCGCCGCCGCGTGCTCTCTTCGTTGCAACGCCGCCGCCGCCTCCGCCTCGACGACCACGTTTGGCGCTTGGTTCCTTTGTGGCTTCTGGCAGTGACGTTAGAGGCGGCGGTGGTTGTGGTTTTTGTGTTACTTCCAGAGGGCGTTCGACAAAACTCGTGTTCGGTGGCATGTCGCCATCAAATCTTGGCGACATTCCGTGTTGAACACGGTCGTCGTTGTTGTCGTAATCGTCGTCGTCGTCGGCGTCGGCGTCGGCGTCGGCGTCATCATCGTCCAACATCGATTCTCCGCGGCGCTCGTCGATGTCGTCGTAGCCGTCATTTTCATCGAAACTCATTTTTTTTTTAGAGCGCGCAGCCAATAAATAACAAACAGTGATTTTTTTTTGTATTTTGTATTCCGAAATTCACTTAGGGAAAATGAGTGCTCTAAATTCCTTGTAGAGATCATCGGCAGTGACGTGCGGAAAAGTGCCCGGAATAGATTCAAATTCATGCGAGTATGCGTCATAATGATGTGCTGGTTCCCAATTACGCTTAACTATGTCCCATAAACGAGAGTGATCCACTCGTTGGTTTTGAACTGGAAAGACGCGTATTGGAGGATAAGAACTGTTGTAAACACCGTTCAACCAATCATAGATAATGTCGAGTAACATCATTACGTCCCTATACTGTCTACGTCTATCAACACGGAGTAGGTGCGTTTTTGTTTGAGAAGGAGACCGCGGATATTTTTCGCATTCGTCGACCAAACAAGCAGCGCCCATATCAAGGAGAACCGCATGTGGCATGAGATCGGAACTGTAATTGATCACCATAATGTTTTTCGCGTTTAAATCCTGATGATAAACGAAATTGAGATGAAGAAGGCGAACTGCGGCAACCAACGAGACAATCAATGCCGCGTTTTTTTGATACGACAATGTGCGTCCGCCCACAACGTCGCCAACTTGTCGCGGCTTGTAAAGAAGTTCTTCCATAACCTTGCCTTTTTCGAGGCGTGTTTCGATGAAACTTATTAGACCAGTTTGAAGATATCTTTCTCGCACACTGCCTGGTGCTCCCAATTGTATGATTAGGTTCTCATTTCTCTCAGTTTCTGCTCGCCGAAATATTTCGGTATAGAACTCTTGTCCCAACCGAGCACGAAAGTGTGCAGAATAGCACACAAATTTGCCAATACAAATGCCATGTTGTATATTATTAAACAAATAGAGTAGCATCGCCACCTCCTTGGTAAAGGATGCTTCGTTATCCATGAATAGCATTTTTACGGCATACTTCTTTGTTCCGCGGCTGGCACTGAATACAATACCGAAGAAGCCCACGCCAATTACTACCGGTGGCTCGTCGTAATGTTCGACAAGTAATCCGCTGCCAGGCAATTCTGGTGCTTCTCTTGCTGCGCGCAACGCTGCCTCCCAAAGACGAACACGCGCATCGTGGTTTTCTTCACGCTGTCTCGTTCGTTCGTCCACCGCCACCACCACCACATCTGTGTGTTCCAGCCAGTTTGACATCCCTTTTTTTTCCTCTTTTTCCTCTCTCTCTCTCTCTCTGTTTATCACACTTAAAAGATAAAAGCGGGATAAAAAAAACAAAAAAAAACAAAAACAGAAATGCACGTGCACGTCAGCGATATTTTTGCGTGGCTCGCGTTCCTCATGGTGCCGTTTTTATTCCCTCTCGTCGAGGCCATCTACCCGCTCTGGGTCGAGGCGTTGATAGTTGTCACGCGCATACCGCGCTCCGAGCGCCACAAGCGTGTTAGCAAGGCCTACGCCAATAACTAGTGCGTCTTTGTGCGGCCACGTCCATGGCGGCCTCGGCCACGAGCACTCTGGCGTCGCCTCTCTGCGCGCTCGGTGTGCTCGGCGGTCGCCGCCAGCAGCACCAAGTCGCGGATCTCGGCGCCCGCGTCGATGAACTCCTGCTCGAGCGGTGCGCCGTAGTTGGTGTGCGCGTGCGCCACCTGCGCCACGTAGCACGGTCCGAGGCACACGCCGGGGAAGTGGTCGACGAACATCTGTCGACAGAAGGCCAACTGGAGGCGCGCCTGGATGGCCGGCGAGTTGTTGTAGCGGCCAACCAACGACGCTGGCGCACGCAGCGGACCCGTCGAGTCGAGGAAGTTGTTGTCGCCGCCAAACTTCACCTCGATCAACGACAGCAGGCCCGCGCCGTGTCGATTGTCGTCGTCGGTCACACATAGGATGTCGGTCGCCGTCGCGACGCCGAACCCCTCGTAGTAGTCAATAAACTCGGCTGTTATCGGGCGCAAATGTTTATGCCGCAACGAGAGCATGAAATCGTCGGCCTCCGAAAGGCGGCCGCTGCCCACGAACAGCGACGCGACGGCGTCGCGGCCCACGTTGACCGCCACTTGAATCTGCTGATGCCCGAGACGGCCACGCTCTCGGCCCTGCCACGGCCGGCTGAGGCCAGTGGCGGCGCGCAGCGCCTTTGGGATTGGCCCGGCGAGTTCGCGTGCACGCTCAAAGTCGTAGTCTGGATAGCAGCACTGGCGCAGCAGGCGCGTCAAGCCGCTGAAGCGCACCGTGCGCGCCGCAGCCAAGTCGGGTTGATAGATGTAGGTGCCGTGAATCGGCGACGCGCTGATGTGCAGCCGCCGCGCGCTGACCAGCATGTCGGCGATCATCTGCCGGTTATCTGCGCCGCGGCATATCTTCTTGAGTCGGCCTCGATCAAGTCGCTGCTCTTGCGCGCCGTCGTTGTCATCGTCGTCATCATCATCGACGTAGACAGCGGCGTTGGTGTCGTTGGCGCGCTCGCGACGGACGTCGTCGCTGCCGCCGCTGCTGCCGCCGTAGTTGCTGACGCGCTCGCGCTCGTCGAGTCTTTTCGTTTTATGAGTGGCACTGGCGCCGAGAGCATCGTCCTCGGGCGCTCGTCGATGAAGCCAATTCGCGGTATTTGATGACGTTGTGGCTGCTGCTGCTGCTGCTGCTGCTGCTGTCGTCGTCGACTCACGTTTGTGTTGCATTCCGGATCACTATTGCTATCGCTGCTGTCGTCGTCGTCGTTGTCGTTCTCGCTGTCACTCGAATGCACGTGCGCTTTTCTGTGTTTTTGTTGCGGAGCCGGTGGTATCGCGGGCGCTGTTGTTGGAGGTGATTGCGTCGACTTCTTGCTGCTGCTTTTAGACTCACGTAGTTTGTTTTTCGCGCCATCGGCGCTCTCTACTTTCGATGCCGAAACAACTGGCACAACGGGCGTAGTTGGCGTCGGCGGCGGTGGTTTGGTTGGCGAAGCGGGAGGTGTCGTCGCCGGTGCGCCAGCACTGCTGTGTGCCAAACGAAGCAGAGACGTGTTGGTAGCGACGTTGGCAGTGACGCTGGCACGCAGACGCGCAAGCAATACCACCATAAACAGAACTTGTAGTGGCACAAGGTAGTTGACCTCGGCACTCGCGACGAGAATCCACGCCGAGCGCAGCACAACGCTCCACTGCGACAGCGTGTTGAGTAGGTTGAACGAGCGCATCACATCGCTGACAACGAGTGGTGGCGGCGCTGAGAGCGCCCCGTTTTGCTGTTGATGCTGCTGCTGTGCCGCTACCGCTGTCGTTGGCTGTTGAAGAGGGCGGCGCACGACGTTGCCGAGTGCCATCTGCATACCCGCGAGCAGGTCGGCCGTCGATTTGCTGTAGAGAGTCAGCCAGCGCAGATAGCGCAGCGAGTTGTCGAAGAGTTCGCACGCGAGGAAGAGCGCCGCGTAGGCGAGCGTGCGCGACATCAACTGCAACGCGTGCAACGCCTGTGGTGTCGAGTCGGGTGTCGGAAAGAAGAGCAGCACGACAAACACCATAGTAAACACGAGCGGTTTCACGACTGCTTCAGAGTCAGCGGCACCGCCACCACCACGCTCGAGCACATCGTCGCGCGCCGGCAGCACGGCGTCGAACCAAATCGACGCTGCCGCGTTCAATGCCAACAAGTAGAGCCGCGCTATGCGGAGGAGGTGTGGCGTGTCGCCGCCGACGCCCGTCAAATCGATGAGCAGGCTGTCCTCGGTGTGCACGTGCTCGCCGCTGTGGAACACGGCGCCGTAGAAGATCCACGCGATCCAGAGCAACAGCAACAGCCAGAGTCGGAGCGGCGCGAAGTGCAGGCGCTCGTAGTTGGACGCCGTCTTCTGAATGTCCTTGCCGATGGCGAACGCGCACTGCGTCACGTTGGCGTAGTCGAGCGAGTAGATCGAGCGCACCGTCTTGATCGAGCGATCGTGCTTCGTTGCCTTGGCGCGCAGATAGAGCACGGCGGCGCTTACGCCCAGGCCGAGCGCAATGATGGCCGGCATGCGACACCAGTAGATGCGATACGCGACGCCAAACGAGCCGACGACGAGCACGCCAGCGGCGCCGAGGAACGCGCCCAGATGCGTCCAACTGGGCGCACGCGACGCGTCTATCCATTTCTCGGTGCTTGCGCCCAGCGTTCCAGTCGAGCCCGATGTTGAAGCATCAGAGGTCATACGACGTTTTTTTATTCCGTTGCGCACGTGCGCGTGTGTGTATAGGAACCGGGAAACAAGAAAAAAAAACCGCACACACGTCCGCGCGCGCGCAAAGAATGATCTCGGAACTCGAGCGGGCGTTCAACCGTAGGAAACACATGCCCATCAATAGATGGGAGTCGAGATGGGACGTCATCTGGCACCTCAACGAACAGCCGCGCGTCTTCCTCGCATCGGGCGCGTGGGATCCGCCCACGCTGAAGCGCGCGACACACGACAACGAGGCTGGCGAGTGGTGCTCGTTGAACGACTATCGACGCGGCGACATCATCATACACGAGAACACGAAGAGTTGGCTGTTGCTCTCTGGCGACAGCGACGTTGAGTATTTGGTTCGCTGTGATTTTCGGCCGCGCGAGGACGGTCGTGCGTTGTTCGACGCGCTCACCAGTCACCGGCCGCCGGTGTCGTTCGCAATGACTCGCACAATCCTCTGGGCGCTCGACTTGACGTTTCGGCACACCTTTGTGAGCGGCCCGCTGTTCAAATGGCTGGCGCTGGTGGCACCCGAGAACAACCTCGAGGGCTGGCTGCCGGCATGCTCGGAACGTTTCCCGCGTCGCAACTGGTCGGTCGAAATTCGCATAGCGAAAACGAGCGCGTGCACACACGCTGGCGCGTGTCGCAATCCACCGCCGCACTACGTAATGAATCTGATGGTGCTGTTCGACCCCGAGCGCACTGGAATTACCGGTCGCGGTCTCTCCGACAGCCCGCTCTACAACAGAACGCATCGGCTCTACTCGGGCACCATCGACGGCCTCACGCCGCTGCTCGACTTCTCGCAACTCGAGAAGGAGAAGCGGCACGCGCGCAAGGTCGCATTCGACGACTATCGGTTCGTCACGCGGCCCAACTGCGTCGAGATAGAGGCGGCGTTGCGTGGCCGGCGCTACTTGCCCGAAGCGGCACTTCAGCACGATTGGCACTGGCCGCACTACGTGCTGACGCAAATAGCGCCACTGCTGCTCGACGCGGGCCTGTTTGTGTTTCCAGCACTCTGGGTGGTCAACTATCTGCGCGGCATGTCGCACTGGAGCGAGTATTTGAAATGGGAATTGCTCGAGGCTGTCTGTCAGTCGAGGCGGCGTGTTCGCGAGGCGCGCGCTGTTGCCGCTTCTAAAAAGAAGAAGTAGTAAACGACGTCGTGTATTTCATTTCATTGGCCAACGATGACGTGATGCCATCTCCTTCGCTTCCTCTGCCTCTCGAACTTTTCTGTAAATTGCAACGTGTGGTGGTTCGAGGTTACTTTCCGCCACCCGTTTGCGAACTTCCTCTTGGTTCTCTGGCAGTTCGTGCCAGGCGAGTGGCCCTGGTTTTGGTCGTCCCGTGTAGACAATTCCGAGTCGTTCCATTATCTCTCTGCTAGTCTCCTTCTTAGTGGTGGTTGTCGGCAGAGGTGTCACTTGGTCAACGCCGTTATCACGATAGAAGTCAACCGTCTCACGCTGTGCTGCGTGAAGTGCGAGCGCCGCCTGCCTCGGTGAGAGTCGATAAAGGTGGCCGATGAATTTCATCAGCGCTGGCTCGTTGCCCGCGCCCACTAGTTTTCCCGCCGTGCAGTAGACGAACCAGTCGTCCACCTTAACGGGTAATTCGGCATTAGCCTCGTCGGGCGACGCCCAGTCGTTGCTCATCGTTATGAGTAGTGCGTTGGCGGTGATTGGCGCGTTTTTGAACCACGTCTCAACGGCGGGCAGGTTTTCGAGTAGACGCTTGTCGCGCATATCGGTTTTCTGCCACACGTCGTCAGTGAAGCCAGAGTTGACCGCCGCCGACGACTGGTTGCTGAAGAGCAGGTTGAGGCGCGCACGGCCGTGTGACACTTCAGTGATGCGCTGCACGATAGATGTGCGCTGGTGCGCCGCGGCGTGCGCCGACTGTTTGGCGAACACCACGTCGATTGAGAGACCTCCGAGATTCGACTGGCGTTGGAAGACTTCTGTAGTTTTTTGCATTCTGCAAGCACGTGGCCCGCGCACGCGCAGCAGTAAACGATGACAAGAATTAAAAAACTGTGCACTCAAAGGGCCGACTTTATTTTCTGATCCAACTTGTGGCGCGCTATTTCGTGCGGCCTACCCTCGTCGCCGACGCCCTCCAACGAGAGGTAGTAGCGTGTCGGATGCGCCACGATGCGGTTCAGCAAGCCTAGTTCTATCACCCGTGAGCCACACAGTCCTTGGCACCTCCTATTCGCCGCCGGATCGTCATTGTCACTGCTGCTGCTGCCGCTGCTATCCAAGTCTGTGTCGTGTTTCCTTCTTCGCCGCTGCTGCTGCTGTTTGTTGAGACCGAGCGCCAGTGCGATGGGCGCGTGCTGCGGCGCCGACGCGTTGAACGGCAACTCGCCGCGCAGCACGAATTCGGTGAGTTTATAGTAGGCGCTGAAGCCCTCGCGGAAGTTCCACCAGACAATCTCCTGCTTGTGGTCGAAGCAGATCTCGCCCAGCGTGAGCGGCGTGTGCCGATGATGGTGGCGCACGGCGCGATCGGGCACGTGCGCCTCGAACAGGTCGACGTTGAAGCACGTCGTGAACGGATTGTAGCGCTGCCATTGCGCCATCATGATGACAACGCCCAGATACACGGTGAAGATGATGCACACCGAGCCGCACACCAGGCGGCAGAGATAGCCGAACAGCGAGCGATTCGTGCGCTCGTCATACGAGCCAGTGTTGCGCCACGTTGGTGCTTGCATTTCGCGCTAGTGCGGGCGTGTGTGTGTGTGTGTGATTTTTCCAGCGACACACGCGCGCCGAAAAAGGCGCTCGCAAAAATTGAAAAACCTTATGACAACCGTGAGCGACGCCGACACTATCTCCATAGAGCAATTGCCGCCCAACACTCTCGAGTCGGTCAGCGCCGACGATCCGGCAGTGTCGCAAGCCGTCGACGCGGCCACTGCGGCTGCTGAAGCAGAGGAGCAGCAGCAGGAGAAAAGCGGAATTTCCACTTCGTCGACGTCGTCGCAAAAAAGCGGAACTTCCGCTTCGTCGATGACATCGGCGGCTGCGCCTGCGCCTGCACCATCGTCGAAGCAACGCGAGAAAAAGCCTCCCGCGCCGTGGAAGGACCCGTTCAAGCGGTCGCCCAACGCGCTCTACAAGTTCACCAACTTGCTCGTGCACAAATTGGCGCGCATCAAGAATAGCGCGGCACCAATGACGCCGCCGGCTCCAAACGCCGGTGGCGCCGGTCCAACGCCGCTCGAGCAGCAAATCTGCTTGCTCTTCTCGACAGAGCATAAGTTCTCGAAGGACTTCAAGCCGAGTCGTGTGCAGACGAAGGATTTCGCCAGGCACGCGATCCCCGACATGCCGGGCCCGTGCAAGGACGTGTTCATCCACCTGCCGACGGTGCAACTCCTGCAGATGATCAACGAGCACTACGGCACGTGTGGCATGGAGTTTCACAAGGTGCCGCATCCGAAGATCGAGGGACTCTGGTGCATCTCCGAGTTGTTCGTGTTCTCGGGCAACGAGATCGCTGCCGAGGTGAAATCGCCGAACAAATGCGCCTACTGCGGCGCCGCGAACGCGCAGCGCGCCTGCGACTGCGAGGCGGTCTTCTTCTGCTCGTTGGCGTGCAAGGATCGCGCCACGGTCGACTACGTGCACACGCCGGCCGACTGCGACGCCGCGCTCGGCCGCGTGCTCATCCAGCGCTCGGTGCTGGCGCGCAAGCGCATGATCACCATCAAGGAGGCACTCGAGAAGGACGAGTCGCTCGGCAAACAGATCGCCGTCGTCGAGCAGCGTCGCCTCGACGACGCCAAACGCGACGCCGAAGCGCAGAAGCAGACGGCCGACGAGTATTTTCGCATCAAACGCGCGCGCCTCGACGCCGACAGCGCCAAGAAGCGCGCCGAACTCGGCATGCCCATCGACCCGAACATTGCGCCCGAGTTGCAAGTCGGCGGCGCCAAACACGCCGAGGCGCTCGCCACTCCGCTGCCAGATCTCCCGAAATATGAGCCGTCGGCGACGTCATCGAGCAGCAGTAGTGAATTACGACAACCTATCAAGAAGGGCCTCTCGGTCGTCAGCGTTGTGAAATAAACCTTGCACACCAGTCGCGCGTTTATTTGATATCATTCTCGCGAAGAATGAGCGCGATGCGCGCGCGTCGCTCCAACTCGCCGAGAGACATGCCCGCCTTCATCGTCACAGGCGTCGAGGGCGGCGCCAGTTTTTTCGAGACCAGTGTCGTCGCCGCTGTCGACGATGATGGCTCCGTCGACGACGTGTTGCCGCGACGACGTCCAATGCGATTCGAGAGTGTCTCGTCTTCGTCTTCGTTGTTGTTGCTGTTGACAAACGGCGCGTCGATATTCTCGTAGATGACGACTCGCATTGCCTGTGCCTGCGGTGGTGTTGCGGCAGCGGGGGCGACAGTGGTGGTGGCGGCGGCTTCTGCTGCTGCTGCTGCTTCAGCCGCCCTTCGTTCGGCTTGCGCGGCAAGAATGGCTTGTCCGCGCGGTGTGTTGGGTTGTGGTGGCGGAACTGGTGGTTGCACTGGTTCGGTGAGCGTCGCCTCTTCTGCTTCGGCGCCGCCGCCGCCGACGCCGCCGGCAGTTGTTGCGACACCAGATGGCACAACGACAGCGCCTTCGGCTGCAACCTCTGTTGGCACTTCTTCCTCGACGGCCTGTTCTCCTTCTTCGGCAGCGGGTTCAACAACAGCGACGGCGGCTTGCTCGCCTTCGCCTTCGCCGCCGCCGCCACCCTCTTCTTCTTCTTCGACAGTGGTGACGGCAGCGACGGCCGCCGGCTCGGATGGCGGAGGTGCAATGTCGGCGAGCGATGGTTCACCCGCCATGACGACAAACTTCTCGTTCTTGAAGTCCTTGCCGAGTTTCGCCTCGATGCGGAAGAAGAGCCGATCCCAATCGCCGGCGATCAGGTTTCGATCGTAGGTGTCGGGCGCGAGCGTCGACGACGCCGGCATGAACAGACTCTGCGAGACGGCGTTGATGGCGCCTCGCAGGAGCAGGAAGAGTGGCCGCGCCAACGCAAACGGCATCTCGAACGGCAGGAACGCACACGCGTCGCGGCGTGCGTGCGCCAGTTTGTCGGGCACTTTCGTCTTTTCGAGTGTGCCCTGGATGTAGTCGAGCAGTTTGCGCTCGACGAGCGGCGCGCCCTCGTCGGTGAGGCCGGTCACCTTGGCGCCGCGCACAAACGGTCGGCGCGCGAGCGGCAGCATGAACGAGCCGATGTCGAGCGCCAACTGGTGTGCGTCGCGCGCGAACTTGCACGAGCGCTCGCAGTAGACCGAGTAGAAGAGGCGCCAGAGCATGCGCGACAGCACGACCGAGAAGTGCACCAATTGCTCCTTGTTGTCGGCCGAGTTCTTCAGTTGCGCGATGATGTGCTGGCCCATCGCGTAGCCGGCCAGCAACTGCTCGTCGTCGGTGCGCACCAGTTTGCGCACGGTCGCCTTCTCGCCCGTCGCTTCGTCGACGCCACCCGTCTCGACGTCCTTCCACGCGCCCTGCTTCTCGTGCAGGAAGTCGTCGATCGCCTCGCAGATCGCCTCGCCGACCATGCGCTGGCCGATTGGCAGCGCTGCCAGGTGCGCTGGCGGCAGTGCGCGCACGCCAATGCGCAGCGCACGGTCGCCTGTGTTCGTCGCGATGCACAGTGGTTTCGTGCACTGGGCGTGCGCCTCTGACGCGCACGCCCAATCGAACCACGATGTCCAACCTCCGCCACCGTCGTCACCGCATTCATCATCGTCGTCGTAGCATTCCTCTTGTTCTTCGCACGGTTCGGTGGGTTGTGCTGGCGCGACGTCCTCGCACGGATGGAAGCACGGCTCTTCGAGAACGACGTATTGCGTCACGCACGGCGGCGGCGGTGGCGGACACGGTGGCACGTCGACGTAGGGCGGGCAATCGTCGTCGTCCTCGGGGCACTCGGCAACTTCGAAGCACCGGTAGAGACCCTCGTCGAACGCGTCGAAGCGGCGCACGATGAACGCGTAGGTCGACGCGTCGATCAGCAGTCCGAGACGGTAGGCCATGTAGACGTAGGCGACGCGCTTCGTGTGAAACTCTTGCGACTCGCCACTCTGTGCGAGTTCGTCGACCAGTGCGTGCTCGGCGGCGACGTGCTGCGTCAGCCACTCGGCGGCAACCTCGCGCGAGCCCATGAGTTTGGCGAACACGCCCGTCAACTCGGCGAGCACTTCGACGTCCGAGGCCAGCGTGTTGCTGCGCTCCGAGTCCTTCGCAACCGACGAGCCGCCGTCGACTAGTTGGCCCTCTCGGCCGGGCGCGTAGAGCGCGCGTAGTTCGTCGAACGCGATCTTCACACGAATGCCGGTGCCGATCAGCGCCTGCTCGGCGCGCTCGTAGCCAGCCGTGTTGTGGCGCTCGAAGATCTCTTTGGTCTTCGCACGCGTCAGGCCGCCGCCCAAACCCGTCGCAGTCGCGGTGGCGGCGGCGGCGTCGTTGAACAGTCCGTCGCGCTCCAGCACGTCGAGAATGTGCTCGATGAGCGCGGTGGCGTCGCGCGCCGCCTCGGCGCTCATCGACGCGCGCAGCCCGCGGTAGTAGCCGACGATGTAGCGCACGAACAAGTTGGCGTGCGCCTCCATCAGCACGGCCATCTCGCCACGAAAGTTGTCCAACGACGCTTTGACTGGCCGACCTGTCACCGGGTCGGCGTTGCCCGTCTCGTCGGTGGTGTCGTCCTCGTCGGCGTTGACGACCGCCATCGTCACAACGGGTGTCGCGGGCAGCGCGGCGACGCGAGGCGCCTCGGGTGCCGCCGGTGGCACCAACCCTTTGGGTTTGATTTCGACCAGCGGCGGCTGGCGCGTCGCGTCGGTTTGCGTCTGTATGACCTTGTTGGCCGACACAGCGGGCGCCATCGAACTGCCCTTGGCGAACGCAGCGCGCGCGGCCTGTCGACGCGCCGCCTGCTCGGGATTGTTGGCTGCCAGTGCGGCCAACTCGGCAACGCGCTGACGCGCGCTCTCCTCGGGATCGAACGTGGGATTCTGGCCAATCAGCGCGTGTGGAAACATGCGCGCCAGCGACGTCATTGCGGCGCCAACGAGCGGCGTGCGCGCGTCGTAGGTGCCGAATTTGCTCGGCGTGTAGCGGAAGATGCCGTTGTTGAGCGCGTGTCCGGAGCGCATGGCGTTGACCAATTGCGCCGACGCGGCCATCATTCTGCGCTGACCAACGGTGCCGTCGTTGAGCAGTTGCGCCAGCGAGCGGTGGTTCGTAAACGGCTCCAATTTCTGACGCGCCTCCTTGAAGAGGCGTTCGCCGTGCGCGTTGAGCAGCGTCAGACCATCGCAGAGACGCGGTGTGTTCTCGAGTGTCGCGCGCACACGCAGTGGATGGCGCTGGTGTTGCTGCTGCTGCTGCTGGCGGTGTCGTTGATAGGGTGTGCGGTGACCGTGCCGAGGATCATTGGTGTCGCCGCGAGCCTGCGGCACGTATGCGCGGTGGAGTTTGCTGTCGGCGGCCGCCGCTGGTGTTGCGACGGCAATTGGCAGCATGCGCGCTCCAGCGTTGAGACTCTCTTGAACTTTCTCGTCGAGGTAATCCTGTTCAGCGGTGTCAGTGTCGCTGGCAATCACGGGAATTCCCATTTGTTTGGCCTCTTCGGGTGTGGGTAGCGAGTCTTTGGCAGCGATTGGCAGCGTTATCGTCGGAGTCACCACCGCCGCCGCTGCTGCTGCTGGCTCGCCCCAGTCATCCCAAGCGAGCGCGGACCCGGGTGCATATCGGTCGACTACGATCGGAGTTGCTGTGGCTGACGCAGCGCTGTGTAGTGTTTGGTGTTGTTGTTGCTCATCATCGCTTGCGTAGAACACGCCCGACATTAGAGATAGTGTATGTTGTTTGCGTGTGCGTGACTCGCTGCGCAACGTGGGAGAGGAGGCGTTTGTTTTATTTTCTTCGCGCGCGTGCGCTCAAACGTAGAAGATGTCGATGTCCTGGCCCGGCCGGCCGGGTGTGAGCGAGATGGCAAAGATGCGCGTCTTGCGCGACTCGATGAGCGTGGCCGTCGACGACGTGATGTCGGTGATGGCCATCAACTGCGCGCGCTTGACCTGCTTCTGCTTCGGATTGCCGCTCTGGCCGCGCACGCGACCGCCCTTGAGGTCGACGGCCGGTCCGACAAACGCCGCCTTGCTCTCGTCGGTGCGCGACAACATCGTCTTCGAGTCGAACGTCGCCATGAACACGGCGTCGATGAGTTGGTTCTGGAAGACGGCCGAGTCTTTCTTCGTCTGCGCCGCGTTCTGCAGCGTGTCGTCGGGGTCAACCAGTCCGAAGAGAATGGCGAGGTCGATTTTTTGCGCGTCATTTAACGCGGCGGCGCCACCGCTGGGCTTCTTCTCCGAGTGCGTGACGACGGCGGTGAACGCGATCGTGCGCACGGCGGCGGCGAACAGCAACGCCTGCGACAATTCGATCTCCTCCTCGTTGTTGAGCAGCGCCGGGTTGATGGGCGTCGACGACTGGCGCTTGATCAACTGGTGCATCGAGAGGCGGCCGGTGAGCAACTCGCTCGGCTTGTATTCCTTGATCTCGGCCAACTTGCGGCCGCGGCCCGTGATGTCCGACGGCAGGTCGGGCGAGCGCGGCACGGCCCACATCAGCACGGTGCGCGCCGCGATGGGCAGCGCCGAGATGAGTCTGATGGTCGACGTGCCGCCGGCCTTGAGCGCGAACGCGCGGTCGAGCGCGCGACCCTGCATGCCCTGCAGTTGGTTGGTCGTGCGCGCCTCGCCGCACAGGCGGAAGTTGGAGTCGTGCTCGTCGGTGACGCCGTTGAACGCCGACCAGCCGGGGATGGCGCCGTTCATCGGCAACGGGTTGGTCTTCGACGCCGCGCTCTGACGGCGCCCGGTGCGCGTGAAGATCAAGTCGCCCGGATAGTTGGCGGCGACGTCCTCGATCTTCGACTCGCCGAGTTTGCCGCGGCGCGAGTTGATCTCGTCGCCGTCCTGCACACCGTTGTAGACAACGATGCCGGTCTCGGTGATCACACTCGTTCGATTGCGTGGGTTGGCTGCGAGTGCGTAGTCTGTCATGTCGCTGCGGCTGGGTTTGTGCTGTGTTTGCAAAAAGGCAGTGTAGGCGTGCGCGCGTTACGAGTGTGGGCGAGTTTAATTCTTCTGTGTGTTGATGGCTTTTGGCGGCACAGGCTTGATCAGAAGCGCACGCCGCGTGTCATGCGAATGTTGACGCGCAGCGCGCCGGCGTTGAGCGCCGCGTTGGCCGAGAACGGCGTGCGCGAGATGATCGACTGGTCGCGCGACTGATACTCGTCGGTGATGAAGCCGACCTCGATGTATTTGCCGATGCGTCGCAGGCCGTAGTCATCGTAGTAGGTCAACTCCTCGAGGCGCGGGAAGCGGTTGTTCTTCGTGCGGTCGAACCACGGCAGGAACTGGATCGGGTTGCGCGTCAACTGCTTGCCGTTCTTCGCCACGCAGCCCTGAATCTGGTTCGGCTCGTCGGCGTTGATGTTGTAACTCGGCGTCTCCTCCGAGTTGAGCGCGTAGATGTCGTCGGTTGGCACGCCCATCACGCGGAAGCCGAACCAGTGTCCGTAGCCGATCTTGCCGACCACGTTGGCCATCTTCGTCTCGCCGGCGAACTGGAGGACGACGTTGCGCGTCTTCGTGCGGTCCTCGGCCATCGCGTAGCGCGTCTTGTTGGCGCCGCTCTCGGCGATCGCGAAGCCGACGAAGCCAAACGACGACATGACGCGCTCGACCGACGTCACCTCGTCGATCGTGGTCGGCATCAACTGCGAGCAGTGCAGCAGGAAGTTGACGATGGGCAGCGCGTAGACCGAGTGCAGCGGCAGCGGACGCTGCGTGCCAAACGTGTTCGAGCCGACGTTCTTGCGCACCGCCTTGTCGGGCGCCAAGTCGAGCGACATGAACATCGCCGAGCCGAACTGCTCGGTGGCCGCGAACGCCGCCGACTCGTTGGTCAGCGTGACGGTGAATTTCGCGATCGGATTCGCGCCAAACGTGTCCTTGCTCGAACTGCTCACCTTGGCCGCCGCTTCGTCGTATGGGTAGGCCTTGAACGGGTTGTAGGTCGTGCGCACGGTGCCGTTGCTCGCGTCGCTCGCCGTCTGATCGATGAAGAGGCCCGTCGACTCGCTGCCGCGTGTCGCCGTCGCCGGCCGCTCGGCCGACGGATTATACGAGTCAAAGTAGTTGGGCTTCTGCGACGGGAAGCCGTTCAACTCGACGGTCGAGCGGTTGGCGAACGTCTGGCCGCGCACGGCGAAGTCTTGCAGGCCCGGGAAGCCGCCGGCCACCGGCAGGCCCGTCGCGTCGTCGCGCGACCACGAGTTGAGCATCGGCGCGCCGCTGCCGAAGCGTGGCGGCCGCAAGTTTGAACCAATCGCCAGTGAGTTGAGCCGCCCATTGTCGGCCGCTGTGTTTCCGCCGATCGGCGCGCGCACGATCGCCTCTCCGTAGTTGCCGCCCATCGCGTCGAAGCGCACGGGCACGTTGGTGAAGTTCATACGCGACTGCCGACTGCCAGCCGAGCCCGACGGCGGCAGTGGACCGGGCGCCATCGCGGGTCCAATCAACGATGAGGCGCCGCGCGTGAACGTATCGGTCTTGCGATCGGCGCGTTTGTTCGAGAAGCCGCCCGCGCTCACGTTGCCGCCGCCCATCTCTTTGCGCTTCAACCCGAGGTTGGTCGTTGTGCGCGACGCGTCCAATGGAAACGATGTGCTTGTCATGCGTCTGCTGCTGCGCTATGCTGTGCTGTGTGTCAATTTGCACAGCGCAGTGTAGCCGTTGGCCGAACAAGGCAAAGCAGTGCTTTATTATTTACAGCCAGTCCTGGCGTTTGGCGCTGCGCGTGCGTTTGCCAACGGCGCCGGCGTCCAGGTCGGGTCGCGCCTGCAGCACACGGCGCAGCGAGTGCTGCACGCCGGTGAGACAGCGCAGACGCGACACCTCGTCCCACTCGAGGAACTCGTCGGGCAGCCACTCGAAGATCCACAGCAGCACGTAGACGGGCAGCACGATGCGCACGCGCACGCTCGCCTTGGCCTGCGCCGGCGTCAGCGTCGCGCCGTGTGCGCACGGTGCGAGTAGCATGTGCATCAGCACGACGGCGCGCTCGACCATATAGGCGTGTTTGCGCGGCGCGCGGTGAGCGCTGTCATGCATCCAGGCCTCACGGAACACACAACGAGGCTCCCTGGCGACGACGGAAGAGAAACGCATGTCGGCGCGCGACCACACGCGTGTAACGCGCTCGGAGTCAGAGTTGTCGAGAAACCACTTCTCGATAGAGAGAAGTTTCTCGCGCGTTCCACAGTAGATGGATATGGCGCGATAGTTGGCGCCCTCAACGCCATAATGTGGTGCCGTTGCTGGCAATTCACGATCGCCGATAAAAACACGTCTACTTGTCAATTCAAGTGCGACATCCATTCCAGGAACATTAGACTCTGCTATTGCAGTGCTCAACGGAATCGGTAGCCCGGTCTCCGCGTCTGTAGCGGTGGTGCTGAACGTGTTGTCGTAGTCGAAGAGCACGAGCAGCGCGTAGCGCGCGATCATCGCATTCTCGTAGAATTTGTGCACTCGCTCGTATTCACAGGACTCGAAAAGATGGATCGGACATGATACAGGCGGGTCGGTGCGAAAGAAACAGACAGTCGCAGAACGGATATTAAAAATAAAGGCACAGTCGACATGAAAGCGAATCGACCATCGCGCCTCATCGACTTTTTGCGTAGTCGCAGCCGGCGACGACGCGTCACGCGGGATGAAATACTTTCCGCACGGTGAATTGAACGGAATATCGAAATAAACCTCGAGATGACGCCACGACGGGTGTGTCAGAACGTCGTGCCACCAATCAAGCGGATCGGGCACCTGGCTGACACGAAGTGAATTCTTGAGAAAAAGGTGCTCCTTTCCGCGGCCACCGAATGGCCACCAACAACTCTGTTCGTCTCCAAGACGCTTGTAGTGGTCGAAGAAGAAGTAGCCGACTGTCGCGTCGTAGATGATGTCGTCGTCGATGCGCGCTGCCATCCATTCCGCATCGCTGAGATAGTCATGAAACGCCTGATGCATCTGATTGATCTGAACGTATTGTGGTTTGCGTGGCTGGGTGGTCATTGTTAAAATGAGTTGTGTTGCGCTCCCGCGCGGGCGTTTGGTGAAGCCGAAATTCGGAAGGCTTCGGTTTTCGTGTCGACGAAGCACGCGCGCGCGCGTGTATGTGTGTTTATTTCTTTGACTTCTTCGACGACAACGACGTCGCCAAGCGTGTGCGCGCAGCAGGGCCAGCGGCACGCGCGTCTTCGACGGCGCGCAACGACTTCTGCACGCCGATGAGACAGTTCAACTTGCGCATCTCGTCGCGATGCGTGAATTCGGGCAGCCAGTCGAGAATCCACATCAAAACGTAGCACGGCAGGTTGATGCGAACAGGCGGCTCCTCCACTTCCTCGGATGAATGGCGGTAAACCGCCCGTGGATTATACCAGTTGCGCGACGGCGTCAAGCACATCGAGAGCATGACCATCGCGATGCGCGCCATGCGCTCGTAGTTGAACGGCCAGCGAATCTCGGCGTTGGCGCACCACGACTGTGTGAGAAGAAACTCGTGGTGGTTGTTTTGCAAGAGCATGACAACGCGAAACTCGCGATCCAATCGCGAGTGCCACAGCGTCACCAAAGAGCGCCGATCGCCACACTCTTGCAACTTCCACTCCGTGTTGGTGAGTCCCGAATCGGCAGTGTTGAATGTCACCAGGCGGCACGTCTCGCGAACTGTGCGAACAACGTCGTTGCCGACGACCACATCGTCAGCCGAGAGTGTGAACTTGTTGTGCAGCGATGGCAATTCGCGTTCGAGCGGGCGCTTCGAGCCCGACGTCAGCGTTAGATTCTCGGGAAACACGAGCGCCAACGCCTTGACCGGCTTCTGCAATTCCAAGAAGCGCGCCTCGACACGCGCGCCCTCTTGTGCCGGCGAAGACCACGCCGGGTGCGTGTTGAACAATGCGGAATGCAGCGGAATCTCTGAAAAGTGCACGTGGCCGGTGCGGTGCAGAATGCCGCCTCGATACTTGATGACGATCTTGTGCCACTGCGTATGTTTCGAGCAGCCAGCGAGGAACTGCTCGGCGTCGGCGCTCGACGTCGGAATCTCGACCGTCACATTCATCAGCGCGAAATCGGCGCTGCCGAAAACCGTCGTCCAGTGCGTCATAGGGCGCTCGAAACAGCGCGTGTGTTTAAAGTCAAACAAGAAATCGTCCATATTGTCGGTGATCTGGTCTGGCAGAGGGTAATACGCGGCCATCTGCGAGAAGAACATCAGCGTGCGGCGGCAGCGAATCACATCGCTGGCGATGCGCTCGGCCTTCCACGCCTGGTCGTTCCAGCGCGTGTTAAAGAGACTGTCGCTGAGCACTATGTAGTGCGCATTGCGTTGTTGGGGAACGGAATTTGAAGAAGCAGGAGCAACGAGAGACATTTGTTAGTGAGTGGGTGTTGCGCGGGCGCGGTGAAGCCGTTTTCGTGCTGGCTTCGATTTTCGTGTCGACGTGTTTGGGTCACCCCAAAAAAAACATGACACCGCTCGAGGAAACACATGAAATCCTAGTAACTCGCATGTGTGCTTCGTATTTCGAGTATTTGGCTCGTTGAGTTTTTGCGCGCGCCAAAAAAAAAGATTTTCCAGAAAATCCGATCTCAACAAGGAAACAGTGATTTTTCACGCGAAAAAATCGACTCTGGCCGATGTTTCAAGTATCCCGCAACACGATCAATCTCGAGACGTTTATTTTATTTTTTCTACATTACCACTACTGCTACTTGGCCTTCAACAACTTTTGGCGCGCTACTTTGTTGGTCTCGATCGAGCGATCCTGACGCAGCACAATGTCGCGCGAGTAGACACGCGGGTCGCCCAGTTTGATCTGCTGGTTCGGGTTGTAGAACGCCATCTTCTCGGGCCGCAAGTAGGAGAACCACGCGAGCGTCTTGAGCGTCTTGTTCCACTCGGCGAGATGTTTGAGATGCAGTTCGTCGTGAATCACAGCGTCGGTGTCGATGTTGGTCGTCTCGGGCACCGAGAGCAGTTTGTTCTTGATGCACGCCAGCACGGTCACGATGTCGTGCAAGTTGCCCGCGATCTGCATCTCGGGATTCAAGTTGTGCGTCGTCAGGCAGATGAACACGCTCTTCGAGCGCCACGGCGGCAGGTATTGGCCGCGCGCCTGCGCCTTCGGGCGAATGGTGGTGTTGTAGAACTTGTGCATGATGAGCGCTATGCACATCGGGTCGATCTTGCCGATGTTCTCGGTGTGCAGTTTGTTCAGGTGCGCCATGTCGTCGTTGTTCACCGAGTCATACTCCTCCTGGCCGTAGAGACATCTGAAACAGCCCGTCATCCTGCCGAGCGTGCTGGCCACCTGTGCGCAGTCGCCAGCGGCCCCGGCGCCGACAAAATCGTCATCGTCGTCGTCATCGTCGTCGTCATCGTCATCGTCTGGACCAATAATAAGACTGTTTGGCGAGTCTTGGTCATCGTCTACAGCAGCGTCGTCGTCATGACTGTTTGTCGACGAGTCGTTCGAGCCAAGCGAGACACTACTGGCATCGCTCTCGTCAACGCGTGGCCGCTTTTTCGGACTGGGTGGTTTGGCACCGCCGGTGTCATTCGAATTGTTGGCGGCGCTGGCGTGTGGTGACACACGTTTGCGTTTCTTCATATCGGCGCGCCTCTGCTCTGTGAGCCTCCTCGTGCGTTCGAATGCGCGCTTCTTGGCCGCGAATATCGACGCTGCGCGCGCCTTGACACTGCCCATGCCGTCACTATCCTCGCCGTCGGCGCCATCATTGCCACCAAACTCTACCTCGAGAGAGAAGCGCTGTCGCTGTTCGGATGGTGTTGGCAAGTGCGCGTCGAGCGTCTCGTCAACGCGCACGGCGTCGCTATCTTCGTCGTCGCTGTTGTCGCTTCTGTCGACGGCTGCAGCAGCACAGCCGCGCTTACTACCGCTTGTCGACGCAGATGATGGCAGACGCCTTCTCTTATTGCTGGTAGTGGTGGCGGCGGCGGCGGCAGAGACGATTTCGTGCTCCTCCTCCGAGCAACTCGTGTGCTCGAGAGTGATCTCGTCCTCGACTCGAATGTCGATGCCAAAATTCTTCTTGAAGTTGAGACGCGCCACTTCGCGCATCGTCAAGAAACGCCTTGGTTTCGGCGGCACTTTGGCAGCAGCGCCAGCGCCAGCGCCAGCAGCAGCAACAGCGGCGACAACCGACTCGTGTGGAATGACGCTGCGCGACGCCGAGCGCCGACTGCGACTGCCACTCGCGGATGCACGCGCGCCCGCAGGCGCCGCAATGCCACCGAATGAGAGTTCGGGCGTGCCAAATGCGTTTGAGATTTGTGCCGAAGATGCCGCAGCAGGCGCCGCGGCCGCACTATTCGAAGATGATAGAGCGGACCGATCTTCGCGACGCGATTGAAACACACTGTCATTCGATGAGCGTGCGCCGGCGGCAGCGGCGGCGTGCGATGGCGACGGCGGTGACGGACGTGCACCACCGAGTGTCGTGCGTAGCATGGCTGGATCGGCGGGCACGGCTGGACGCTGCTGTTGCGGCTTGTCGTCCCTGTCCTCGTCGTCATCGTCGTCGTAGTTGTTTGTCTTCACACGCTCGCCGTGTGCGTGCGGCGGCGGCGGCGGCGGCGGCTTTTTGCCCATCAATTCGTGCATGCGTTGAAATGCATAGTCGACCGACATTTTTCCTTTCCTGAAAAATGAAGCGGGCGTTGCAAAACTGCACGGACGGTGCGCCGCCACAGAAAACTCTATCACACAAAGTTTTCAGTCGATGAACGCGAACGGCAACGACGCTGACGCGAGCAGCAGCGCCAGCAGCGACAGCGCAACCTATTCAACGCCACCGCCGTCGCCGCCTCTGCCACGACAACTGCCCATCGACGATGATGCCGTCAAAGTGGACGACGAATTTGTCGTGTTCTCGAGCAGCAACAGTGGTGCTGGTGCCGGCGGTGGCGGCACCAGCGGACGCGCTACGTCATTCGAACTACCAGAAGAAGATGACGACGATGATGATGATGATGATGATGATGAAGATGACGAGGACAATGAAACCGACGCTGAATTGCATCGTTCGATACCGATCAACACAACGAGCACGAGCGACATGGCCGCTGACGCATCACCGCGATCAAAACACTCTGTGCCATCGACGCCTGCCGCAGCGGCGGTGGTTGTTGAGCCACCGCCACCAGCAGGAGCAGCAGCAGCAGCAGCAGCAGCACCGCCGGCGCCGTCAGCCAAACCGAAAGCGAGACGCAAATACGTGTTCGAATCGCGACAGACCTCGTTTGTGCCGCGCTTTATGCTCGCCAAGCAGCAGCAACAGCGGCATGGCCGTGGCACCGACGCCGACGGCATTATGCCGAAAAGCACACCACAACTGCTGCATCGACTGTCGCTCGACGACCTCTCGGATGTGCCGCTCGAGCGCAGCGTGCATTTGCGCGCCGTCGTGCGCGAATGCGAACTGATCGCCGCGACGGGTGCGCTGCGCGCGCCCAGCAACGTCAAGGACCTCCGCCGGCTGCTGCGCGTCTACGACGACTACGCGCTGCGCCGGCGACCGACCAACACCAAGCCCGGCGAAGAGGCGGCCGAGCAGTTCGACAAGATGCACCAATACGCGCTATTTATCGCGCGCCTCAAGATCATCAACGTGTTGGAGAACTGCCCGGCGGCGAGCGCGACGTCGGTGACCGAGCGCGCCGACTGGCGCGACCTCTACATCGAGAACCACTACTACGTCGAGGCCGAGTGCATCAGCGACATCGATCTGGCGCTCTGGCTGCTCGAGAAGAACGCGTGCCACCCGGACATGCTCGTCGTCGACAGGCGCACCAACGCGCCCTCGCACCGCCTCCAATCGTGCTCGCTCGAGTGCTTCTGGCAGTCGCTGCTCTCGTTGATGGCTGCGTGGCCCGCGTTGCCTATGTCGGGCTACGTGGTGCGCGTGTTCAACGAGATGCGCCGGCGCGCCGCCTTCTTCCTCTCGTATCGCGAGTTCTCGTCGTTGGACGCCAAACGCCGCTTCGACGAGAGCGAGCGCAAGGTGCTCGGCTTGCACGCGTCTCTCTTCGATCTCGTCAATTTCGATGCTGCCAACGCGTCGTCGTCTGCGACGCCGGCAAGCACGAACATCGATCTGAGCGCGGGCTTGCTGGACAACTTCAACTTTGCCAACATTGGCGACGACGGCTACGTGTCGGTGAACACCGAGTTCGTCGACCAGTGCGAGATGATCTTCCACCACATGCAGGTGCAGTTGCGCAAGGCTGTCGGACTGTCGCGCTCGTCTCTCGACTCGACGCTCGCCATCGACAACCTCCAGACGCCCTACAATGCAAGCGTGGCCGCGGCCACCGTGTCAGGCGCTGCAGCGCCGACTGACGGCAACTGTCTGCTGTGTCGACCCGAGACGCGCGGCGCGCTCACCGACGCGCACATCACGCGGTTCGAGGAGTTGGTGGCGCGCGAGATGGCCGGCGGCTTCCGACTGGCGATCACCGAGGAGTTCCGCGGCTCGGTGATGGCGTTCTTGCTACAGCCGAGCGAGATGGCCGAGTTCGCCACCATGCACGCGCGCGAGGTGCAGACGCCGCTCAACTGCATCTCGCGCCAACGGCAGGCCGACTTCCGCAAACTGAGCGAGGCGTTGCTGGTGCCGCAGTGCACCGACGTGTGGCGCGCGCTGCGTGGCGCGCACGAGCACCCGGCCTACGCCGTGCTCGCGGCGCTGGCCGTCAACTTCCACTTGCAGCAGCACTTCAAGGGCGCGCAGTTCGTCAACTACTACGTGCAGGCCGAGGAGGAGTTGCGGCCGTTCTCGCACATGCAGGAGCGCCTCGCGCAGCGCCGCAACGTCTACGGCGAACTGCACACGCCGCGCGTCACGACGGGCACGCTGCTGTTTCGCAACAAACTCATGCAGCAGGCCGGACTGAACGCGGCGCCGCTCGAGAGCGACTACCAGCACCCGCTGGTGCTGCGCACGATGAACTCGCACGACGTCGTCTATCGCGAGCACACTCACCGCGTGCGCTCGTTTGCACACGCCTTCCTGCACTGGCTCGAGGTGATGTGCACCGACAGGCACATTCGCGGCCAGTCGCCCATAGGCGGCGGCGCACTCCTCTTCCCGCTCTACGCGGCCATGTTTCCCGAGCGCGCCGAGCAGGCGGCGGCGCTCGAGCGCGAGACGCGCGCCAAACTGCGCAAATACAACCCGGTTCTCAAACTCATTGGCGACGCCGATCTCGACGACGACAGCAATGGTGACGACGACGACGACGACGATGACACTGAAACTGAGAGCAGAAAGAAGAAAAGCCGGCCAGCCATCTACAATAAAATGTCGCAATTTTAATGCTCTTCCTCCGGCGATCACACCCAGCCGAGAATGTTCTTTGCCTCGCGTTCCGTCATCAGCCGGCCGAGGTTTGACGACGGTGCGCGCGGCGCCGCCGCCGCCGCCGGTGCTGCCGGCGCCGCTGCAATGCCAAGCCGCTTAATGCGCACGCGGTCCCGGCAAACGCCGGCGCCCGCCGTCTCCAGGAGCCGATAGACGTGGTAGCTCGGCTGCGCGTCGCCATAACGCGTAACGACCTCGAACTCGCTGATCGCCTCGTAACGGAACACGCACTCGGCGCCCTTGCGCAGTGAGACCTCGTAGAACGCTTCGCTCCAACGATCAACGGTGAGCGGCTGCACGTCGGTGCGAACAGTAGCGCCCGTGTCATCGTCGACGAGGTATTCTATTAAGTATTGTTCGCGCGCGTTGCTGGTAGTGGCGGTCATTCTGTGTCGGGGGTGATTTTCCGTTTATGTTTTTCTTTTTCTCGCGCCTCAATTTTTCACAGGTGAGACACTGGTGCCTAAAGTATCCAGCGCACGATACAACTTCTTGATCCTGCCACTGAGCACGCCCACTTTCAGCATCGAGTCGGCGCGTTTGATGATGGATTCGAGTGTCGTCTGCGGGCGGTTGCGCAACATGTCGACGACCAACTCGCGCGCGCCTTTCGTGCGCGGGCCTGTTTCAGAGAACTCGAATTTCGCCTTCTTCTCTTCGACGATCGGCCAGCCGTTCAGCCAGTCGTAGAGTGCCCAGCCGAGCGCGCGAACATCAGCGCGCATGAGCGCTTCGCGTTCCGCCGACTCGCACGTCTGTCCAGAGATGCACGAGCGCAAGCCAACGTCGGTCAGAGACGCCTCTGCGCTGTCTGCGACGACGACAATGTTCTCTGTCGACAGTCCGTGGTGAATGATGCCCAGGTTGTGCAGAAACAGCAGCGCGCTGGCTGCGGAGCGCACGATGCGAACGTTGATCTCGTTCGAATACGCGCGTCCGCTGCCGAGCGTCTCGAAGACGGCGCCGCGTTTTTTAAAAGACGCCAATTTTGCTGCGTCGTCGAGCAGTATTTGCTCGATGGTTTTTCCGAAGCGCGAGCCCGCCAACTCGACAAAGTATTGCGGCGCGTCAATCGCGAACGCCGCCGCCATCTCGCTGCGCACCAGCGTCTGCTTGAAAGCCTTCTTCATCTCGTCGGTCAACACTGCCGTGAAACTGTCTGTGTAGCAGTCGACGCCGCGCTCGCACGCATCGTTGTTCATCGCCTTCACGTAGAGCAGTTTTGCAATGTAGTCGCGTGCCATGCCGCGCACGTCGTCCGCGGTGGCGCTGACGAACAATTTCAGCGTAAACCAGTTTCCGTCTGGTTTTTTCACGCGGAACTCGAGACCGACGTCGCTGATGCCAACGCCATAGAGCGTTTTGCCCGCCTCCTTGCGTTCGTATCGATCGGCCAAATTCACACTCTTGAATACGTTCGCCTTCTGCAGCGCCAGGCGCCACTTTCCGGCGTCGGCGTCTCTGGCATCGATGGACAGCATCGAGTCGCCGACGTTGGCGGCGGTGGCGGAGGCAGCGGAGCCAATCACATCGGTGTGCTCGATCCAGCCCGCCTCTGCAGCCATCTTGACTTTCGTTTGCTCCCAGTCTACCCCGCGTTCCGCTCGCTCTCGCTCCAATCGCGCTCTATCGCGCTCTTGATCCTCCAAGATTAGTTCAAGTTGTTGTTCACGCAAAACTTGAGCAAGACTAGCGTAGTCATCTTTCTTTTTTTGTGGAAGGCCAGCATAGTGCACAAAATACGCCATAAACGTAGCGTATGAATCGGCAGGAAGTGCTGCGACTGCGTTGGCGATTTCCACTATCTCGGCGGCGGTTCCCGATCGCTGAACGATGACACGGTTTCGTGCTAAACTGAAAAGACGGGCTAGGGTCTCCAAAGTATCCGGCTTCAACTTGAAAATCCGGTTAAACTCGTTGGCTGGCAATTTAAATTCTTTCAAGAACTTGGCGTAAGATTCACTGTGAAAAAGCCAATCATCGCCAAAGATAAAGACGCCACCGAGTAGTTGACTGAGTTGTTCTCGCTCGTGTTGGCCCAACTTTGAATACCATCTCAAGGCGGCGGGTGAAAGTTTCAACGACGTGCGTTCACTCGAAAGCGGAACAATGCCGAGATTTTCAGCGGCGCTCAGCAAAGATTGCGGCGTAGTCATAGTTTTAAAACAGGGGGGGGGGGGTGGGGGTGTGGGGTCCTATTTATGCGCAACCACGTCACAAGGAATGCGAGTGTGTTGGAGTTTGTTTTTTTTTGCCGTGATTCTCCAGTCTCTTTTTTTCGTTATTTAATCACTCGCCACCCGGCTGATCCACAGCGCAGACAACCAGAGAACGCTCAGAGCGAAAGAGACAACAAGAAGGCTGACATCGACAACGGCGCGCATCAGTTGCACGACGACGTTGAAGAATGCCAGACAGAACGCGCAAACGACGCCCACCGCGTCGAGCACCCAGAACCACAGCGGCACTTGCATGTTGGCATCGACAGCGGCGGTCGCTGCAACGCCGCCCGCATAGGAAGCGTGCCTTCTGAGTTTCGTTGTCGTGATGAGTAGAATGGCGCCCGCGCCCGCGTAGACCACCAACGTCACGGCGCTGTCGACGAGGTGAATCAACGCGTCTTGCAGATAGTCGAGCGTGGGCATTATTTCTGTTTTTCAGTTTACTTTGCTGTTGGCGTGGAA
>Ga0315288_10001595_pt1 | contig 29298 bp, 28 predicted proteins | sample YL17G11_20_MG_FD_203454 | JGI IMG/M metagenome (GOLD analysis project Ga0315288, IMG submission 203454) | Sediment microbial communities from Yellowstone Lake, YNP, Wyoming, USA - YL17G11_20 | ecosystem: Environmental > Aquatic > Freshwater > Lake > Sediment | place: USA: Wyoming | collected... | reverse complement strand
GCCACTATCGACCTGATGAACTTTTCCCGGCAGACTAAGCGCTTTACTATCTTCAACCAGAACCGCAAAATCCTACAGGACCAGCTTTCTCCGGCTGTTGAAAGTCCGGCAACCTCTGCACCCGAAGCGCAAATCTCTGAAGAGGAGCAGGGTGACACAGAAATCCCCGGCCTTGAGACGACTCCGAGTCCCACTGGCATCCCACTTCAGTTGGACGTGTCCATCATCGGCAAAATCACTTCGGGCAAGTTGGTTACCTCTCCCGCTTTCATCATCCAGGACACTTCTGCGTTTCTCGCCCCTGGTAAAATGGACCAGGCGTTGAAGGTTCTGCAGGGTGCAGGCTTCCAGCGTAAAGACAGTAGTCTCCGTTGGCTGTTCTTGGGGGAGAACCGTGCGCAAGCTAAATCCCGCCTGGAGGACTTCTCCCGCCTCGTTTACGTGAAGCTGTATACGATCGGTAATTGGGACGAGTACCTCCAGATTTTGCGCAATGTTGGTTGCAGTGAAGCCGAGATTGAGAAGATCTTCCCCAAAGAAGAACTCACCGCAATGACCCGCATGGCTCAAGTGCTTAGCACGTACCCGGAGTACGAAGCTCTGACGCGGTCTATCTTCAGCCTGTAAAACCTCTCTCGATGGCTTGTAACTGTCGAGGAGGCTTGCGTTCATCTGGTGCCTCCCGGACGCCTGCACGGGCCCCCCATGCGGGGGGATCGTCCCTGTGCGTCAAGCTGGAGGCCGAGGGTGACCTCCTTACGGTCAGGGTGGGAACCGGAGGACGCCTTTACCTGGGGGCTCCTTACGGTGCTGAACTTCCTGCCGCCTCTTTACTTCCTAGTATTGGGTGTCGCGGGAGCTACGCTCAAGCGCTTCTTTCTTCTGAATTGAAGTTGGTGACCCTCTACTTGAACCCAGCCACGAAAGCTCGCTTTGTGGCCTCTTTTCCTGGAGATAGCATCAAGCTCGGTTTTTTGAGAGAGATCTTGCGCAGCTTCTGACCCTGTAAACTACGTTCGAATGCGAACTTTGCTCCGCCATGAGCCAGAGTACTGTCATGGCTGTCCCTTGTACCGGGATAAGCGTCACCGTACCACCTACGTCCCTACGGACGCCATCTACCATGAAACAGGGGAAGACGGCGAAACTCCAAAGGTAGACATCCTGTTCGTTGGTGACGCTCCGGGGCGTACAGAAGACCAGGTGGGCTACCCGTTTGCCGGAGAGGCGGGCGGCGAAGTACGGGCCGCTCTGTCTAAGGCAGGCATCGATCATTCTTACGCGGTAGCGAACACTGTCCGTTGCCGCCCTGTGGATGAGTCAGGGAACAACAGAGCCCCTTCGGTCGAAGAGGTAGCGGCGTGCTCCCACTACATCCGACAGGATATCGAGCAGCTAAACCCTAAGATCGTAGTTTTGGTCGGCAACCTGGCTGTTCAAACCCTCGGGGAACATCCTGATTGGAAGAATAAGGGAGTAGGAACCCTCAAGGGTCAAATATACGAAAAGAATGGCCGTATTCATCTAGTCACAGTGAACCCGGCTTCCTACGTCCGAAGCAACTCTGGTCCGGAGAAAAGGCGGTTTTACCGACACATTCGTTCGGCCGCTTCTCTTCTCACCGGAGAAGCCACAAAATGGTCACAGAAGGGCAAGATTGTTCTTCTGGACACTCTTGAAAAGGTGGACGAGGCCATCCATTTCTTCATGCACGAGTGTGATAAGCCCGTTGCTTTTGACTTCGAGACGCAGAATCTGAATCGAGTTGCAAAGAATAAGGTAGCTACGATTCAGCTATCTGCAGATCCCAACTTAGCTTACGTCTTTCCTGTGGATCACTGGGACTCTCCGTGGAAAACTCGAAAGGAAAAACAACACGTAAAGCGCAGCTTAGCCCGACTCCTAGCTTCTACTAAGGTCAAATTCCCTTTTTGGATAGCGCACAATTCTCAATTCGACATAGCTATTGCTCTTCGTAATTTTCGTTTGGTTCGTCTTGGCAAGCCTGTTGTAGACACTCAATTCTTGGCTTACCTTCAGGATGAGAATCAAGTTGGAAGTGACGACTCGAAGAAGGGCGAGTTCAACGCCTTCAGACTCAAGGATCTAGCCCGTGAACTTCTTGGATTTTATTTCTACGACACTGACCTTTCTGACGCCATTGCTGCCCGGGATGGTGTCTCTGGCGGTAGCCTCTGGAATCTTTCTCTCGACCGTCTTTCTGAATACGGGGGAACAGACGCCTACGTCACCTTCCGCCTCTTCTTCTACTTCAGACGCTGGCTAAGTCGCCAGGGTTACGATACAGCTCTTCGTTTTGCTCTACGCTGGTACGGGCGCGTTTCGCACCTGCTAACCAAAATGTCTATGGCAGGGTTTCCGGCAGACCCCCAGCAATTGGCTTTCTTGCTGGGGGACGAATCTCCCATTCTGTCGCGGCTTGATGAGCTTCCTAAGCTCATCTACAAGACGCCTCAAGCAAGTAAGGCAAATGACATTCTGCTAAGTGCGGACGCCCGTACAAAAGGGATGCGTCCGCTCTTTGGTAAGAAGCCCTGGGTGTTGGACGTAGACAAACGACTACATCGAATTCACTTGTTCGTGGACTCCTGTCGGTTGCTGCCCTTGGACGAGGGCAAGGACGGCACAGCCTCCATCAACAAGGCTTATTTTGAGGAGTACAAAGCTCACCCAATTATCCAACTCTATCAGGAATACAGTGGACTGTACAAGCTACGGTCTTCCTACCTGAACAGTATTGATAAGATTCTGTACGATCCAGACAACGCGGCTGACGGAAGAATCCACGCAGGCTTTCACGCGCTGAGAACGGTTACGGGACGTCTTTCCTCCTCGAATCCTAACCTCCAGCAACTCCCCAAAGGAAACCCATGGACGGCGAAGGCCGCGATTCGTTCCATGTATGGGGCGCGGCCTGGGCACGTTCTCATTGAGTGCGACTACGGTCAGGCGGAAGTTCGATGGTGGGCCCAGATTGCCGGGGACGTCCAGTACGCCAAACTCTTCAGTGAGATGAAGGCGTTGCGCCAGGAGTACCAACGCACGGGAGACAAAGAACTAGGCAAGAGAGTCAAGTTGGAGTGCGACATCCATAAGAAGGTTGCCTCACTGATGTTTCGCTTGTCCTTGGCCGAGATTACCAAGGAACTCAGGCAAAAGGCCAAGGCCCTCTGCTTCGGATCCATTTACGGGCAGCACTATAAGACCCTCGCTGCCATCCTGGGGATCGAGCCAGATGAGGCTCTCCTGCTTCAGGAGACGTTCGTCAAGGAATTCCCCCGCGCCGGTAAGTGGCTTACAGATATCGAGAAACAGGCGCGGCTTACGGGCATAGTTACTACTCCTATGGGCCGCCGTCGCCACCTAGCTGACTTGTACGAACTAGACGAAGGTGCTGGTAACAGAAGAGCCCGGAATTCTCCGATTCAAGCGGTGTCTTCCGACACTACGGCCTTGGCTGCTTGGCGTATCCTGAACTGGATTGAGGACAACGACCGCCCTTACAAAATCATCAACTGTGTTCACGACGCTATCACTATGGAAGTCCCTCTGGATTTCGGCATGGTACAGGAGACAATTGGCCTGCTGAACACTATGATGGTAGACACCATTCCTGATTTCCTCAAGCAGGAATTTGACATCGACATGATCGTTCCCATGGAGATCGATTTCGACTTGGGCGTTCGTTGGGGCCACATGCTTGGTTACGATGGAGTGGAGAGCAAGCTTCAGCCCCTATTCGACCAGTGCAAGGGATGGGATGGCGAGCTTCAGGAGGGAACTCCTTGGAATGTCATTGCTCTTCGTGAGACCTGTTTCCAGGACCCGGATAAATTGGCTGTTGCTGCTTGACGTTATCTACAGCCTCAGGAGCTGATGTGAAAAATACTGCTGTAGACCCAGATTTGGACCCTCGATTACTTGAGTTTGCTACTCAGGTTCGTAAGCGATCCGATTCCAAAGTCTCGGTAGAAGATGGAAAGATTGTGGTCGGGGAAATTCCGAACTGTCTGATTCTATCTGTTGACCCGGATGACCGCATTTTGATCTCTTTCCACTTTGACTGCCATCCTACAACTGTAGTCGCGTTATTGCTGATCATGCTTTCTGTCCTGGACGCTCAAGATGTGAAACTAGCTCACAGCTTTCTCTCGGACGTAAACGGCGTGTTGACTTACGAGCAGGAACCAGGATTTGACCTGATGCATCTTCAGTACCTGCGTGACATGGTCATGTCCCGACAGTCTAAATTCTTCGTAGCTTGAACCCTGCCGATAGTAGGAGAACCTCATGTCCAAGATTTTGATCGTAGGCGACAGCCAATCTGTAAATCCCGGCAAAGTTGCCGCGCGCGAACTAAAGACCCTCGGTCACACAGTCCGGTCAGTCTCGAACGTGGGCATGGGTCCATACGACTACGTCAGACTCCCCAACTTGTGGGCACAGTACTTAGATGCCGTTAGAGATTTCAAGCCAGACTTGATTGTGCTAATTTTTGGTACGAACGACGCGCCTTCTTCTCATCTAGATTCTGCTTTGGCACGCCTGAAGTCTGGCGTTAAACCAAAGGTGATTTTGACGGGGCCTCCGCAGTACCCGGACGCAGACCGCCAGACCAACAGTGAGAAGGTCCGAAGTCACTACCAAGCAGCTTTTGGCGCGGATTATCTTGACAGTTACCCGTACACAGACGTGTCCTTGCCTCGTGACGCCCTGGGGCTGCATTTCACTGCTAAGGCTGCTTCAGGATGGGGAGTCGCGATTGCGCACGAAGCCCACAAACGTGTTACTCCAGCCGTCTGATTACCCGCTATCGGAGATAGTATGACAAAGTCTTATGGTGCGGACAGCATCCAGGTTCTAGAGGACCTGGAGCACGTCCGCAAGCGGCCTGGCATGTACATCGGAAGCCAGGATTCCGATGGTATTCGTCACATTCTGAAGGAATGCTTCGATAACTCAGTGGATGAATACCTAGCGGGGCACGCCACCGAGATTGAAGTCGAGATAGATACGGCTGCCCATACTTTTCGTGTACTAGATGACGGACGTGGAATTCCTGTCGAGAAGCACAAGAAGACCGGCGAGAGTACTCTAATAACTGTATTCACGAATCTCCAGGCTGGAGGCAAGTTCGAGAAGCAGGCTTATGCTGTTTCTGCAGGCCTACATGGAGTTGGCCTCAAAGCTACCAACGCCTTGAGCGACTGGCTTCTGGCGCGTGTGTGGCGTGCTGGCCTTTGCTATGAGCAGCGGTTCGCGAAGGGGGCAATTCAAACTAAAGAACCGACACTGAACAAGTCTCTGAACAAGAGGGGCCGGACTGGTACCGAAGTAAGCTTCCACCCGGACCCTGAGATATTCGGCAAACATCGAATTGATGTAGGCCGCGTCCGCCAGTGGCTCGAAGAGACCAGTCATCTTTGTCCTGGACTTCGTATTCGTCTCATTGTGGATGGGGCATTTACGGAGTTCAAGAGTGAAGGCCTCTCCCGTCTTGTAGAAGTACAGGCTAAAGAGTCTAAGACTCTGCACGACCCTATCTTCATTGACAGCAAAGACCATCGAGTCTCCGTAGCTCTGTTGTGGACGGAGGCAGAAGGAGAGAGCTGGTTTAGTGCGTGCAACGCCAGCGCGACACCCGAAGGCGGCAAACACGTTGATGGAACGTTGAAGGCCATCAACGACGTTCTTGGTCCCTATGCCAAGAAAAAAGTGGATGCGCGTGACCTGGTGGACGGGCTTTTTGCTGCTGTCCAAGTACTTGTGTCCGAGCCGCAGTTCAAGAGCCAAACTAAAGATAAGCTCCTCAACCCAGAGGTCAGGGATGAAGTCTATTCCGTAATCTACCCGCAGCTCAAGGCGTTCTTCGACCAGAATAAGAAATTGGCGGAGAAGCTGGTTACTCGCGCTCTTCAGATTAAGAAAGCACGCGATAGCTACAAGAAGCTTCGTACGGTCATAAACCAGACCGCAGTGAAGAAGGATAAGGGAGTATTGCCCGACAAGCTAGTGGAGGCGATGCACTGTGCCCCGGAGGATCGGGAGTTGTTCATCGTAGAAGGAGACTCCGCTGGAGGCAGTGCCAAGGTTGCTCGTGACCCTGACTACCAAGAGGTCCTTCCTCTGAAGGGAAAGGTACCTAACGCCGTTCAGACCGCACCCGCTAAGCTCCTACAGAATACTGAGTTGGCCTCTGTCTTGATTGCCACTGGAGTGCAGCTGGGGCCCAACCGCACTGTAGATCTTTCCAACCTTAGAGTGGGACGTGTTCTATTTTTGATGGACGCGGACCCGGATGGCCAGCACATCGCTAGTTTGTTGCTAACTTTCTTCTGTGTTTGGATGACAGAATTCGTTCGGCGTGGTTACGTTTATGTGGTAGATAGTCCCTTGTTTGTGGGCGTAGCCCAGGACAAAAGGTGGTACGCACATACCTTAGCCGCCTTGGAGACGACCTCTGGTCTTCCCCTTGCTAAACTCCAGGTGAGTCGCCTCAAGGGACATGGCGAAGCCTCCGCTGAAGAACTCAGACACTACGCCATGAACCCAGACACTCGTAGACTTTGGAAGATATCTCTAGGGGACAACGACCATGAAATAATTATGTCCTTGATGGGCGCCGATTCTACAACCCGTAAGGTACTTCTAGGTCTTGCATGAACTGGCTCGATAAATTGGACGCTCCCTCGAAAGTGATGGTGGTTGGACTAGCTCTCCTATCGACCTGTGTTCTTGTTGTTCTTGGTATTTCTTTTTCTACGGGCGACCTGAGTCCGGGATGGGACTCAAGAATTAGTCACTTGGACGCCGGTCGAACCCTGCCGATAGTAGATGCTGGAGGACTTCATGACTGACTCATACGTAATCGTGAAAAGCGCCCTGGATAGCATCCACAAGCATTCATTTGACAACAAGGCCGAGATCGACAGAAGCGAGAAGTGCCACTGTTTCTACTGCGAAGCTGAGTTCTCTCCCTCCGACATTAAGGAGTACGTGTTTCACGGGCGCAGGGGTAAGCCCCTTCGTATGGGGGCGAAGTCGGAAGAGACTGCCTTGTGTCCAAGGTGTGGAATTGACTCGGTGGTTGGAGACGCCTCCGGTTACGAAATGACACCTCCGTTGCTTCATGCTATGCATGAATTCTGGTTCGAACGCAGCGTTCTCCCTGAAGATTTCGATTACTCTTGGTTTGAACCTTTGAAATCTTGATTCGCAAGTTTGTCTTTGGCGTAACGAAGTCGTCTGGTTTGTCGGCCGTTTCCTTTGTTTTTATTCTTATACGTCGGTGTCTGCGCATGACAGTTCGGACAAACCAGTCTCAGGTTGTCTAGACCGTTATTTTGGTGATTACCGTCTATGTGGTCTAATTCGATCGGGATCTGCCGATCTCTCCAGGTAGACATACGGCAAATTTCACAACTATGGCCCCTGATCTTGAGCAGATGCAATTTAGCGCTGGGCAAGCTTAGTTTTCCGGCTTCCAATTCTCGAAGAGAATGGCGGCTTCTGCAGCGAGCGGAGCAAAAAGCCTTCCTTCCGCCCCTCACATCCTTTGCGCACAGTCTGCATTTAGTCGGGCTCGGGCTCTGGTCTCTAGGGCGCTGGTTGTTGATTGACGCGGCACAGGAATTAGAGCAATATTTTCTAGAATTCTTTAGATAGTCCTTGAACAGTAACTTACACTTTTGACACTTGTACTCCTGAAGGTAAAATTTGGATCTCTGATACCCTAGAGAGGTAAGTCGAAGTTTAATTGACTTAGCGGACCTGTTTTCTAGTTTTTGTGCAATTTCTTCATAACTCTTTCCTTTGGAAACCATCTCTACTGCTTCAGCTTCTTCTTTCTCAGACCATTTCGTACTCATAAGCCCCCATAGTTGTAAGGGTAAAACATCCGCCTTGTAAGCGGTCGTTGTCAGTTCGAGTCTGACTGGGGGCTATATACTCTGTGTAAGTAACTCCTCTCTCCGGCTTGTTGGCTTCACACACCTACCAAAGGTTATTTCACCCGGTGTCAATCGTACAAAACCTAAATCCCAGTGTCATACCTACTTCCCGTTTTCCTTCTCGGCGTTGGTACGCAACCAAGGGGCGTCTGTGGTACTACCATAGTCCACGTAAGGAAGTGAAGATTCCCTCTTCGGTCTCTTTTTCGGAGACCTTAGATCCTTTGCTCGAAGACCTTGTTCTGTTTCTCCACCTGAGACGCATTCCAACCACTCCCTCTTGTTCCGGACACTTCAGGGATGAGGGCCACTTCAGGAGCATCTGGGAGCGGCTCCAGACGGAGCAGGACAAGATACAGTCTGGGGGTTTGCCCGTCTACGACGTAGAGTCTGGGATTCAAGTTCTGTTCAAGAACACCGATTACTCCCTTCCTTGGAAAAACTTTGATGCCTTCTACGCTCAGGCGGGCACAAACCAGTCTCACGGCTACCTTGGCGTGTGGATTCAGGACCGTACCTTGCAGGGGCGTCTATCTCGCCTCCTCACGGAACCTGCAGAACTGGGCTCCAGCTTTTTAATCGCCCCCGGATCCGACAGTGGCCCCTATTTGTTTGAACTTCGAATTAACGAGCCGAACCTGGAGAGCCAGACTCGGGAGTGGGTGATATGGACCCGAAGAATCAAGGACGCCTTTCTCAGTATTTATCGTGCAGACGATGTCGTCGCATCATAAAACGAGGCTCCTATGCTTTGGTTGTTGGGGCAGATCTTCTTAGGTGTTCTAGTAGGTAACGGCGTTGAGTGGCTCACGCACAAATTCATCCTACATGGGCTTGGGCGCCGTCGTAGCAGCGCTTTCAGCTTCCACTGGCACGGGCACCACAGGACAGTTAGAAAGCTGGCCTACCTGGAGCCGGACTACTTGAAGCCTTGGTATGACTGGAATGGTCGAACTAAGGAAATAGCAGGTTTGGCTTTCTTGGCTGCTCTCTGTGCTCCTGTCAGTTTGTGGGCTCCTGTGCTATATGGCACTTTGGTGGTATGGACTTTTCTCTACTACCATCTCCATCGGTTGTCTCATCTGAACCCAGAGTTCGGTAAACGATGGATGCGCTGGCACTATGACCACCACATGGGACCCAACCAAAACTCAAATTGGGGTGTTGTTCTCCCCCTCTGGGACATTTTATTGGGTACCCGAATTCATTATGTGGAGAAACCATGAACTCGAACACCCCTCTTAGCTTGCGACTTCTTCGTGTAGCTCGCACCGTTCGCAAACTCAGACTAGCCAAGAATTGGGTTCAAGACGCCGTCAAAAACCCTGGCAGACTTCATCGGCATTTCGGTATCCCGGAAGATGAGACGATTCCTGCTGGTAAAATTGAGAAAGAGATATCCCGTCTTCACAAGAAGAAAGAAGACAGTGGGTCCCTCACTAAGAGCGAAACCAGTCTCCTCCGAGCCCTCCAGTTAGGGAAGAGACTGAAGAAGATGTGAGAGGAGACTACTCAAATAAGGGGCTTCCTCCTTGGAATGGACTCCAGAGCCAGTTTTCCATTATCGTATTCCCAGTGACAATTCCTGCAGAGAACAAGAAGATTGTCTGGAGAATTCACCTCACCCAAAATTGCAGAGTTCGGGAAGCTAGAGATGGCCTTTATGTGTGCTAGCTCCACGTGTATTGAGTACTCGCATCTCTGACACGAAGTCCCCAGCCGCCGGTTCCAGCTTTTGTTGAGAGTTCGAACATGAGAGTGTAGCCAAGAGGGGTGCTTGTCCCTCACACTAACTCGGGTCCTATACTCTCCTATCGTAACTGTTCTTGTCGGAACTACGGCACTTCGACATTTGGGGCAAAAGGCCTGGCTTCGATAGCCCTTTCTATTCTCGTACTTTTGTTGGCACACCTTGCAAGTTCTAGCTAGCGGACTTCTTTTATTTTTGCCCCTGTTGTTGAAGGTGGCGGCGCAGGATCGCGTACAGAAGTGATTCTTGGACCTCTTGAGTTCGGTCTTAGACTTGTTGACTTCTTTTTTGCAGTTTTCACATGAAACTAGCATCTCTTCTCCTGTACCCGTAGCCGAGGGGGCCTTCTAAGCCTTTATCCGTAATTGGAGCTGAAAATGCTGGTTCGACTCCAGCCGGGTATGTTGTAGATAATGGAATTGAAGTTACTATCTAAACCAAAACTGTTGGTTGTGACTTCGACTGCACAAGGATTACATGGCTAAACCCAAAGTTCGTAAGTCTCCTGACATAGGCGCAACTTCGCCTATTACCCTGGGGGAATTCTCGCAACAGGCCATGCGAACGTATGGCTCTTTCGTTTTAATGGACCGTGCAGTGGCGGACGTTCGTGACGGGTTGAAACCCGTTCAGCGTCGAATCCTGTGGGCGATGCACGAATTGAAGCTAAGTGGCAAGGGCTTCAAGAAGAGTGCGAAGATTGTCGGCGATACCATGGGTAACTACCACCCACATGGTGACTCATCCATTTACGAGACATTGGTAAATCTGGTTGGTGACCGCTATCCTTTGATTGAGGGTCACGGAAACTTCGGGTCGGCCACGGACAACGCCGCAAGTATGAGATACACCGAGGCTCGTCTTACGCCTCTGGCGGAAGAGTTGTTTCGTGACATCGACGTTGGAGCGTTTGTTCCGAATTACTCCGGCGACAAGCAAGAACCTTTGGTTCTCCCGTCGCGGTTGCCCCTTCTGCTTTTGAATGGGTCGTCTGGTATCGGTGTCGCGCTGCGCACCATAATTCCTCCCCACAATCTTAGAGAGCTAGTAAAGGTTCTCATCTATTTCATCATGCGTCCTGCTCCGAGTATGGACGCTATCATGAAGCATCTTCATGGCCCTGATTACGGGCATGGTGTGCTTTTGTCTGACGCAGCTGAGATTCAGGCCCTGTACGAAACGGGGAAGGGCTCTCTTAAGTTTAGGTGCGAGTACGAGTTTGAGACCAACAAGAAGCAGGGTTCAACTCTGGTACTCAAGAGTCTGGCTCCTGGATTTAGGTTGGGTCCTTTCCTGACGAAGATGCGGGGACTAGCCGATGCTGGCTTGATTGAGTTTTGCTCAGACGCTACTAGTGCTAAGGGCATCTGCGTGTACGTGGGGTTCAAGGACGCGACTGTTCTCAAGGATCGCGTTATCCCCGAGCTGCACACCACACAGAGTTATCAGTTCTATGTGGTCAAGAGAGATGACGACTCCTCAATGGGTGAGGATACGTTATTTTCAGGAGGCCTGTTTCGTCTTTTTCAAGAGTTTGCGGACTTTCGACGCACGGTAGAGAAGGCGCGTCTCGAACGGGAACTGAAGCTCGCCAAGCTTCAGCTTCTGCGCGCCAAGGCTATTCTGGCGGCCATCGAAAACTTGGCGGCGGTGTACGCGGTGCTTCAGGAGAGCCACCCTACCTTGGAGGCAATTCGTCTCCGGATGGCTGAGGCACTTAGCATCTCGGAGAACCAGGCGCAGGTAGTCCTGGACATGAAGGTGCACCAACTAGCACGCATGAACCAAGAATCTCAGCTCTCCAAGATTGAAGAAATTCGGGCTAGTATCGTAACCATCCGGACAGACCTGAACGATATCGACGGTGTCATCGTACGCCATCTCAAAACCCTTGCGGTGTTCTCGGACGAGAGGGGTACGAAGTTGGCGGCTAGCGTTCCGTCGCCTCTGTTGCATGTTGAGGACAGTGAGAAGTATGTCGTATCCCAAGGGACAAAGCTTCTTCGCATGGACAAGGAACCCAGCCGCAGGCACAAGTTTGACTTCGTAGCTCGTGCGGTTTCGACCGTAACTGCAATTCTTTCTAACAACGAGGCGCTTTCTCTGTCTCTTTCCTACCTCACTGAGGAAACGGTGTCTCACGCTCTGGTCGGCCTAATCCCAGACAGCGCTATTCTAATTTGTGCGGTGGACAGCCACGGCAAGATTGTGACCCTGACTCCTCCTACCAAAACCTCCTACAACGTGATGCGAGGAGCCACAGAGCTAGTATCCGCTGCAGGCGCGGTGCCTGGCGGGAGAGTGGCGTTTATCGCCAACACGGGACGAGGACGTGTTCTAGCGAGTGAGTCCATGGACGGGTCTCGGGCTTTCGTTCGAGGGCGGAAGATTTACCCCACTGACGACCACGGTACGTCTAAAGACCATCTGGTTCGAGTTGTCAGTTTGCCTCCGGGTGCTGAGCTATTTGATAGCAAGGGGCGCTGCCTGACTTCTGACGGCGAATACTTTGAAGGCAAGGGTTCTATTTTCGCGATAGGCGAAAGCAATTTCGTTCTTGTAAAGAGTGAAGACCGCAGAGACATAGTAAACTATGACGATGCGATTTCACTTCTACGTGGCGGAGACATGAAGGAATGCTGGATTCTCTGAAACGAACAGTGGGCATCTGTGGCTTCAAGGGTGCGGGCAAGGATACGGCAGCCGACTACCTGGTCAAGAACTTTGCCTACGAGAAGATGTCTTTGGCTTTTCCGATCAAAAAGGTAGCCAAAGATCTTTTTGACTTTCCTGACGACCACCTTTGGGGGCCTAGTTCTCTGCGCGAAGTTTCAGACGAGCGCTACCGCTTTTCCGGGCTAGATCCTGTAGACGGGACTCCCCTGAACCTGGTTCAACTAGACCCTCAGCGGTATTGGCAGCGGGAGTCAGACGGAGAGTTCTTCCCCGAATTCCTGTCGCCTCGTCTAGTTCTGACTACCTTGGGTACGGAGTGGGGACGACGTCTGTTCGAACCTATTTGGGTGAGAGCTTGCTTGAACCATATTGTGCGTAGCGGTAGCGACAAGTTTGCTATACCCGACGTACGCTTCAAGAATGAGGTAGACGCGATTCAAAATGCAGGCGGCATTGTTGTTCGCCTAAAGAGGGGCACAAGAACCTCTACTCACCCATCAGAACTAGAAATGGAGGGGATTCCGCTCTCTTCCTTTGACTACATCATTGACAACACGGGCCCTAAGGACGAGCTTTTCCGCGCGCTAGACGCCATCATGGCGTGTGTGCTGTGAACCCTGCCGATAGTAGTGTTCGGAGGTCCTATGTTGCTCATGTTTGTTCTTCTGTTCGTGGTGGCCTTTTGTGAAGCCGGGTTTTTCTACTACCTCAAAGCGCAGTCGGAAGCGTTGTCACGACGGCAGCTAGCGTCCTATGCGCTTCAAGCGCAAACGGAGACTGCGTGGAGGGAGGCAGAAGCCTCCTTGGCAGATGCTAAGATCCTGTACAATGATGCTACTACCGCCCGTCTCCGTTCTTCGGGGGCTGTGCCCGAGGCTCTCTCCTCCTGACAAGGAACGCTATGACCGAATCTTCAAAAACAGAAACTAAGGAAATCCAGTTCAGCCTGGACCTGAACGGGTACTATTGGGCTATAAATGAGCGCAGTGACATGGGTGTACCCGCCGTGGAGCTGGATATCAGCACCGGGAAGTATCTCGTTCTTCTCTTTACTTCCAAGGAATCCGCACAGAAATTCTGTTACGTCCGCAATCCGGATGCTGCCGCCAACATTTATCAGCTTCCTCGCCGGATTCGAAAGGACGAGACGACTGGTAAACAGGAAGTTATCCAGACTGGTCTAATTAAAATTGCACGTCGAATTCTCACCGCCAAGATGGGAGAGATATCACATTTTGTGATCGACCACCCCGGCACCCGAGGCCCAGCCACTTACCTATCTGTTGAGGATATGGCCTATGCGGGTCGTAAGCCTCTTCCTAAAGACATCAAATCTGTGAAGGAACTATCTTCCTTTTTGGAAAACGTGGAAGACTGATGCGTTCTCGTTTCAGACAACGAGCCCACAGTCTGTTGGACGCTCTGATCTGGCCACCTGTCGCATTACTAATGGTGCTCATGGGTTTCCGTCCATTAGGAGGGCAGCGGGGCCGCTCTTGACTCACGAAAACGCTAAAGCCTCGTGGACCCCAAAAGGTCTACGGGGCTTTTCCTTTTAACTGGCCTCTAGAACGCTTATGTTGCTGTAAATGCCCGAAGAAAAGCCCGACGACTTCATTTTCAACGCGGTTCCTCGTTCTAAGCGTGAATCGGTTGCTCGCGATGCTGAGGCTCGCGTTACTGAGACTACGAAGAACGCTATCGTGTCGTACTTGTCTCTGTTTCTTGCTCCCGAGGGGATTCACCGAAGACTGCTAAATTTGACGGCAGGGTTCTCGGTTCAGTTTGAGACGAGGATCAAAGGAGCCAGAGACCAGGACGACCCTTCGGTTTACTCGATACAGCTTCAAAGATACTGGCAAGAACTGAGGCAGCGCCTTCCATGTATTCTGATCGTAGACACCGGTTTCGAATTCGAGAACCCAGGTTTGGGTGGTATCACGGATTCGTTTCCTATCAATGTCAATACATCTTCCGTGCAGCTTACGATGTTGGCCAAAGTACCTGTTGAGCTGCAGATAGCGGCTATGGACGAGACTACCTGTGCCGATATACGCGACCTTCTCGTCTATATTCTGGGGCCTCTTTCGCACATAAACAAGGGGCATGTGATTCGCAGCAAGCGTCCCGAGGATAAGTGGGAAGTGAGACTTCCTCTGGATTTCCAGCCTTCTGGCTTGGAGCGTCGTAACGTGGGAGAGGACACAAAGGATTCGTTGTGGTCCACGTCCATCTCCATAGTTCCTTCGTTTGAGGGCCTGATACGAGTCGGATTTGACAATCAGGTCCACCCCGACATGATCAAAATCCAGAGTGGGTACGACGGCTCCGACCCCATGGGTTTCCGCATGGACAACGGGTGTCTAGTTCCTCTTGTAAGCGGGCCTTCTATCGACAAGATTTCGGTCCCATCCTCTGTGCGACTATCTCAGCACGGAATGATTCAAGCTGACTGGATTCCCGCCTTGGCCTGTTTCATCTCAGATGACCCCCGTGTGGCGATAATCGACCAGAACACTTGTGCAATTATCCCTAAAAGGCTCGGAAGCTTCAATGTAAAACTGGTTCAGTATACGCCTGGAGCGGTCAAAACGGCCGATAGTGGACCTCGTGTCTTGCGCACATGGGGATGTTCAGTCGTGTCTACCTGAGGTTTCCATGCACCCTAACCGGGTTTACTTTGCTGAGAACCTGGACATCCTCCAGAAGCTTCCGTCCGAGTCTATCGACCTAGTCTACATCGATCCCCCGTTTAATACCGGCAAGACCCAGAAGCGTCAAAACGCTAAGATGAGTCGAGTGGACGGGCCTGGAGACCGTTCTGGATTCGGTGATCACCAGTACGTGGTTGACGATCTGGGTCCTGTAATATCCTACGAGGATGCATACCATGAAGCTTACCTTAGCTTCTTGCGCATCCGCTTATCTCAAATCCACCGGATCCTAAAGACGTCAGGATCTCTCTATCTGCATCTTGACTACCGAGAAGTTCATTACGCTAAGGTCGTCGGCGACCAGATTTTTGGTCGAGAGAACTTCCTGAACGAAATCATCTGGGCTTATGACTACGGAGGAAAGCCCAAGAACAGGTGGCCTGCGAAGCACGACAACATCCTCGTCTGGGCAAAAAAGAAGGGCAGTCACGTTTTCAACGTGGATGATATCGACAGAGAACCCTATATGGCTCCGGGCATGGTGGGCCCCGAAAAGGCTGCTAGAGGAAAGTTACCGACCGACTGCTGGTGGCACACTATTGTGTCTCCAACCGGTAAGGAAAAGACAGGATACCCCACTCAGAAGCCTCTACCTGTGTTGAAGCGCATCATCCGGGCCTCTTCGCCCCCTGGAGGTCTAGTGCTAGACTGTTTTGCTGGCTCAGGTACTACAGGAGAAGCTTGCCTGGCCCTGGGCCGGAACTTTATTCTTGTCGATAGCAATCTCCCCGCGATCCGAGTTATGCGAGATCGCTTTGCTCCTTACATCAAGGACGGACACCCGATCCGGTTTTTGAACCGGAAGCCCAAGGCTCCCTAACATGCAAACAGCTTTTTCTTGGATTCGCTTCGCTTTCACTATTCCTTGGACCCTAGTCTGTTGGCTCTTGGTCGTGTTTGCGGTCGCCCTTCAACTGGCGGACGTAAGAAAGCTTCGTTTCGAAGGAACTGGAATTCTAACAACAGAGTGGCGTCCTTGGGTTGCAAAGGTCTATCCTTTCTCCGTCACCTTGGGTCGCGCTATGATTTTTTACCCAGACGACCGCAGTTCTTCTGATGGACTGAACGACAGGCTGGAGACTCATGAGCTGGTTCACATCGCTCAGATCGAAGATATGATGCTTACCAGCCTCCTGGTAGGTGGCTCCGTAGCCCTGGCAACTGGAGATCCCCTTTTGGGCTTCTTTATCTGGTGGTCTGGTGGTCTTTGGCAGTTGCCAAACTTCGCTACAGCCATTCTTCGTTGGGGTCATCTTGTGAGATGGCCTACTGAAGGCTCGTTTTCTGCCCGCCTAAAGACCTTTGTGCGCAATCTGTTTGTCGGTGTCGCTTACCGCGACAATGAGCACGAACGTAGTGCCTATGCCCAGACGGATGTTAGGGCTGACGGAAGTAGTTGGACAACAGATCGTGACAAGAGTCGGGCGGACCGCGCTTAAACCTTACTGACCCTCCCTTATCTAGTTTTCGGAATGTCTACGAGTCAAAAACTCGACCTTCAGATTCAGATTTTGGGTAGTCCTTCTTATTTCCCCACCAATCAGGTTGACCATGGATGATATCAAGGCCCTAGAAGCGCGTCTCATGCGGTTGGCCGCGGCTGCTGAGCGTCGTAATTTGGACGACGTTTCGGCTCATATCGGCCGCGCAATTCGCGAGATTCGGGCAAATGACGCTCGCCTGGCTGCCAAAGAATCCAACATTGAAGTGGAGTCCTGGCCGGATTTCCTGAATTGGTGGAACAACAACCGTGGACAAAATTTGGTCTACATCTTTCAGGACAGCTACGGACCCAACTCTGAACAGGTCCGCCTAGTCAAGAAGTTAGTCCGTGACGCTGAGAAGCACGAGAAAGATTTGCACGAGTTTTACCGCAAGTTGCGCGATCTCGCGGGGCAGCAGCTAAACATGGAAAATGGCGGAGCTGCTCCAGACGGAGGCGGAGAACTAGACCTTGAAAATGTTTCAGCCCCCAAGTCGCCTGCGCCCGCTCCTGGTGCCGCAGAGGCTGCTGAAGACTCCGCTCTCGACGATCTTTCCCTAGACCTTTGATTGACTTATCTTAGCTTTCTTGCTCAATAATCAAATCTCAGCCTACTGAATAATACAGAGTACTGAGTGATGAAGAGGAAAAATGGTTGACGTTCTAGTAACTACACGTGTCACAAAGCCTGGTGTCTACATTGGCAGGGTAAACCGCGTCGCCCCTACAGGATTGACTGGGTTCGCCCGTCTCCCCTGTTACGTGGGCCGTGGCAGCCGTCTGCGGACGGTGTTCAACCAGCCAATTCGCCGCAGTTACTTGTCTGACATACTGCTATCTTTTCCGACGGTTGCTCCTCACATCATTGCGCTGGCGCAGCCCGCGCTAAACGACCAGACAATCGCTCGCCTCTTCCGTTCAGACGGCGTCATCATTCCTGCCACTAAATGGAAGTTTCTAGAGTCTACCCCTGGCAGCGGTATCTTTGACACCGTGCTTCTAGCGCCAGAAGCGTTTGACCTCTCTGTAACGTACAATCTGGACTACCAGTCGACTTCCCGCACCATTCTTGACGAGCTTCCCTTCGATCAGATTCGAGAAGTTCGTTTCGTGGGGGACACGGAGAACCAGGAGCTATACCAGGAGTTTGTTCACTACTTTGTTCCTGTTTCCATTACAACTCCAGCTGCTGCTATTGCTAACGCATACTCTTCGGCGGCTTCTGAGGGCTTTGAGCCCGCAGAAGTTACGAGCACTCTCGCTGGGCCCTACGTGTTTGTTGGTGGTGAGCTGTTCAACCCCACCATCAACGGCGTTCCTTTCGTGGTCACCTTTGTTGCGGGCGCGCTCACCACTACGCAGGTAGTGGCGGCTATAAACGCAGTCATTTCGACTGAAGGCACCGCAGTAGTTTTGGCCTCGGGTCGGTTTACTGTCCGCTCCAACAGCTTCGACGCCGGAATTTCCGCAGTCGTTGTGGCTGCGGGCACTGCCAACGTCATCTTGGGTACGACAGGCCTGCAATTTCCATCTGCACCCATGGTGGGCGCAACGTACACCACAGCGGGCTTTATCCGCAAAGTCAGTGGTACGGGAAGCCCTGTAATGGGCGTGCAGTCCACTTCGTCCTCGAACCACGATCTAAATCGTCGGTACCGGATTTCTTTGGGGGCTCCCGGCGTAACAATTCCCGCTACTATCCAGGTCATCCTCGACTCTGGATCCTCTCTTCCAGAGGTGGCATCTGGTGGAGCGTTGTCTGTAGCCAACACGTTCGGCTCCACCTCAAACGGAAATGTTCAGCCTCAGCTTCCGCTGCACAGTACGCTTCCTGCCACTGGCGTGACTGTTTCGTTCGACACCCCTGGTGGTGTGTCCACTCCTGTGAATTTCACGGACATCACAGGAGACGTCGTATCCTTCATCTTGGACGATACGGGTGCGGTTACTACGGGCAACGAGATCTACGAGGTCACAGCTGTAGGTCCCTCGGCTATTCAGCTAGACTCTGCGATGGCAAACACCGCGCAGCACGCTAGTTTCAGTGCCGTCAACTCCGCGGTGTTCACTCAGACTTCCGTATTTCCCAACTACGCAACCTCCGTGGCTGGCGCTCCTGCGGGTACGGGAACTATCTCTCTTCGGGACGACGCTCAGTTTACTGGGCTCGCAAATCGTCGATATGCGCTAGTGTGCACCGCTTCTGCTGGTGCTCCTGGTGCCCGAACTGCCACATTCGTCTGGCAGGCGTGGGGCGAGATTTCTGACCTGCTCTACAACGGAGCTTCTCGCACTTTCTCGATCTCGGAAGCAACTTCAACGAATGCCAACGTTGATCTGGGTGACGGCGTTCTGTTGTCCTTGGCTTTTGGCGCTTCCAACTTTGCGGTGAACGACATCTACTGGTTCCAGGCAAACACGCCCCGCGCCTTCATCACGGCAAAGGATGACCGTTCGTTCATTCTCGACGTTTCTGCTGTCGGAGTTTCTGGCTCAAGCAACGTGGTGACGTTCTCTTACCAGACAGGAACGCCGGAAGGTTCTTTCGGGCTTCTTCAGACAACCGGCCCGGCCGGACAGCTATTCTTCTCCGGAGGAATTCGTCTCTGGGCTCGTAACGTTGGCTCTCAAACAACCACTGCTGATCGCTTCGCGATCAATGATCAGTGGACCCTCGACACGATCTGTGACGACGTGATGAACTGGTCCCTGACCACACTGACAACCGAGACCGTAGACCCCACGCAGATCTACACGGATACTTTGGGCGTGATCACTGGGACGGTTGGCCTTCGCTACCTGGTTCTTTCTGACGTACCTTCCAGCGTCCTGTACATCAAGGACACTGTTACAGGTGCTCTGATCACGACCTACTCTATCCCGTCGGTTTCTCAGCCCTACATCGCGTTTGCAACTGCACCTGTAAACCCGATTGAAGTGCGGTACGAGACGCGTGGGCTAGAGCCCGCGCCGTCTAGCCTCTACTACATCACAGCTAACACAGTACGTCCTCTCGCTCTGTACAACACTCCAATTCGTACTCTCTCGTATGAGGAGGCTGCCGTGCTGTTGGGACCCAGCTCTACCAGCAACGATTTGCTGATTATGGCTGAGCTTGCGCTACAGGATAACTCAGCTCCTGGCGCGTATTTCTGTCAGGCGTACGACAGTGACGGCGATAGCTTGATTACGCCCGTAGACGTATCAACGGCTGTCATTGCCACCGAAAACGAGAGAAATCTTACGGACGTAGTTGTACTCAACACGTTTGGGGCCCTCAGCACCGCCCTCGCTAACAACGAGAAGATGAACGACCCCTTTGAGCGGGGTGAGCGTGCTCTCTGGGTGGGCACTCCTCTCGGCACCGCCATTGGAGACACAAACACCCCTGGCACTCTTGTCTACTTGGCAACTCGTACTTTGCAGGTATTCGGAGAGAACCCTGCTCACGGTAAGCGCGTACTTATCGGAAACGTAGAGGCTACCAAGACTATTACGCTGACGGATGGTACTCAGGTGGACGTGACTCTGGACGGTAGCTTCGTAGCTGGTGCCTTCGCCGCTAGAAACGCGAGTTTCTCAGACCCTGGCGAGACGCTTCTTCGGAAGAATCTCTTCGGATTCAAGACGGTTCGCACGTACACGGAACCCCAGGAACTTCAGTTGATTGGTGCCGGAATCGTTTATGTCAACAACGTAGGCGACGCTACAAACCCAATCTTCCGGATCGAAGAGTCCACCACTGTAGACAAGTCCAGCGACGACAACAACGAAATCTCCGTGGCCATCAACCAGAAGGAGTTCACGACTCGTGAAATCCGGACGCAGATGGATAACGCACTGGTTTCAATTGTCCCTCCTTCGGAGCAGGCAGGCGTTGCCATTATCCAGACCTTCCTGGTAGACATTCTTACCAGTTTGGTTGCTCGCGGAATTATCGGCCCCTACACAGATGAATCCGGGAATGCGCGTCCGCTTGACCCCGACGAAGACGTTCGTGTCTTCCGTGTTCGTAACAACCGCACTTCCTACAACTTCCAGTATTGGTGGAATGCTCGGTACCCCATCAAACGACTTTTCGGTCTATACTCCGTAGACCGCAGGTTCTTCGGCGACCAGGTCTAAAAGAGGATACGACGATGGCAACAAAAAGTATGATTGCTCGATTCCAGCGTGTGCAGGCTTCGGCCCGACAGAAGAAGATTGCGGAGCTTGAAAAGGCGGCTGCTGAAGAGATTCGGCTGGCCAAGAAGAAGGCTGTGCTAAAGAACAAGTCTGAGTCTACGGACAAGGATGATGGCCATGGCGCAAAGCCCAAGGCCACCGCAAAGGATAAATTCAAGGCTCCTGCGCCGAAGCCCAAGGGAGACAAAGCGGACGCCAAGTTGGACGTAAAAGGTCCGGTTGGAGAGCCCAAGAAGTCTCCTAAGGAGACCAAGCAGAAGGCCCTGGACAAGGCGACTGCGAAGCGTAAGGAAATCACTTCCGAGACGCCTCCGTTGGCCGCTACTCCTAAGCCGAAGTTGTCCTCAACTACTGACCGTAAGGCCTGGCGTAAGGCCAAGCTTGCTGAGTTGAAGATTGCTCTGAATTCTCCGAACCCTCCCGTCTTAGACGAGACGGGGGAGGAAGTGGCTGAAATGCCCAATACCCAGGGCAAGGCCAGCAAGCAACAGCGCGTACCTGCATTTCAAATCCTTCAGAAGGCGCAGAAGCTCATCCCTATGATGACTCAGCAGCTAACTCAAGCGAATGACATGCTAGAGGACGCCGTAATGTCTTCCGACCTTCAGAAGATCAAGGGCGCTCTTACCTTCCTTCTGACAAAGGTTCAGGAGATTACTAAGGGCGAGATTGTCCCTCTTGGAGCTACCATTCGAAAGCTAATGGGAGGCCTGAGCCCCAAGCAGGCATCTTCTACGAAGTTTGCTCCCGTTACTAAGAGTGCTCATGCTCTCGGTAAGCTTGACTCGGAATTCGCTCGGTCCAAGCTGCTTATGCGGATGGCTTCCAACAAAATCACTCTCTAATATCCAATGATGCAAGCCTTACTGGATACCAGCACCCGCACGCGAATTGCTAGTCTGCTGTACAAGCTAGCAATTCGCGTGATGAAGGTATCCAAGCGCCCATTGGACCCTTCTAGGGCGCTGCTTGCTTTGGACCACGCCCGCAAGGGGAACGTAAAGAAGCTCATTGCTGCGTTCACTCCTTCGGATGCTGTTGGGTCGATTCGAATTTCGAAAATACCTTCTGTTCAGAAGGTATTGGCGGCAAGAACTTTTGTCCCCGCTCAGGGCGAAGGAATTCGTGTAGACCTGGTATTCGGTCCTCTTTTCCTTCTTGAGTCCCGTGGAGAACTGGGGGCAATTAGTAAGAAGTCTGTATCAAGGCCAGGTCTCCCTCCTGAGGGCTTAATTCCTCTGGAAAAGCTGGAAGCGGCACTTTCTTCCACTTTTGGCGGGATCCTACCTCAGACTAAGTTGATTACTTCTGACGTCCGAGATCTCTCTGACCGCCCCTTCAGCATTGAACACTCTTATGACCAAGAATCTGGTGGTACTGTCTGGAAAGTGGTACATGCTGAAGGCGCGCAAAAGGGACAAGTAGCGTTCCACGAAAACCCAAAAGTTGTAAGCCAACTTGAGAAGGATCCAAGCCTAGATTTAGATCCCTGGCGTCCTGCCGTTTTCAAATCTGCTGAAGAGGCCGCTCAGATTCTAAATCAATTGACTCGTGGTACGTCTCTCAGCAGCCGCAACTTTCCTAAATTCAAAGAGTACACTGTTTACTTCAAGTATTCGGCAGTATACTTGGCTACTTCTGCAGCGGATTCCGCCCTCTATAACTCATTTGACCGATTGTTGTCCGAGGCAGACACTGCGTCTGAAGAGTCTTCCGCTCTTTCTGCTCTGGAAAAGAAGGAATTAGTGACTAAGGCTCTAGAGTGGATAAAGGACAAGGAAGCAACTCCTGCCGCCCTGCTATCCACGATGGAAGCTAAGAATCCGGCTATGGCAAAACAGCTAAAGCAGGTACTCCCCGACATCTACGCTGCCCTTTCTGCTCCGCCGAAGGCCAATCCCTCCAAAGTCAGCGACCTCAAGGAGGCTGTCTAATGCCCACTCTGGTCGAATCGCTCAAACGTCTCCTGCAACTTGCTGGGCTTCAAGCGAGAAAGCAAGAGGGTAAGGTCCTTCTGTACAACAAAGGCCGCAAGCTATTGTCGAGGGGTATACTTGTAGCCGACCTAGAGCAGGCTAAGTCTATGGTTTCGCAGTATCTCACCTACCTGCGTACTGTTGGGTTTGAGTCTCTGACTGATTTCGCCGCTGACCATCAGTTTAGACCGGTTGCCTACCGCGAGGTGGACAATCAAGTTGATGATGAGTCCGCTTACTTCATAAACAAAGAAGCGATGTCGTCTGTAGACCGTGTAAATTTGCTCATCGCTGCCCGGAAACTGCAGAACCGCGTGGCTATGTCCCAAGAGATTAGGGGTCAAGTCAAGACTTCCGACGTTCGTCGTTATCGACGGCTAAAGAAGGTCGCGGCGGGGCACCTAATCAGTATGGAAAAGGTCTGACTGTGGTAGAGTTAGTGAACAATATTGGGTTTGCGGCATTGAATCAGACCAATGTCCTCTTATTTCACTACGCTGTGTTAGACCCTAGAATTTCTAATACCGGACGCTCGGTAAGCTCCGTTCAGCAAGGAGGATAGAACTTTGGCCAGCCCTACGCCTTTCGCGAGTAATCCGCACGGAGTTCGAGTTCGTCCTCTGGACTTCGATGCTGCCGGTGCCCCCACGATTAAGACCTATCATGGAATCTCAATCGTTGTAAACGGCCGCATCATCGGACGAGTCCAGTCTTGGAATCCTCAGATGTACGCCCGTAACGGCGCCCACGTTTATGAGTTGAACCACCTGACCTTTGGTCGCCCCGTAGACTACGTTCCGTCCATCAACACTGGCTACCAAGTTTCGGTAAACCGCGTTGAAGTTTGGGACCAGGAATTCGAGCGGGCCCTAGGATATCCTGCTGTATGGGCTGACCTAATTGATCAGAACCGTCCCTTTGCTATGCAGGAGTACCTATTTAGAGGTTCTGCTGTTTATCGTGTATGGCTCTACAGTGGTTGCTGGTTCCAGAACCGCAACGAAGAGGGCTTTACCGCAGAGGGCGACGCCAAGACTGTTGTGAACGGTGAAGTTCATTTCGTTTCTCGTACGCGGGCTGTGTAAATCCATGGATCCTAATGCCCGAGACAGGGTGGCCGCTATTTCAGCGCTGGTTCACCAGCGTGCAGGGGAAACAGGCACTTCCGATTCGGACGTGTCTCCCACCATGTCTCGGCACCAAAAGGATCGCCTTCGGGTGGCGGTTGGTTCCTACTACTTAGCTCTCGAAGAGCTGAATCATGTCTTTCAGGACATTAACTCAACGACTGCACTTAGTTATTTCGACCCTAATGAAGCTGGCCTGATTCGTCAGGCGGCTTCAGGTCTTTCCGATGCGCGTCGGGCAATTCGTCGTTTGGCGAGTTCCGAATGGCTTCGGAAGCGTTCCAAGCCCTGAATTGCACTAAACCTGAACCAATAACCCAAACCTGAAGGACACTAGCCATGGCGCATCCCCACAACAACCCTGTCGTTTTCGAGCTTGACGACATCGCTTCTGAACTAGAAAAGACTGGTAACGCAGATCTCGCAACCCTGGTGGACGAGGTCTCTGCTGAGATCATGACCGCTCCTGCCCGCAAGCCTGTAGCTGCCGCTGCGAAGCCAGTTGCTAAGCCTGCTGCCAAGCCTGCCAAGAAGGGTTCTAAGCCCGAGGGCAAGAAGTTGGCTGAGACAAATGTTGGCTCCAAGCGTGCCCGCATTGCTTCCGCTATGCGCAAGATCGCTCGTGCCCAGGTTTCTGAGCTTGAAGACATTGCGTCAGAGCTTCTAAAGGAGGGCGACAAGAAGGCTGCCCTTGAAGTACTAAAGATCGCCGAGGACCTTGATTCTGAGTACGAGTATTCAGGTCATGGCAAGCACAAGGCCCCCGAGAGCAAGGGCGATGCTTCTGAGCGCTTCGACAAGAACAAGGCCAATAAGCCGGATGCAAAGATGTCGGCTGACGAGAAGGCCAAGACGGAGACACCTTTTGGTGACGAGGATCCTGGCTATCCCCTGACCCACGCTTCTGCAAAGAAGAAGGCTGTCAGCAAGGATGCCGCCTTCGACAAGCAGCTTGAGGCACTCATTCGTCTAGCGGGTGAGCCGGACGCTGAGCCTGACATGGATATGGACCTGAGTGAGGGTGAGCCCTCCGAAGGCGACCCTGCCATGGACGCGGCTGACGAGGACTCCGACGAGATCATGGACGAAATGTCCGAGGACTCCGATGAGGACGACGGCGACGAGGATGCCGATGACGCTGATCTTGAAGGCCTTGAGGGTCTTGAGGGTGGCGACGAGGAGCCTGCATCTGAAGAGATGAGCGACGGCGACGACGAGCTTGCGGCCATGATGGAAGCAATGGAGAGCAGCGACGGCGAAGACGCCAAGGCCAGCAGCGACCGCATGTACGAAGCCGACGAGTCCGAAGAGGATTCGGATATGCCCGCGGAACTAATGGACGAGGCCGCTGAGGATGCCGACGAGGCCGCTGAGGATGCCGACGAAGACGCGGAATTGGCTGACGAGTCCGAAGAGGACGATGATACGGATGAGGAGGCTGGACTTCTGGGTGGCCTTGCTGGGGGCATTGCTGGTGGCCTTGCTGGTGGGCCCATGGGCGCGCTCGGCGGAGCCGCAGCAGGTTCGAGTCTGCAGAACACTATCTCTGGCTCAGCCGATAAGCAGAAGGTCCTGGCGCTCGCCAAGAAGCTCGCTGCACGTGGTGAGAATAAGCTCGCTGCACGGGTAGCTAAGCTCGCCAAGAAGTGATTCTCGGCCGTTCTAGGTGAACCGCAGAACCCCAGGAGACAAAAGTCTCCTGGGGTTCTGTACATTATATGGTACCAACTCTCCTAACGCGTGATAGCGTTCTTATCTACTCAATTTTGTCTCACACGGAGTATCAGCATGAGTGACGAACGATTTGGTGACCGGGTTCAGGTGTCCGAGCTTTCTGACGCTCCTATTCAGCAGGGAGGTCTCCCACACCCTGACGCCTGGGCAGGTTCTGCTTCGGTGAACACCCCGTTTCAAGGCCAGGCTCCTGCGGGTCCACGTCGAACCGGAGTCGAAACCGAATACGACCCCACTGAGGGTCTCCGTGACCCTCTGTACGAGGCTGAGCAGTCTAGGAAAGCACAGCGGGCCGCCCCGCCTGCGGCTCCCGCTGCCCCTGCCAAGGTCCGCCAGCGACCCGTACCCAAGGTTGCCAAGGTTACGCGCAAGGAAACCTCGACGCTAAAGCGGTTCCGAGAAATATTTGGGCTTCAGCGCGTGGCGGTAGAAGAAGCAATCTTGAAGCGCCGTGACCCCACGGACGCCAGCCGCAATGTGGAGGTCCGTTTTGGTCTACGTGGCATCAACTACGAAGACTACCAGTGGGTTCTGGGTAAGACACAAGAATTGCTACAAAGTCCGGAAATGGCGACCTTCGCCTGGAAGATTTCTTTCATGTCGATGGGTGTAGCTTCCATTGATGGCACTCCTATTTGGGAAGTACTCGGATTCGAGGCCGAAGACGCTGAGCACACACGCGACCCGATGTATCCTCACATCGGTCTTCGTTTCCAGGCCGCAGAGGCTTTTTGCGAGGAATTGCGCACCACTCTGTTCGACACGGTCGAGCACCTGTACACAGAATACGAAAAGAAGATTGACTCTAAGTATCTTCCGAAAGCCGAGAAGGCTAAGGCTGACGTTCCCGATGAAGAAGAGGAGGCAGGAGAGAGCCAGGGCCCTTTAACTCCGACCGTCTCCGAGAGTTAGACTGGGAACTCTGGCTGCGCGGGTCTCTCGCTGCGAAGCTACGGACCACAATCAACGACCCGCGTCTCAGGGACGCCTCAATTTCTGAGCTAGAAGTTAGTTATCTCTTCTTGCAGTGGGAAGAAGACAGTTGGTTCTACCGCTGGGAACGTATGCTAGGGCTGGTCTGGACTCCAGAGGACTTGCAAGTGTTGGCTGAACAAGACGCTAAGAATAAGGGCAACAAAACGATAGAGGAACTGGCAGCCTCGGCTCCAGATGCAGCTCCTTCCGTTTTGCGCTATCCTCTATCCTTGTTGATTCGTCCAGAACTGCTCAAGTCGCTACAGGAGCGTGCTATCCCGGCTCAGGGTGGGCTCTTCGGTATGCCTCACGTTCCGAGTGATGCTCTTTCGTTGTCGAAGGCGTCTAAGGATGACTTCTTGCGCCGCATGGGCGTACAGTCTGCAACGGACGAATTCGATAAAACGGATATCGATCCCTACTCTCCGAGCCAGCGACCTCGCGGCGGTTTTGCTGAGGGTAAGCCACGAACTATTGGCGGCGGAGGACGGCGTAAGTAATGCCTACTAATCCTTTCTCAGGCGGTGGCATCGGGTCTCAGGGCAGCGAGAGAAATATCGCGTCCGAGGCCCGTGCCATTCGTTCGTACGACGCAGCACGCAAAAAGCTGTTGTCTACCTTGAGCAAGGAGCAGAAAGCTCTTCTGGGTATCAACATGATTCAAGCTGCGGCCATGAAAAACCGCATGAGGGATCAAGTAGTTCACGAGAGGCAACTCAAGAAAACTACACAGCTTATCGACGCACAGGGCGATACGCTAAAGAACTTGAACGCGGTTCGTGAGCGGTTTCATCGTGAAGAAATGAGTCGTTCGGAATCCTTACTTCAGCGATACGAAAGTATTAAGCAGGCGCTTCACGAAATTCAAGAAGACTACAGAGATTCCCAAACGACTGTCGGCGGAGTTTTTACACAAGTAAGTGAAGGAATTGATAATCTGACTAAGATGGGTAGGACTCCCATTTCTTCTCGGCCTATTCGTGATCTGTCCTTGTCTATGGGCACACTTGGGAGCGATTTGGCGAATGCAGCAGGTGCCGTCGAGGACTTTGGTGTGGCCTCTACAGAGGTGGTAGGTACGGTCGGGGACTATGCGTCAGCGATCGGAAATCTAAATGAGGAGGCCGCCAGTCTTGACTCTCGCTTTACTGCTGTAGACGGAACCGCGAAGAAGCTGATGTCAAGTTTCATCAACATCACTAAGATGGATGTACTGCTTCCTGGGTCTGTTGAAGCGATTGAAGGCGTAACTCACTCTCTTATGTTTCTTGAGGCACGAGGTGTTGACACAGCTGCCGCTATGGACTTGATAACTTCACGCTCTCTCGTCACAGGTCGCAGCTACGAGAAAAGTGCTCACGAGGTGGAGGTTCTTACTTTCCAGGCAGATTCGTTGGAAGCAGCAATCAAAAGAACTAACACTACCCTAGAGGGTTTTGCTATTGGCACCATGCGCGACGATTTCGTCCGCGCCGTAGCCGACGCTACAAGAAACCTGGAATCTCAGATCATTTCCGTGGAAAACGTCGCCGCAGCTTACTCCTTTGCAGCTGAAAAAGCGGCTTCCTACGGGGCCTCTGCCCACAGCAGTTCTAAGATCGCAGAAAGATTCACCGGCATAATGACGAAGGAACGTCCCGATGACGTTCTCAGCTTCACAGCGGGTGAAGTCCTCATGGAGCGTATTCAGGCAGGCCTCAAAGACGTGGAAGCGGCCAGAGACATAGATTATGACGCAGCAACCACCTCGGAGACGGATCGGGCGTCGATTCGAGCAGAGGTGATGGCCGCCGTCACGGGGGAGGAAGTGACTGATGCTAACAGACACCAGATGGATCAGGCTTTCAACCGTGGACGAGGAGAGGGTGGCCTTTCTCCTGTTGACACCTACAATCTTTTGGCCGGGACTTCAGCGGCTATGGAGGCGTCACTGACTGCAATGCAGGATCGCCTTAACTTGGCTGGCATCGGTGATGACACAGCCCGGGAACGAATCGTGGCTGAGATGGGCGGTTTTGGCGACTTCAGCACGAGTCAACGGATTGATTTGACGAAAATGCTGATGGAGTCCGGCCCCGCTGCGACGGCAGAGCTTATTGAGCAGTATCAAGCGGACGCAGAAACCGCAGCAGGAGCCGAAAAGGCTCCCATGGAGAACGCTTTGTCCGCTGTTCTGGCAATGAAGGACCCCATCGCAAAACTCGATGATATGGCTCTGTACCTACGTTCTATCATGCTGAACGTTAGTAACATTACTTCGGCTCTTAAAGGAATAGGCAATTTTGGCAGCAGAATGCTTTTTGGGGACACGACAGGGGACGTAGTGTCTGCTGAGGCCGCCGCAGACGCAGACGCTTCAGAGAAGGCTGTCAAAGAGCTAGAGAAAGCCCATACGAAGCTGACAGCAGATCTGGTTACCGCAGAGCTGGCTGACGATGAGAGGGCCACTGCGATACGCGCCTCTCTGGCAGAGAACGACCGGCAACGGGCTGAGGTTGAAGCCCGTCTGCACGCGGCCGAGGCTCCAGCCACTCCGGCTGGACCTGCGGGTCCTGGCGTTATGGGCTCTTTGCTGACCGCAGCAACCACTGCCGCCGCTACTTCAGCGAACCCCCTGGGTATTCTTGGGAGCATTCTTCCGTCGCCCTCTGACATTATTGACACCGTTGGAGGTTGGTTTTCTTCTTCGGAGGAAGGTCGCACTACCG
>Ga0315288_10001594_pt1 | contig 29312 bp, 27 predicted proteins | sample YL17G11_20_MG_FD_203454 | JGI IMG/M metagenome (GOLD analysis project Ga0315288, IMG submission 203454) | Sediment microbial communities from Yellowstone Lake, YNP, Wyoming, USA - YL17G11_20 | ecosystem: Environmental > Aquatic > Freshwater > Lake > Sediment | place: USA: Wyoming | collected... | reverse complement strand
TCTCTGCCTGGCGAGGCAATCCTATGCAGGAAAATGCTCTGGCTGAGCTTTACGGATTCGAAAAAAAAGTCATGAAGACACACGACCCTGAAATAATTGCTCACTGGAGGAAGCTGCAGACATCTGATCACTTCTATTACATGTGTACAAAATATTTTTCTGATGGTGATGTGCATAAGTATTTCAATCCTTATGAATCACCATATGACTCCTATATCAACTTTATGAATGTTCTGGATAACCTCAATTACAGATGCTCTCAATCGCTCTCACAAAGGAACCGGAAAGCGTCTGCCCGTTCCTGTAAAAAGGCCATATTAAATCAGAAGCAAAATAATGAATACTCCGACCTCCTCTGTGTCCCTGGAATGAGTTAAACAGGCGGCGGTGGGATTCGAACCCACGAATAACGGTTTTGCAAACCGTCCCCTTAGGCCGCTTGGGTACGCCGCCAACCCGAAAAGCGTATCAAAGTTACCAGCTATTCGGTGTTTTTGCAATAAAAATTCTAAATCAATGTACAACCTTATTTGACACCAAACATAAAAAGTTTGGTAAAAGGTATAAAAATACTTCAGGCTATTGCAGTTGAAAGGATGGTCCGCATATTACCCAACTGATGAGGAAAATGGCGCACATATTTTATTAACCCAGCGGATAAACCGCCGGGCTTTTGGATTCCGGAACTTTCTTGGCAGTTGACATAAGGGGTAAAGGAGGTATATACTCAAACTGGCCGATGGTCAGTTTAAAAGTTAAAGTTTAAAGTGCAGAATTGCCGCAAATGATTACGGATAATTAAGGAAGCATAAAAATGGATTCTACGATTTTTAAGGCATACGATATAAGAGGAGTTTATCCCGACCAGATTAATGAAGATACGGCATGGAAAATCGGCTACGCAGCGGCGCAATTCCTGCGAGCACAGCTTAGCGGCTACCAGCGAGGACAGGCCAATGCGCAGTGCGTGTGCATCGGACGGGACATGCGAAGTCACAGCGAAACTCTGGTAAAGTCCTTGATAGAGGGGATGAACTCAACCGGCGCAAATGTCATAGATATAGGGATGATAGATACGCCGCAAATGTATTTTGCGATAAATCATCTGGGGACTTGCGGGGGCGTGCAGGTAACGGCTTCGCATAATCCTGCCAAGTATAACGGGTTCAAGGTGTCGGGGATTGGTGCAAAACCAGTCGGCGTCGATACAGGTTTGAAGGATATAGAGCATATCGCTATGGCATTGCTTCACACCAAGGGGATAGCGGCAGGGTCAATAGAAAAACGTGATTTGACGGACGAATACAGAAATCATGTGCTGAAGTTCTTAAAGTCCGGCTTGCGAAAACTGAAAGTCGCTATCGATGCCTCAAACGGAATGGCAGGGAAAATGGTGCCTGCAATTTTCGGCCGATTGCCGATAGAGATAATCGGCATTAACTTTGAGCATAAAGGCACGTTTAAACACGAGCCGAATCCGTTGATTGAGGCAAATCTCAAGGAACTCAAAACTGCTATCAAAGGTAAAAAATGCGATTTCGGAATTTGCTTTGACGGCGATGCCGACCGGCTGATTATGGTTGACGAAAAGTGCAATAGTATCGGGTGCGATTTGCTGACCGCCCTGCTGGTGCCGTATTTTCTGTACAGGCAGCCAAAATCAACGGTTGTTTATGATTTGCGAAGCTCGCTGGTGGTTTCCGAGGAGGTTTTAAAATGTGGCGGCACGCCGCGAAGAGAACGCGTGGGCCATGCCTTTATGAAAAAAGCCCTGCGGGATTCGCATGCCGTTTTCGGAGGAGAACTGTCGGGGCATTTCTACTATCGCGACAATTATTATGCCGATTCAGGGCTGATTACGCTTACGCATGTTTTGAATATAGTCAGCGGTTCGAAGGTGCCGGTCAGCGAGATGATTAAACCTTTGCGAAGATACTTTAACAGCGGGGAGCTGAACTTTGAAGTTGATGACAAACGAGCACGGATGGACGACCTTGCGAAAAGATACAAAGACGCACAAATCGACTATCTCGATGGGGTTACGGTGCGTTATAAGGAATGGTGGTTTAACTGCCGGCCGAGCAATACCGAACCCCTGCTGCGACTGAACGTCGAGGCAAAGACCAATAAACTGCTGGTGGAAAAACTTGCGGAAATAGAAACGCTGCTTGGAAAACCGGTGTAGTTTTCGTATCTCGCGGCTCGTAAAAATCGAAAGGGAAAAAATGGAAATTTATACAAAAACATATCAAACGCCCAGGGGAATGGTCGAGGGTGTGCAGACCAAATGGGCGGGATTTAACATTTTGATGGTTACCGGCTCAAAAGGGTTTCTCGCATGTCCAGCGATTGACGTGGAGGCATGCGAAAGGTACGGGGTTGCGGCGGCTTTGGTCGAAAGCACGCCCGAAAATCCGATAAAAACGCTTGAGCGATTTCCTGACCGAAAGGTCACAAAAGTAAACGCAAAGGCAAAAGCCCTGGGCATCAAAGAAGGTATGGCGGTTACGGAGGCCTTTAGCCTTATTGCATAGATTCTAAAACTCAAAAATTAGAAGAAAGTGAGGGAACTTATGAAAATCAGAAAGTGTTATTTCACTTTGTTAGTTATCGCTGGAATTCTTTGGGCCTTTTCCTTGTGCATTGCGGCGACTGACCATGGCGATAACCTTTCCTTGATAGCTAAGCCCAATCCGACACTGACCAATATAAAGGAAATATCTGTTTCTATCGTTCATCCAGCAATCGAGCCGAACACATACAATCTGTCCTTTCAGGAACTCCAGGCCAAAGTGCAAAATAAACTAAAGCAGGCTGGTATCGAGGTAGCGTCTTCAACGCCCCTGCCTTATTCGGCACTTGGGATTCAAATTGAGATTTTAAGACTCGGTAACTCTCAGGAATATGTTTTTCATATTCAAACCTCACTTGAGCGTCAGGTACTCCTTTCACCACAGGATAATCTGCACATATCGGCTAATGTCTGGAAGACCGAGCCGGTTATGAGGATGTCGTCGGCAGAGGATATGCCGGCAGCGATTACGAGTATCGTGACTGAACAGGTTGAGGCATTTATTGCGGCGTACATGGCGGCAAATTCAAAAAGAAGCGAGCCGGCAAAAGCCAATGGTACAAAGGCCACTTCAACAAAAGTAGAAAAATCAATCGTGAAACAAACAGCCGGCCAATCAAAATATGTCGCATCAAAGAACGGCAAGGTCTTTCATACAGCCAACTGCAGCAGCAGCAATCGAATTTTGCCGGAGAACATGGTCACTTACAACAGCAGAGAGGATGCGGAAAGGGACGGCAAAAGACCATGCAAGATATGTAAGCCGTGAAAATAGCGTATAGCGGATAGGAGAGTCGAAATGCAAGATTACAAATCAAAAGGTTCAATTTAGAGGAGTGCGGATTTTCCTGTTGGATTTTTCACCGGTTTTTATTATCATTCACAAAATATTATCGTATTGTAAATAAATAGAAAATTCCATGCGTCTTCAGTTTATAGCTTGTAAAGTACTGCAGAAAGAGGCCTACCTTTGTGCTGCGCGCTCGAAAAATACCGTTGATGTGGTGCTGATGGAGCAGGGGCTGCACCTTTATCCGGATAAACTTCGTTGCGAGGTGCAGAAGACGCTTGACCGCACGAGCGACATCCAGGGAAGGGACTATGACGCCTCGTTATTGGGCTATGGTCTGTGCAGCAACGGCATCACGGGGTTATCAGCAAAAATTCCCATAGTTGTTCCGCGAGGCCACGACTGCATTACACTATTGCTGGGTTCGAAGGAAAAATACAGGGAATACTTCGACAGCCATCGGGGCGTTTACTGGTATTCTCCCGGGTGGATTGAAACCAGTACCCAGCCGGGCAAAGAACGATATGAACGAACGCTCAGGGAATACAAAGAAAAATACGGGCAGGACAACGCCGAGTACCTAATGAATATGGAACAAAACTGGATGAAGGAGTACAACTGGGCGGCGTATATCGACTGGGGCTTTGCAAATTCGCAGGAGGAAAAAGAATACACGAGGCATTGTGCCGAATACCTAGGCTGGAAATACGATGAGCTCAAAGGCGACCAGTGCCTTATGCAGCGGTTCGTCGACGGGGTCTGGAATGAAAACGAGTTTTTAATCACCAGACCCGGTGAAAAAATAACCGAAGATGTTACCAGCAAAGGCATAATAAAATCACAGTAACAGCGAAACGGTCCACCGCTTATGGATTTAATCACAATCATAATTATAGCAGTAAGCTTATCGATGGATGCCTTCGCGGTTTCGGTTGCCAGCGGCACCGCTTATAAACAGTTGGAGATAAAACACGCATTTCGAATGGCAGCTTTTTTCGGGGGTTTTCAGGCGGTTATGCCGCTGGTCGGCTGCCTGGCGGGAAACGCTTCAAAGCATCTCATTGCCGGCTACGACCACTGGGTTGCTTTTGGAATTTTAACCGCTGTCGGCGGAAAAATGATTTATGAATCCTTTAAAATCAAGTCCGCCGAAAACAAATTTGACCCTGCCAACATCTTTGTGCTGCTGGTACTGGCCGTTGCAACCAGTATCGACGCACTGGCTGTAGGGATAACCCTTTCGCTTATTACAAATCGCATCATCACAGCGGTGATTGTCATAGGAGTAATAACGTTCGTGCTCTCATATCTTGGCGTTTTTATCGGCAAAAAATTCGGGCACTTTTTTGAGAGTAAAATCGAAGCGGTCGGCGGGCTGATTCTTATGGGCATGGGAGTAAAAATCCTGCTTGAGCATCTCCTCTAAAAACAATATAATGTAACCGTTGCTTGATTAAATGCTGACAATCGCCAAAAGGCGGGTTAAAACATGTTTCTTTTCAGGTGAATTTTATGGTTTCTAAAGTGTACTTTATCAAGGCATCTCTCGGCCAGGGCGAACAGGCGATTTCTGAAAAGGCTCGCAAGCTGTTCAAGACCGGCGGATTCGCAAAATGTTTCATGAAAAACGATTTTACGGCGGTAAAAATCCACACCGGCGAAGGCCCTAATACTACCTATATAAAGGCACCCTGCATCAAGGGACTTGTAGAGGAACTGCAGAAACTAAAAGCCAAACCATTTTTAACAGACACGAGCACCTTATACGTCGGCAGGCGGCACAACGCCATCGACCACGCTGTGCTGGCGGCGGAGCATGGTTTCAGTATTGATGTGCTGGGGATACCTTTCATCGCACCAGACGGACTTTTTGGAAATTCGGAAACAGTCGTTGAAATCGACGGCGAACTTAATAAGGAGGTTTTCGTCGCATCTGATATCGTGAGATGCCAGTCGATTCTATCGATAGCGCATTTTACCGGCCACGTTGCCACCTGTGCCGCTGCCACATTGAAAACACTCGGGATGGGTTGTTCGAGCAGAAAAGGCAAGATGCGTCAGCATTCAGCCTTAAAACCAAGCACCAACGATAATTGCGTGCGGTGCGGGGAATGCGCCAAATACTGCCCTGCTGATGCCATTACAATCGACGATGTCAGGGCACATATAAACGCCGACAAATGTATCGGCTGCGCAGAATGTCTGACAGTGTGCAGATTCGATGCGATTCAATACGATTGGGGTGCGGAAAATGCGATTTTACAAAAAAATATCGCCGAACATGCAAAAGGGGTATTAAAGGGCAAGGAATCGAGAGCGGTATTTTTCAATTTTATTATGTCAGTAACGAAGGATTGCGATTGTTTTGACAAGCCCAATATGAGTAGGATGGTTGATGATATAGGTATTGTCGCATCAACCGACCCTGTGGCGGTCGATAAGGCAGCATTGGATTTAGTAGAAAATAGAAGCGGTAAAAAACTGGCCGAACTAATTGATAACGATAAGCTCAACCCTATGCACCAGTTTGAGCATGCCCGGCGTATCGGACTGGGGAGTACCGACTATAAGCTTATCGAAGTCGAATAACTTTGGGTTCAGGTGAGGATTTCGTATGTCTATCGGGCAGATAATAAGAAAAAAACGTGAGGAGCTGAAGCTGACCCTCGATGAAGTGAGCAGTCTGGCCGGTTTTTCAAAGCCGTACCTGTCAACCATCGAAACGGGCAAGGTAAAAAATCCGCCCAGCGATGCGATTCTTTCGAAACTCGAAAAAATACTTCAGTTTGAAACAGGCCTGCTGGTGTATATTGCCCACATGGAAAGTCTGCCTTCTGACATTCGTCAGGAATATGAGTCCGCTGAGGCTGAGAATCAAAAATGGCGGCGGTTTATGAAAAACCTGATTCACAAAAAAACCGATGTAAGCCAGATAGATGCCCTTCTTACAGAAGGCCGGATGGACACCAGGCAAAGCGGTTCTTTGTCGGCTGGCCGGCTTGTCCCTGTCATAAACAAAGTCGCTGCCGGCTATCCGAGTGATTTTAATGATTTGGATTATCCTGTCGGCATCGCCGACGATTATGTCCGCTGCCCTGATTTGCACGACCCAAATGCCTTTGCCGTAAGGGTCGTCGGCGACTCGATGGAACCGAAATTTTCCGAAGGCGATATAGTGATTTTCTCGCCTTCGCAGGAGGTGCATAACGGCGACGATTGTTTCGTTCGTTTTGCAATGCCTCACGAAACAACCTTTAAAAGGGTGTTTTTTGAAGCCGACAATAAAGTTCGTCTCCAGCCCAGAAATGAAAAATACTCGCCTGTTGTCGTGGACGGAAAACGAATCAATGGTCTTTACCGTGCCGTCACGAGAATAGAAGTACTGTAAAGTAAATCCGCCGGCTATTTCCTGCTTTTTGCTTTCGCCCGTCAATTCAACAAGCTTCTTCTCATGCAGAAAAATTTCCGTACCATTGAGTGTTGTCGTTTAATATTTTGTAATAAAAAAAGATTTGCAGTTTAGTTGCAAATCTGTTAATTTGTTTTTGGTCTTTTAATAAAAATAAAGGAAGGACAGATGCCAAACAGACTGACAAATGTTTTGATAGAGCTCAAAAACCATGCACCGTTTACGCTTTTGGGTGCACTTACAGGCATTATCCTGATGGTGCTGTTCAGGAACGCCGAACATCAGACAAGCTACAAACTGTTTTACATTTTTCACCCTGTTCACGTGGTGCTAAGCGCCATGGTAACCGCATCGCTCTTCCGGCTTCACGCAAAAGCCAAAAAATTTATCCTCGTGCTGATTATCGGCTATGTCGGTGCAATCGGCACAGCAACTTTGAGCGACTCGGTCATTCCATATTTCGGCGAGGAGATACTGGGCGTTGCGGTGCCGTCCGAAGCCGCAGTTCACGGTCATAATTTAAGTGATAGCAGCCTAAAAGATGCGGGAGACAGCCACAGGAAGGAACTTCACCTCGGCTTTATCGAGGAATGGTATCTTGTCAATCCGTCGGCACTTCTGGGTATTTTCATTGCCTATTTTCTGCCGCGGACAAAATTTCCGCACGCCATGCACATACTGATAAGCACATGGGCATCGTCGGCTCATATTATGATGAATACCCATCAGGAAATAACCGCTGCCCTGGCTGCAGGAATACTTATTGTGCTTTTCATATCCGTATGGCTGCCCTGTTGTTTCAGCGATATCGTCTTTCCGATGCTGTTTGTGGGCACAGAAGAGGGACATACCTGCTGCAGTCATCATCACTAAATTCAAGGGTTGGATACAATGTCAAATCAAGACCGCCAGGCCAAAAAAATGTTAAAGGGTGCAAAGCTCTACTGCACAGAGCCGAGGGTATCTATATTAAAAGCAATGATAAATAAGGCCAAACCCCTTGGCCAAAATGAACTGGCAAAACTTCTCTCGAAAAATTATTTCGACAAGGTTACAATTTATCGAACGCTCGAATGTTTTTTGGATGCGGGTCTCGTGCATAAGGCGTTTTTGCAAAAAAGGGCATGGTTCTTTGAACTTGCGCATAATTGCAGCAAAATTCAGTGCCATCCCCATTTTACCTGTACAAAGTGCGGCTCGACAGAGTGTCTCATCGGGGTGCCTGTTCCGATGGTTAAGGGTTTGAAAAAAGGCATTGTCATTTACCGCCAGCAAACTCGGCTGGAAGGATTGTGTCAAAAATGCAATTCGGTGACAAATTGAAAACAGGTATGGAAAATATCCCACAGGATATTATAATTATTTTATGAAAATGTATCCGTTAAAATTTCGGCCCGTTTACAAACAGCGCATCTGGGGCGGGCAGAAGCTGCGTGAATTTTTCGGCAAGGATATACCGCCATTGGAAAAAGTCGGCGAAAGCTGGGAACTGACCGACCTGCCGAACGACAAATCGGTAATTACAAACGGCGAACTGGCAGGTAAGACGCTTGAGGCGGTAATTAAAAAATATCCAAAAGAGATGACGGGCGATAAAAATTTTGCCGGGCCTTTCCCTTTGTTGATTAAGTTCCTCGACGCCGAAGATATTCTCAGCGTGCAGGTGCACCCGGACGAAGAGACGTGCAGGAAAACCGGCAAAGGAGAGCCAAAAACCGAATGCTGGTATATCGTTGCGGCACAGGCCGGTGCGGTAATTTACAAGGGGTTGAAAAAAGGGGTAACAAAGGAGCAATTCGCCCAGGCTATTGAAAAAGGCACGGTTGCTGAGCTTTTGGTGAAGATAACTGTTAAAAAAGGCCAGTGTCATTTTTTGCCGGCCGGCACAGCACATGCAATCGGCGCAGGATTATTGATAGCTGAAATTCAAATGCCTTCGGATACCACCTACCGGATTTCCGACTGGGGACGGCTCGACCAAACGGGCAAACCGCGCCAGCTGCACATAAAAGAGGCGATGGAAAGCATACATTTTGACTCATCAAGCGACAATCTGTCGGTAACTACGGTTGGCAGGCTGGTTGATTGTAAATATTTCAAGGTGGATAAGGGACATCAGGCAAAAGGATGCGAAACCCTGCTTTCGCCGGGAAATGTGAAGGTTTTGATTATCCTTCAGGGCAGCGGAACCATTACCGGAAAAGACAGCCATTCGGTTGATTTCAAGGCAGGCGAAACAATTGTTATTCCTGCTATCTATGAAGGTGCGATGCAATTTTTTGAAGAAACGCAATATTTAACTGTAATCATTCCGGCAACTTTGCCGATTAACTCTTAGCAGTTAAAGTAAAGGATTGTGTTTTCTTTAAGAGGTTTTAGTTTTTGTACATATCATTTTCATCGCCAGCAAAGAGAAGGGGTTCCCCAATGAAAAAATCCGGCATATCAATTCTGCTTGCAGTTATTACACTGGCCGTCGCTGGCTGCCAGCAAAACCAGGTAAAACCAGCAGGCGAAGTTCTTCTCCCAGGACCTGCCGCTGCCGGCGGGATGGTTACTATTGATGACCTTGCCAAGCAGTTGGGACTGAAGGTTGCCGAGAGAGACAGCTCGTACTACACGCTTAAAAATTCAGGCAATACGGTTTTGATATTCACTTTTCCCGATGGGCAGTACTTCGTGAACGGCAAGGCTATCGGGCAGGTCGGCCCAGTTCAAGAGTCAAACGGCAGAGTTTTAGTTTCCCAGTCGCTTGTATCGCAGATACGCTCGGCAATGAATGCCTATGCCCCCCTGCCTCCGACACAATATCCGGCAAGGAAGAATTTGACCGGCTGCGTGGCGATTGACGCCGGCCATGGGGGCAAAGACCCCGGTGCTATCGGCAGAAACGGTGCTTATGAGAAGTCGATTAATCTGGCCATTGCAAAAAACCTGAAAAATCTGCTCGAGCAAAGGGGTTTAACTGTGGTGATGACGCGAAGCAGCGACAGGTTCGTCGAGCTTGACGAACGTGCCGACATAGCCAATAGAAACAATGCCAAATTTTTTGTGAGTATTCATTCCAACGCAAGGGACGATAGTTCCATGCGGGGCTTTACTGTATATGTCTCGCGGTCGCCGTCCAGCCGCTCAGAGACGGTCGCAGAATCGATACTCCGCTCGATGTCAGGGACAGGCCTTGAAAATCAGGGCATGGGCAGGGCTGACTACAGAGTTCTCGTCGGGACAAGATGCCCTGCTGTTCTGGTGGAAGTCGGGTATTTGTCAAACTCGCGTGAGGCATCGCTTCTATCGAGCAACGGTTTTCAGAATCGCATCGCACAGGCCATCGCTGACGGTATCTGCGATGCGTTCTAACCGGTCGTGCGTTCTGACAGGCATAAAAAAAGGCAACGAAATATCTCATTGCCTTTCACTTACATAAGGTTCATCGCCGGTTTACGCCGGCAGCCACAAGGCCCTTAAACAAAAGCAGTTTTAATCGGATTTTTAGAAGCCGTATACCGGCCTGAGTTCCTCTGAAGTCGGGAGATGGCTGTAATACTCGCCTCTCGGACCGACCCAGCCGACGCCCTGCCTTGCCATTTTAACCTGGATAATGGAACCGTTGCTGTTGGTAACATTGACAAGCTCGGTGTTCATTTCCTGGCGGAGACTACTCGCTTCGGTTTGCTGTTTTTGTTGTGCTTTTTTCTTGTCGCCTTCGTTGCCAATCAGATAACCGCCTGCAGCGCCTACGCCGGCGCCGATCAGTGTGCCTGCGGTGTTTCCGCCGATTGCCTGGCCGATACCGGCACCAGCGGCTGTACCGATAAGAGCGCCTGTTTGTGCATCAGTCTCACAGCCGGTGGCAAACAGCCATGCGAAACCAGCGGCAACCAACAGAAAACTCATAATCAGTCTCTTACACATTTTTTTAATACCTCCAAAAGAAAAAAAAGATTCTTTTTGATATACGTTACATTACAATTACTGTTCATTATAAGCAAAAAGTTTGATTATTGTACCACTAACCGATTGAAATAATCAAGTCAATAATCCTTGTAAAATCATATTCGAACGGTTATATTTCTATCGGCTTTTTTGCAAAAATAAATAAAGGGGCTAAAAATGAGACCTAAACTTATAGTTGTCGGTGCCGCCGGCCGAATGGGTAAACGTATTATTTCATTATGTATAGACGCAGGCGGGTTTGAAATTATTGCAGCAATCGATAAAAACGACCATCCCGATATAGGTAAAGATGCCGGCTTGCTTGCCGGTGCAACGACGATAAATGTTAAAATGGGTAACAATTACCCCGCCAGTGCGGATGCGGTAATCGACTTTTCAGTGCCGGCAGGTGCCAACAAAACCATCGATTATTGTGTTAACAACGGCTCTGCACTGGTTTTAGGCACGACAGGGCTGGTAGATGAACAGCACGAGAATATAAAAAAGGCCTCTAAAAAAATCCCCGTCATATATGGCACTAATATGAGCGTTGGCATGAACGTTTTATTCGCTATTGTCGGCAAGGCCGCTTCGATGCTCGGCGAGGAATACGATATTGAGATAGTCGAGCAGCACCATCGGTTCAAGAAGGATGCTCCGAGCGGCTCGGCTCTTACGCTGGCTGAAAATATCTGCAAGGCAACAGGAAAAGATTTCCCAAACTGTCTTGTGTACGGCAGAGAGGGAAAAAACGCACTGCGGGAAAAAGGCACTATCGGCATACATGCTGTTCGGGCAGGCGACATTACCGGCATACATTCGGTAATCTTCAGCACATTGGGCGAGACGGTAACGTTAGACCACGATGCCCACAGCAGGGATGGCTTTGCACGCGGGGCATTGCGGGCGGCACAGTGGCTTGTCGGGAAAAAGCCGGGGCTGTATTCGATGGCTGACGTTCTCGGAATTAAATAATTCCAAATTCGAACTATTAGTAGATACCCTATAAGTCAATATGAAAATAACTTGAATGGAGGTAAACATGAGAAAATTCATAGTTGTTATTTCATTAGCAGTTTTCGCTGCCGCTGTTTGTGCGGATGAAACGCCAAAGCCGGCATCAGATATCAATGCAAAAATTGCTCAACTGGATATCAATAAAGCGACTCTTGATGATGTTATTCGGATTTTCGGCAAACCGGAAAAATACGCTTGGAATAATCAAACTTTCACAACGGACAACCTACCTTCAACTTATATTGTTGCTTACCCCAACAGATTTCAGATAGTTATTGGCAGAGGCAGGGTTATTGAACTTCGGTTCGAGGGACAGGACGCTGGTTATGTTTTTAGAGATAGGATACGCATCGGCTCATCACTTGACGAAATTCTCGATGTACTTGGTCAACCTAAACAAACGATTGAAGGCCAAGCCAATGAATGGAAAGATGGTGTGCTTTACAAGGATATCGATGGCAGAAAAGGATTCTGTTACTACGCACGTTCAGATCAGGGTGTACGTTTCTTCTTTGATGATTATAAAGTTGCGGCACTGTATTTAACCTCAAAAGAAACTGGTTTTGGCGGCGGCTCATTTCAAAGTGTCCAGCCAATAAAGTCGGTTAACGAATTTAATGATGTTCGCTGGAAGGATATGAGCAAACTCAATCTTTCGGGCAGAAATAAGTTAATCCAGACTCTTAATTTTAATCTAAAGACAATCTGGCCGCCGCCAGCTAAAATGCCCAAAGGAAACGAGCCAAATAAAGTGTTGAGCGATGCAATGAATCCCGGCCTTGGCGTTCTGGATTTACACAAGCAGGGTATCACAGGCAAAGGTGTTAATGTAGCAATTATCGACCAATTCATGTATCTGGATCATTCTGAATTCGCTGGCAAAATTGCGGCTTTCCATAACCTCAGCGGCAGAACTGATAATGGCAGTATGCACGGCCCCGCAGTCACAAGCCTCCTCGTCGGCAATAAATGCGGAACTGCCCCGGAGGCTATTGTATTTTATGCCGCTGCCCGTGATGGGTGCTATGAAACTGATTACGTTGATGCTCTCGACTGGATTATAGAACAAAACAGAAAACTTCCCTCTGCTAAAAAAATCCGCGTTGTTTCGGTCTCCGCCGCACCCGGAATAGCAGGCACTCCTTCACAGGACGCTCAAAAGACGTGGACAAAAGCCGTCGCGCGTGCAGAATATGAAGGTATTCTTATCTTGGATTGTACTGAAGAACATCGCCTTGTCAGCGCATGCTGGTACAACTCTCACACCCCTGAAAGTGTTATCAACTGCACTGCCGGTTACCCCGGCCTTGAGTCGAAATGGCACAAAACCGATCTGCTTGTTCCGGCATCGCCGCGGACAACAGCCGAAGAATACAATAAGGGAGAATGCGGTTATCAGTACTGTGGGCGGGGTGGACTAAGCTGGGCAATTCCTTATTGTGCTGGTGTGCTTGCGATGGGCTGGCAGGTCAATCCAAAACTTTCATCTGAACAGATGCGGGAATTGCTTTTCAAGTCTGCTTATGTAAAAGAAACAGGCGAGAAAATTATCAATCCTAAAAACTTTATCAAAATGGTTAAGGCCGCTAAGGTAGTTGCTAATAAAAACAAGTAAAATGGCAGAGAATGTAATCACAGTTGAGAATATCAGTAAGGGCTTTAAGCAAACCAAAGCGGTGAACGAGCTTAGCTTTGAGGTCGAGGATGTGTTACCTACTCGGCCTTTATAATTCCTATCCGCTCTAAGTTTGTCGAAGCGGCGATGCCGGATTGGAGCGAGGCTGAATCCGCTGCAGCTTTTACCGCAAGCCATCTCTTCAATTTCTCGCGGAAATTCATATGCGCATTTGCCGGACTGGTCGATGGCAATATCTCGTATCTGATAAGGTTGTGTTTCTCTGCCAAATTCGGCCTGATATTTTTTTCATAATACTTTTCGGCATTTGCCCCATTGAAAAAAACATTCCTGATTTCAGGAGACCTGTGAAAAAATAAATTGAAATCATTAAAGATAATGCTTTCATTCTCAATATTCGAATCCGAGCTCCCCCGCCTCCGGCATTTCCTCACTACATCCCATATAGCAACACCTTTAGCTGCCAAAATGCTCTGTCTATGCCCATACTCCATGTCCGGCACTGCTCCAAAAAGCTCGCCCATCAGCCGCCAAAACACATTTTGCCTATTAGCATAATATTCACCTTCACTTAGTGATTTTTTCGACGGCATCGTGCCGAGAATCAGGACAGTTGCTCCCTTGTCTCCGATCGGTTCGAAACTTCTAACATAAACACGCTGTTTTATTTGCGGCTTATCCATAAAATTCAGTGTAAATAGGGAGTTAATTGGTGTCAAAAGAAATTGGCGCAAAGGAAAAGGCCGAGCGGGGTTGCCGCTCGGCCTTTATAATTCCTGGCAATACCTACTCTCGCCCGTAAGGACTACCATCGGCCGGACGGGCTTAGCTTCTGAGTTCGGAATGGGATCAGGCGTTACCCCGCCAGTATAGTCACCAGGAAATTCGTTACACACACCGGCTGGTTTAGCCAATGTGAAGTATTCACTTTTCAGTCAAGAAAAATATACAGATGCGCGATACAAACATCAAACTTTGGAGGTTGCTATTAACCTATACCAATCAACAACCAGCGATTGATATGGCCAAATAATTGAGCGTTAGTACTGGTTAGCTGAAGCGATTTCTCGCCTTACACACCCAGCCTATTAACCTGATGGTCTATCAGGGCTCTTCTGACCCGAAGGTCATGGAATCCTTATCTTGGAGGGGGCTTCCCACTTAGATGCTTTCAGCGGTTATCCTTTCCCGACATAGCTACCCGGCGGTGCCCCTAGCGGGACAGCCGGTACACCAGCGGTCAGTGCTTCTTAATCCTCTCGTACTAAAGAAACATCTCCTCAAGATTCCTGCGCCCACAGCAGATAGGGACCGACCTGGCTCACGCCGGTCTGAACCCAGCTCGCGTACCACTTTAATCGGCGAACAGCCGAACCCTTGGGACCGCCTACAGCCCCAGGATGTGATGGGCCGACATCGAGGTGCCAAACCTCCCCGCCGCTATGAACGCTCGGGGGAGATAAGCCTGTTATCCCCAGAGTACCTTTTATCTGTTGAGCGATGACCCTTCCACACAGAATCACCGGATCACTAGGTCCTGCTTTCACATCTGCTTGACCGACAAGTCTCGCAGTTAAGCACACTTATACCCTTGCGCTCTAAGCGCGATTGCCAACCGCGCTGAGTGTGCCTTTGAACTCCTCCGTTACTCTTTAGGAGGAGACCGCCCCAGTCAAACTGCCCACCAAGCACTGTCCCACGCCCAGATTCATGGGTCGCGGTTAGGTGACTAATATAGCAAGGGTGGTATTTCAACGATGGCTCCATCCCGACCGAGATCGGGACTTCAAAGCCTCCCACCTATCCTACGCAAGATATATCAGGCATCAATACCAGGCTACAGTAAAGGTTCACGGGGTCTTTCCGTCTTGCTGCGGGTATGCGGTATCTTCACCGCAATTACAATTTCACCGAGTCCGTCTTTGAGACACTGCTCCAGTCGTTACGCCGTTCATGCACGTCGGAACTTACCCGACAAGGAACTTCGCTACCTTAGGACCGTCATAGTTACGGCCGCTGTTTACCGGGGCTTCAGTTAGGAGCTTTACCAGCCTTGCGGCCAGCTGACCCATCCCCTTGACCTTCCGGCACCGAGCAGGCGTCATTCTCTATACATCCTCTTTAAGAGTTAGCAGAGAACTGTGTTTTTGATAAACAGTCGCCAGAGCCACTTCACTGCGCCCTCATCAGAACAGTTAATTGCTTAATTGTTCCATGGAGGGACCCCTTATTGCGAACTTACGGGGTCAAATTGCCTAGTTCCTTAAAGACGGTTCTCTCGAGCGCCTTAGGATATTCTCCTCGCCTACCTGTGTCAGTTTTAGTACGGATATGCATCGTTGTCCTGTTTGAGGTTTTTCTTGGCGGTTGCTCCAGCTGCTCAGGCATCATAAATCGGCCTTCGCGGTCCATTGACGCCTTATGCCGGCGGATTTACCTACCGGCAGCGTCGCAGGCACAATAGCCACTACTAGTCGGCTTCCAGCCTTTGCCACCGCGTCACCACCACAGTTCAAACCTTCGATACATAGTGCAGGAATATTAACCTGCTGGCCATCGTCTACGCCTTTCAGCCTCGACTAAGGGCCCGACTAACCCTGGGCGGATTTACCTTCCCCAGGAAACCTTAGGCTTACGGCGAACAGGATTCTCACCTGTTTTATCGTTACTCATCCCGGCATAATCACTTGCTGCCGCTCCACCGCTCGTTACCGTACGGCTTCAATGCTGGCAGCGACGCTCTCCTACCGCTCGTCCAACGGCGAACCGTCAAACGAACCCGAGGCTTCGGTGTCTTGCTTATTCCCGTTCATTATCGGCGCCAAACTGCTCGACCAGTAAGCTATTACGCACTTTTTAAATGGTGGCTGCTTCTAAGCCAACATCCTGGCTGTCTCAGCAATTCAACTTCCTTTAGAACTCAGCAAAACTTTGGGACCTTAGCCGGCGGTCTGGGTTGTTTCCCTTTTGACCATGAAGGTTATCCCCCACAGACTGACTCCCGAGGTAAGCTTTACGGTATTCGGAGTTTGGTTGGGGTAGGTAAGCGGGTAGCTCCCTGTCCCCATTCAGTAGCTCTACCCCCGTAAAGTAGTACTCGAGGCTAGCCCAAAAGCTATTTCGGAGAGAACGAGATATCTCCACGTTTGATTAGACTTTTACTCCTCCCCACAGCTCATCCCATAACTTTTCAACGTTAATGAGTTCGGTCCTCCTCCCGATTTTACTCGGGATTCAACCTGGCCATGGGTAGATCACGTGGTTTCGCGTCTCCCACCTGCGACTTATTTCGCCCGATTAAGACTCGCTTTCGCTACGGCTTCACACCTTAAGTGCTTAACCTTGCCACAGATAGGAACTCGCCGGGTCATTATGCAAAAGGCACGCAGTCACCCGTTATTCGCCCGAAGGCGGATCATAGGGCTTCTACAGCTTGTAAGTGTATGGTTTCAGGTACTTTTAACTCCCCTAATAGGGGTACTTTTCATCGTTCAGTCGCCTTACTGGTTCACTATCGGTCGTCGAGTAGTACTTAGCCTTGGAGAGTGGTCTCCCCAGCTTCACACAGAGTTCCACGAGCTCCGTGCTACTCTGGTACACTGACAGTAACGGAGGGCTCTCGTATTCACATACCGGACTATCACCGTCTATGGTCGGACTTTCCAGACCGTTCCGCTAACGATGCCTTTGTAACTCCTTGTCAGTGCCCGCAACCCCAGAGAGCAAGCTCTCTGGTTTGGGCTGATCCGCTTTCGCTCGCCGCTACTAACGGAGTCTCGGTTGATTTCTTTTCCTACAGGTACTGAGATGTTTCAGTTCCCTGCGTTCGCTTCTCACGGCCTATACATTCAGCCGTGGATGCCAAGAACTGGTTGCCCAGTCTCGGCGGGTTTCCCCATTCGGAAATCCCGGGATTAACGGTTGCTCGACACCTGCCCCGGGCTTATCGCAGCCAGCCACGTCCTTCTTCGCCTCTCAACGCCTAGACATCCCCCATACACCCTTAGTAACTTGACCATATCAATCTCTGATTGCCTAATTGGTTAGGTTTGTCAACTATTCCTAAGTTTGCGCTCATATCATGTAAGAAGTTTTTTTACGGAAAAACAAAAAAACTTCTCCACGCATCTGTATATTCACTTGTCAAAGAACAAAATTAATCGTTAGCATTTAGTCTTTAGTTCATTGAACTAACGACTATCGACTATTCACTAACAACTAAACTGGAGACGACCGGGATCGGACCGGCAACCTCCGGCTTGCAAAGCCGGCGCTCTCCCAATTGAGCTACGTCCCCGAGCCCATCTCAATATTGATTATTGATAATTTACTATTGATTATTGAAAAACCCGCAACACGCGGTCGCCAAATAATCAATAATCATTCATCAATCAAGTAGTGGGCCCGGGTAGAGTCGAACTACCGACCTCACGCTTATCAGGCGTGTGCTCTAACCAACTGAGCTACGAGCCCCAAAGCCAAAAATGGCCACTTGTCTCCGGTCACTCGGAACACGAGTCACGAGCAACCAGTCACGAACGACGAACTGAGCCCGGTAGTTTAACTATATACTTAAAAAAGAGCAATAAAAAAACCGCCGAAAACTGTCAGCGGTTTTTTAAGACCGGATATTTACCAACAGTTCACAGTAAAAACTTTTGAGCTATTAAGATTTTTCTCAAAAACCCTAATCCTTTCACCATAGGCCATTAGTTTACTTCAGCCACACTCAAAAATATGATTGTATTACTAATTCACAAATCCGTCAACACTTTTTTTAAAAATATTTAAATTTTTTTTATATTTATTTTGAGAACGGCCTAGGCAGCCAGAATACTCAAAAATGAGGGGGATTTGTGTAATTCGCTTGACTGGGTGTAGAATTCAGGTACATTGCAGTCATTTCCAATTTTCAATTGCCGATTTTTAACAATTAAACACAGTAATGCAGCGGGTAGTAGATGGGAAAGAGTAAGAAGGGGCAATTTTGTGCGGCAGTATCGGCTAACAGGCAGATAGGCAAGAGATTCTACCGGTTAAGTCTCGACTTTGAAGGGGCGGGGGCAAAGGCGTTCGGGGAGCTTTTGCCTGGACAATTTGCAGAGGTGGATTTGAGCGAGGCCGCCCTGCCGGTAATGGAAAAGATACCACAGGATTTGCGTGATGCCTCGAAGCGAGAGATAATACTCCGCAGGCCTTTTAGTTTTTGTGATGTTACGGTTAAAAGAAATAAAACTATAGCAGAGATTCTATATTGTGTGGTCGGGCCGGCAAGTCTGCGAATGACGACACTTTCAGCGGGCGATTCGGTAAGTGTAATCGGGCCTTTAGGCAATGGGTTCAGTATGCCTAAGGGAAAGAAAACAGTATTGCTTTTGGCCGGCGGGATGGGAGCACCCCCCCTGCTTCATCTGGCCAAGATTATCAGGCGGGATTATCCAAAGGCCGAATGTCTTGCGTTTGCAGGGGCAAAGACAAAAGAGGAACTGCCCTTCAAGCTGCGGCTGGATAAAGCGTCGAAAAAGTCGGGGCTGATATTAGAGGAATTTGCGAAATATAAAATAAAATCGTTTGTCTCGACGGATGACGGTTCGGCGGGATACACAGGGTTTGTTACGGATTGCCTGGCACAATGGCTTGACGGGTGCGGGCTGAAAGAAAAGGATTTAATCATATACGGCTGCGGACCTGAAACGATGCTGGCCAGAGCGGCAGAAATTGCACGCGAAAGGAAAATCGACTGTCAGGTGAGCATGGAGCAGATGATGGCCTGCGGGATAGGGCTGTGTCAAAGCTGTGCGGTGGAATGTAAAATAGACGGCTCAGGTGAAACGATTTACAAGATGTGCTGCAAGGATGGGCCGGTCTTTGACAGCAGAGAGCTGGTTTTTGAGAAATAACACGATGGGAAAAAATGTTGATATCTCGGTAGATTTTGCAGGCGTAAAACTTGCTAATCCGGTGTTTACCGCATCGGGGACGTGCGGGTATGCTGATGAGCTGGCTGATTTTATGAGCGTCAATCAGCTTGGCGGGTTTATTACAAAGAGCATCACGGCAGCTCCGCGAAAAGGCAATGCTGTGCCGAGGATTGTGGAAACAGACAGCGGGATGCTCAATGCAATAGGGCTTGCGAACATCGGGCTGGATAAATTCATCGATGAGAAACTGCCTATCCTGAGAAAGATGTCGCCTGCTGTTTTTGTTAATGTTGCCGGTCAGACAATCGAGGAATATACGGCTGTTATAGAACGGCTGGCAGCGGAAGATGCGATAGCGGGCTTTGAATTGAATATAAGCTGTCCGAATGTCAAAAAAGGCGGGTTAAGTTTCGGCACGGACGCAGGAGCGGTTGCGGAGATTACATCGGTAGTAAAAAAAGCGGCCGGCGAAAAAATCTTAATGGTAAAGCTGTCACCGTGTGTTACGGATATCAGCGTAATAGCCAGGGCAGCGGTCGAGGCGGGAGCAGATGCGATTAGTTTGATAAATACGTTTACGGCAATGGTTATTGATATTGAGAAGCGTAAGCCGATTCTCGCAAACCGCACGGGAGGACTATCGGGGCCTGCGATAAAGCCGATTGCCCTTTACATGGTTAATAAAGTTTATAATGAGGTTACGAAAAGCTGCGGCGTGCCGATTTTAGGGTTGGGCGGGATAAGAACGGCATCGGATGCTGTCGAGTTTATAATAGCCGGTGCCTCGGCGGTGGCGGTCGGAACATGGAATTTTGTCGAGCCGCAGGGGACAATAGGGATTATAGAGGGAATAAAGCAGTATTGCTTGCGAAACAATATAGCGGATATCAAAGAACTGACAGGTTCATTATCATAAATATGGAAACTCTTAAATTATTGCGGGATTATTTTGCAACAGCGGTTTTTACCGGCAAGTGCCTTGTTTTCATAAGCGAGGAATGGCGGGTCGAACTTACCGAACACAAGGACAGCGATTTCAGCAAGACGGCCGTCGGGCCATCGGTTATACGGGTCAGGATTTTCAAAAAGGCGCTGAACGGTGAGTTTGTGCAGGGGCATTATGAGGATTTTCAGCTCGAAAATCTTGGCGAGTTGGCCGACCAGATTGAAAAGTATGTACAGCAGGCAATAGGCGCAAATCTTAAAGAGGATATAGGGTAATTTGTAATTTTAGATTTCGATAAAAATAGGTGACCGTCCCTATTTATATAACAGAACTTAAAGGCGTTACAACAAGGATTATAAAATGAGCCATAAGTGTACATGTTCGCAAATGCCAGAAATCCTTTATTATGAAGATACTACAATTTCTTTTAGGCAGGATTTAGATAAAATCGAAACGGGTGACTGGATTGAATTGCATAAATGTAGAATTTGTGGACAGTGCTGGCAAATTGATGTTTGGGATCAAGGCCAAGAGCGTTTTGTGGCTAAAATAGAGGATATCAAAAACTGGAAAGTTTTTGATATTAGTCCCCTTGTAAAAAATCTGATTATAAAAAATAGAGGTGGTACTACCGATCAAGAGTGTGTTTGGGCAAATTGCAAGAACAAAAGGGTAAAGGGTGTTGCATATTGCATAAATCACCTATACGAAAACGGAGCAAGACGTTAAAATAAATGGGGATAGCCACCTATTTATGGAGTTTTGATGGGTGAATTAGCAATTCAGGAAGTTAATGACGGTGTGGTTTTTAAGGTCAAGGCCGTGCCTGGCAGCAGCAGAACGGCTGTCAGCGGACTGCTTGACGGAATGCTGAAGGTCAAAATCGCAGCGCCGCCGGAAAAAGGAAAAGCCAACCAGTCTCTGATTGAATTCCTGGCGAAGAAACTTGGAACAAAAAAAAATGCTGTCAGTATTATTACGGGACAGACTAACCCGATAAAACAGGTGCAGGTGACAGGAATGTCGAGACAAACGCTTTTGAAAAAGCTGGGGTTGTGAAAATATATGAAAAAAACTTTGTTGGTAATTTTTTGTATCCTTACTTTTGCAGCAGTTTTGTTTGCAGACAACAGGCCCTTAGCAAATGATAACAAAAGCGGCATTTACTCAAAGTCGATTGAACAGGTCCTTCGCCTGAGTCCCGAAGATATTGACCTGGCGACCGCCGCATTGATTATTTCTGAACAATGGAGCGATGTCGTAGGCGGACGCAAGTATTTGAGTAAGCTGGATGATATGGCTTATGAAATCCGAAACAGAATGGATGCCGACAGGATAGCGGCAAACTATAAGGCGGTGCCAATAATAAATAAATACCTGTTTGAGGAGCTTGGTTTCAAATCGGTCAATGACGCAAATAATCCTGATGATTTGTTTTTGCACTCGGTGCTGGATAAAAAACAGGGTTATTGCCTGAGTCTTTCGATTCTTTACCTGTCGCTGGGTGAGCGGCTGGGGATACCGCTTTATGGTGTAGTTGTGCCGGGACATTTTTTCGTCAGATACGATGACGGGCTGGTAAGGTTCAATATCGAAACGACCAGCAAGGGCGGCTCCGCGGACGACAATCACTACAGAGAGAAATTCAAGGTGCCGGAAAATGACAGTATCTATATGAGCAATCTTAATAAAAGGCAGACGCTCGGCTGTCTTTTTAATAATCTTGGCAATAGTTACAACGACACCGGCAATACAGAATCGGCGATGCAGGTGCTGGAACGAGCAGTTGAAATAAATCCGTCGCTGTCGGAGTCAAGAACAAATCTTGGCAACATCTACCAGAGAAAAGACCGAATAGACGATGCGATATACCAGTACCGCTCGGCTCTGAAAATCAACCCAAACGATTCGAAGACGCATAACAACCTTGGAAACGCATATACAAAAAAGGAATGGTTTAACGATGCGATTAGTGAATATGAGATATCGCTCAAGCTTGACCCCAATTTTATTGAGTGCTACAAAAATCTTGTAAACGCTTATTTGAAAAAGGAATTGTACCAGCGGGCGATATCAATCTTAAATCAGGCACTATACATTGACCCGCGAAACGCAGGGCTGTATTGCCAGCTCGGTGATGCCTATAGCTTACAAAAGGATTTTGAAAATGCCGTGCCGCAATATAAAAAGGCGCTTGCACTAAAAGGGGATTCAGCAGAGGCGAACTTCGGCCTGGCAACCTGCTACAGTAAGCAGGGTTTGATTAACGAAGAAATTGAGGCCTACAAAAGAGCACTGGCTGTCGAGCCAAATATGGCAGGCGCTTTAGTTAATCTTGGAAATGCATACTTTGGACAAAAAAAATATGATGCTGCGATAAAGGAGTATCTAAAGGCGGCAGGATTTAAGCCGACCGACGGCTCGATTCATTATAATCTCGGGACAGCTTATTCCAACAAGCCCGACTATGATAATGCGGCAAAGGAGTACTTAAAAGCTATCGAGCTTGAACCAAAGATGGCCGATGCCCATAACGGACTTGCATTTGTGTATTACAGGCTCAAACAGTACGAGCTGGCCAGGAAACATCTAAAAATTGCCCGGCAGCTTGGCGCCGATGTTCCAAAAGAATTGTCCCAGGCGATTGAAGAAAAAACACGTTAAAAAACTCCGCTGCATTTTAAAGCTTTACTGCTATCCCCTTGTCTCGCAGATATTCCTTCATTTGCCTTATGCTGAACGTCCCAAAATGCGCAATAGATGCCACAAGAACCGCATCTGCTCCGCCCTCAACGATCGCCTCGTAAAGATGTTCCAGTTTCCCCGCTCCGCCTGATGCTATCACAGGCAGCCTTACCGCGCTGGAAATCGCCTTGGTCATCGGTATATCATACCCAGCCTGTGTACCGTCCGCATCCATACTTGTCGGCAAAATCGCTCCTGCACCAAGACCCTCAACTTTTTTTGCCCATTGGACAGCATCAATCCCAGCCCCGACCGTACCCCCCTTGACCATCACCTCAAAACCGCTGGGCATCTTCGAATTTTTGCTTGTATCTATCGCAATAGTGATTTTCCCGCTCCCGAATTCCTTCGTTGCTTCTTTAACTAAATTCGGATTTTTCACCGCCGCAGTATTGATGGACACCTTCGATACCCCTATCTTCATAAGTTCTTCGATCGCCTTGCAGCTATTGATTCCTCCGCCGACCGTTAAAGGCACGGAAGTTTTATCAACAGTCCTTTTAACCGCATCCAGAAGTGTCTTTCTGTTTTCTATTGTTGCGGTGATATCCAGGAAAACAAGTTCATCCGCGCCTGCCTTGCTGTATGCCGCCGCATTTTCCGCAGGGTCTCCGACATCTTTTAGCTTTACAAAATTGACCCCTTTAACTAACCGCCCGCCCTTCACATCTAAACACGGTATTATTCTTCGGTAATCCATCATAATCTCCTTAATTTGTCCGTCATCTTACCCCTAAACCGTTTCGCCGTCAAAACTATTTTGGCCATCCCCGTTTTGCGGGATACACACCAAGTTTGTAGACGGATTTTTTATGCTGCAAAGGGCATGTTTAGTACCAAGGCCTGCCTCGGTGTCCGTAAAAACTGTCTTCCTCAACGTCAATAATCAATCATCAATAATCCATAATCAATTAAAAGGTCTTCCTCAACGTCAATTATCTATAAGCTATAACTTGCTCTCAAATTCATATCTGCTATAATGTTGCCTTATTGCGGGTAGCCAGTATCTTGGTTATAACTTGCTCTCAAATTCATATCTGCTATAATAATCTATGGCCTCTTTATTATTATGTATGTGTTATAACTTGCTCTCAAATTCATATCTGCTATAATTTAACGACCGGTCAAACCGAAGATTGGCGAAGTTATAACTTGCTCTCAAATTCATATCTGCTATAATATATGGTAAAAATGGAGAAAAGGGTTTAGCCGTTATAACTTGCTCTCAAATTCATATCTGCTATAATAAATGACAACCGATTATCGCAAGCAAATTAGTTATAACTTGCTCTCAAATTCATATCTGCTATAATCAAAGAGTGGTTGATATTGTTGCGATTAAGTTATAACTTGCTCTCAAATTCATATCTGCTATAATCAAGACCTGTGGTTACACGAACCTCAATATGTTATAACTTGCTCTCAAATTCATATCTGCTATAATGTTCTGTCTGCTCTAACCAAGGTTCTTTGCGTTATAACTTGCTCTCAAATTCATATCTGCTATAATCAAAGGGTTGGTCGCAAGATCAGCCCTTTGGTTATAACTTGCTCTCAAATTCATATCTGCTATAATGCCTCGATAGATGCCGAAACTGCCGTATTCGTTATAACTTGCTCTCAAATTCATATCTGCTATAATTACACCCTTTCAATTAACTACAAGTTCATCGTTATAACTTGCTCTCAAATTCATATCTGCTATAATAATCTGGATGATGAGGTTCAATCCTATATTGTTATAACTTGCTCTCAAATTCATATCTGCTATAATTTACGCAGTGAAAGGGCAATCCAAAGCCCGGTTATAACTTGCTCTCAAATTCATATCTGCTATAATAAATTGTTTACCTGATGATACTCGGTAATGGTTATAACTTGCTCTCAAATTCATATCTGCTATAATAATAAGCGAATTAAGGCGGTTATGGGATAAGTTATAACTTGCTCTCAAATTCATATCTGCTATAATTTAACGAAGAATATGGTAAATACATTTCGGGTTATAACTTGCTCTCAAATTCATATCTGCTATAATGTAGTTGATGCACTGACCGATATACACAACGTTATAACTTGCTCTCAAATTCATATCTGCTATAATCTTACTTGCGGCATATCGCAAATAATCATAGTTATAACTTGCTCTCAAATTCATATCTGCTATAATCTCTTGACGATAACCAAAAGCATCTATCAGTTATAACTTGCTCTCAAATTCATATCTGCTATAATTAAAAGTGACAAGTACTGAATACCAAGTTTGTTATAACTTGCTCTCAAATTCATATCTGCTATAATGCTTTCGCTTAGAGCCTGCTCGCCGAACTCGTTATAACTTGCTCTCAAATTCATATCTGCTATAATTTTTCCGCCCATGTATCTTTTGTCTCTGGAGTTATAACTTGCTCTCAAATTCATATCTGCTATAATAGGGCAGGCGTAACCCTTTAATTTTCAAGGGCTTACGTATGGTTTTTGGTTTAAAAAAATGCTTTATTTTTGTGTTTAATTTCATCTTTAGGCCATTTTTTCTTACAAATCAAACCAGTTTTTCATTTTGAAACTTGTTACCGAGTCGTTTTTCCTCTTTCACCTCCTTATAATTGCCCAGCATATCAACAGAATATTTTTTCAAAACACACTTTCTTGTTTTACCTTTAGGCCTATATCCTATTTTCTTTGTCTTGGGATCATTTGAATCTTTTTTGTCAGGAAAAATGGAACCGTCTATATTTTTAACATTAACATTAGCTGTGGTTGCTTCAAAAAAACTTACATAGTACATCTTATCATTTATGCTGATCAAATCATCCTTAAAAAGAGAAAATTTGAAATTCATCGCATTATTGAGAACACTTGGCCATTGCTCATAAGGCAGCAGCCTGTCATCAGGAACATATTTATCAGGCAACGGTTTATTGGCAAAAATGTCTGTTGAATAAATTGGCACAACATAATTTTTGTCCTTATCGTCTGTAAAAACATCTGCTCGTACCATATCCCCCATTTCGGCGTATCCGCCATTAATCATGATGACTCTTTTGGCGATTGCTGCTTCTTTCAAACTTGTAATAGTGTCTTTATGGGCTTCAGCGGTGACTTTGTGTCGTGGCATTCTTGAAATGAATACTTTTTCAACGACTTTCTGAATATCTTCCCTGATATTGTTCCACGGTCTAAACTTATCCCTGCCGAAATGTTTATACCAGTTTTTGCCTTTCCTTTCAATTTCCTTAGAAAGATTAGAAACTAAATAAACATGGCCGTATGTCGAACAGGCTACTACAAGAGCGTCAAGAGCATGGTGAAGGTCATTTTCTTCTCTATCCTTATTCAGTCCCCACATATGCCGTAGAAATGCCGTAACGCCCCCGCCGCGAAGCTGTATCCTGCTTACGTCTTTTATATCGTCCCTTTTAGATTTTGAAAAATCAAAATACTTCCGCAGATAATCCGCGATATGCCTTGCGGCATAACGGGTATCGTTTAGATTCCTGCTTATAAACTTTTCCTTGTCTTCCTCCGTCCAGCTTTTTCTGACAAGATTTTTTCTCTTGGGATATGGCATCCCGTACATCTTTTCTACCCGCCGCGCAAAATCTGCCCACTGCTGGCTGTCTTTGCCGTGAGTATCTTCAAACCACTCAAAAGGTATCCTGTCCATTTTGTTCTGATTTGCCTGCTGTGTGCATAACACTTTATTATTTAAACTGTCATTGAACGACCGACTCATCGGTATTATATGGTCGATTTCACAGTCTTGTATGTAAATTTCATTATCCGCGCTGGTTGGATAAAAGGTTATTGCTTTACCGGTATATGGACAAAAATTATTTTGCTGTTCCGCCAGCCTGAACATCAAAAGGTTTTGCCCTTCTTCAGGGTCTATTTTGAATTCTCTGCATCGTTCTTCTGCCCGCTTTTTGTCCTCTTGGTATCTCCTCTGTCCCTGTGCGATTTCATTTTTTCGTTTTTCACTGTTGGCCAACTCGGTAGCGACCTCAATATGTATCTGGTCTATCGGATACTTATCATTACATTTTCGCACGATTGCGTTTACTAATTTTCTTGTCTGTGCTATCACCCGCGCCACAACGGGATTTTTCTCAAAGAATCCGCTGTAAGGGTCAAGTCTTGCCTGCTTTTTATGGTCGATTTTTCCGTAGCCACATTTTTCCTTTGCCTCATTGAACAGTGTGCCATCGCTCATATGCTTTAATAGATTGCTCATCGCCTCTTTTGAAAAGGTAGCGATCTGTTTCATATTGATGGTTAATACAGCCTCGATTACTTTTTCATCAGTAATACCGTGTTCTTTCAGATATGCGGCTCTTGTCTCATCGCTTTTGCAATACGTCAGCGCCTCCGCTATCGTGTCAAGTTTTGCGATATCCTTGCTGATATGCTCCCATTGTCCATCGCCGCATTTTTCAATCGCATTTTTTATTTTATGATATCCCTTAAGCTCTACAAAGGTATCATTTTCAAACTGCTTTACGTATTTTGCCTCACTGCCGAATTCTGCTGCCGACTTTGTGTATCCCGACAAGTCTTTAAATCTAAAATCTCCTGAAAGGTTCAATTGTTTTCTTATATCCAAATAATAAACGTGAATCTTTTTTGAATTCGCCCATAGTTTTTTACTGTTGAATATATCCTTTATTTCCTTGTCAAGTATCGTTACTTCACCTGTATGGATGTCAACGACGGGAACTTTATGCTTTTCGTCAAATTGCGGTTGACCATTCTTAATTTCGCATTCAAGCTTTTTGTTATATTCAGGATTTTTTTCGCTGTATGAGCAAAGATTAAACCTTAGATGCAGGTCGTCTTGAAGGCCTAATTCTGTTCTTATCTGAGCGAATGTTACTTTTGCGTTTTTATACGCAAGAGCTTCTATTTTGCCTCGTTGGCCGTCCAGCGGCAGATTCTGGCCTTTGTTTTTAGTATCAATCAGACTTAAACTGTTAAGCCTGTTAAATAAGCTGAATCGTTCGGACGTATAACTTTCTTTTGGTGCGCACATCGCGCCGGTAACAAATTCGCACCGGCTCATCATTTTTTGAAGTCTCTCGTCGTCAATCCCCTCCTCATACATCAGTACTTCATCTATATATCGCTGTTTAAGTTCCTCTTTGGCCTGCATATTCCCAAACGCTTGCTGCTTCTTAAAGATGGTTTCAATTTCTTTTTTCAGCAGTAATCGGTGAATTGAATTTTCGTATTTATCTTTGGCGTTCCGTTTTCTTTTATTTTCAGGATTTGTCTGCTTAAATTCACCCCAGAACATCTGGCCGACAGTTTCCCATTTGCCATCTTCAAGTTTCTTGCTTATCCGTGCAAGGCCGGCTTTTGCCTTGCCTGTTTCAGAACCTGCATCCTCTTTCTGTACTTCTTCTGCTTTCGTATGAAAATAAAAACCTCGGTGCTTGGCGATATGATAAAGTACCCTGAATAATTCGATATCGGTAAGTTTTCTTTCAAGGGCTTGTTTTCTTATAAGCCAGATATCCCATTTCTCTTTTTTATTAGCATTTTTTGTAGGCTTGAGGATTTGGTCGCTATTAAAATCTTCTGCAATTAAATTGAATTCCTTTGCAAGTTTTACAAGCCGTTTTAATCTTTGGGATTTTCGTTTTATCGTCCGTCGTGTTCTCCGTGCCGACCCTCGTATAAGAGCCAGACTTTTCCGCTGCCGGTCCTGTGGAAGCTGAAACTCCCTGATTCCTGTGCCGATTATTTCACCGTCTGATATTTTATGCTTCTCCTCGATTGTCCCGTCCGGTTTTTCGTCGATATATTTTTCTTCCGTAAGTTTAACCAAACCCCAGCCGATTGAAGCGACGCCGATGTCAAGCCCCAAAACAACTTTTTCATTACTCATTTTTTCCCCAATCAAAAATTTTTCTTGACAATTCAAGACAAGTACATTATTGTCATTTACGAATTTGAGGCAAGTTATAATAAATCTTCTTCGGAAGATGTGGAGTGCTGTCTTTGACATCTCCTCATATTATAACTATCAAGGAGCGATTAGATTTAGTCGCTCCTTTTTTTATGCCATTTTTCCGCCTGTCTTTAATATTCAATGGTGAACCTCCGGCAAATCCTTTTAACCCACCGCATAATACCCCAAAACTTCCCTTTTTGTCAATTCCTTTACCAACCAAAAATATCTTTCCCATTTTATCCATCTTAACATCTTAACACAGGTATGCTTTTTTTAACGACCGTGCAATCCTGTTCGGCACTTTATTTGCTGCTGGTGATTTAATGGTAAAAGATTTCTCCTTCTCGAATGTTCAAGTATGTTCGGATATGATTTGTTGCAGCAGGC
>Ga0315288_10001593_pt1 | contig 29313 bp, 27 predicted proteins | sample YL17G11_20_MG_FD_203454 | JGI IMG/M metagenome (GOLD analysis project Ga0315288, IMG submission 203454) | Sediment microbial communities from Yellowstone Lake, YNP, Wyoming, USA - YL17G11_20 | ecosystem: Environmental > Aquatic > Freshwater > Lake > Sediment | place: USA: Wyoming | collected... | reverse complement strand
GTCCATTGTACGGCCCATCTGCGGCCTTGGCAAGAAAGCCGCCCGATTTTGGATTTGCGATTTGTGATTTTGGATTGGTTGCATCGGCGGCCTGTGACCGCCCCGTTGGAGTGCGGAAGCCCTGCTTCCGCTTTGGGGCTCGGGAGCTCCGGCCTGTACCGCACGGTGCAGGACTCTGGTGCCGCGAGGTTGGCGAGCCAGGGCCTTCCAGTTGCATCGCGGGGCGCCTCAGGTCAGAATAGGGGCGGGCTGTCAGATGCTTTTCTCCATTTGCAGACGGATGGAATATCCGCGCAATGGCAGACGCGGTTCGGGGTCCAAGAAGACTGGCTCAACAGTCACGGGGTGGAATTCCCACAGGGGGTGACAAACCATATGATCCACGAGGTGGCGGTCAAGAACTTCAAGTCGCTCAAAGACGTTGCACTGACGCTCGGGCAGCGGAACGTGCTGGTCGGCCCTAACCTTTCGGGCAAGAGCAACTTCATCGGCGTGTTCCGCTTCTTGACTCAAATGGTGTCTGCTGCGGCGGGGACCTATGGCCTGCCCAACGCCATTCAGTCCATGGGCGGATTCTCAGAAGTTGCGTGGAAGGGGAGCGAGTCAGGGCCGATATCAGTCGCCCTTACTGGTAAGGGAAGACCTTTCGATACCTTCGGAAGCGAAGCAAAATGGGACTACCGAATCACGATTGTAGGCGATCGGTGGGGAAGCCCCAGAGTCCAGGCCGAGTCCGTCACAGTCGAGGCGGGGGACCGAAGGTTCATCTTGATTGAGAGTGAAGGTGCGGTCAGGAAGCTCAAGAATCGCGACGGCCGTTCGATCTCGGAAGCAGGTGGCCCTGACCGGTCCGCCCTGGAATTTGAGATTCCGGACTGGGAGGGAAATGCCCTCCGCGAATTTTTCCGGTCCTGGCAGTACCATAATCTTATCCCCCCCTTGATTAAGGTTTTTAACCAAAGCGTCGGAGCTAACTTTCTAACAGAGGCTGGCGACAACCTCGGGTCTTGGCTCATGACCCTGCAAACCAAATATGCGGACTCATTCGAAAGAATAGCCAGAGTTGCCAAGGATGCTTTCCCTGGGTTGGAGCGCCTATTCACAATCCCCACGCAGCAGGGCCAGGTCTTTATTGCGGCGCAGGAGAAGTACTTGAAGAGGCCAGTGTCTGGCTTCCAAATGTCCGATGGGGAGCTTGCGTTCATCGCGCTCGTATCGCTCATCTTCAGCCCACCGGGGCTCGGGGCGCCTCTTTATTGTGTGGAAGAGCCAGAGAACCATTTGCATCCGAGGTTGCTCGACACTCTGGTCGAAGTCCTCAAGCAGGTCCAAGAGGAATTGCGTCCTGAAGAGCGCTCTCAGATCGTCATAACAACTCACTCCCCTTATCTGATCGACAAATTCTCTCTCGATGAGTTGATCGTGTTCGAGAAGCGGGAAGGAGCCACTGTCCCTACTCGCCCAAGCAATAAAAGGCATCTGCGTGATCTTCTGGAGAGCGAAGAGATCGGCTTAGGGCAATTGTTCTATTCAGGGGCGCTCAGCGGTGAATAACCTCACGTACGGGCTAATCGTTGAGGGCCCATACGACAAGGCGATGTATGAAGCCTTGATCCCCCGCATCTGCGAGAGGAATCTTTCCTTCAAAACTCGTCCATGCGGAGGTAAGGACTGGCTGATCAAGAACTTCCGCTACTTATTAAGGGATTTGGAGAATGTGCTACAGGGCCGCCCCGTGGACAAGGCGCTGGTAATACGCGACTCGGGTGGCAAGGACCCAACTGCGATCAAGACGGAAATGGAAGAGAGGATCCATGGGATGGCGTTCGCGTTTCCCCGTGGAGTCAAGCTATGCATCATTCGGCGCACGATGGAGACTTGGCTTCTCGCCGACGCCGAGGCGATCAACACCGTGGCGCAGAACAGAGGCGGACGTCAAATTCAAGAAGTGCAGGGAACGCTCGAAGAGATCCACGACCCCAAGGCGAAACTGAGGTCAGTGCTGTCTGAGGCTAAACTTCCATACACAGAACCGGTGTGCGCTGAGATCGCATCCCACCTGAGAATCGATCATTTGAAATACCGCTGCCGTTCTTTTCGGACTTTCATGCAAAGCGTTATCGATTGCTAAAGCCTTGTCGCAGGGCTGCCCAGGACTAGCCGTTCACACCTGCGAACGGTGGTCTTGCCGTGGGTTTTTGTTTTCCGCGATGATCTCGGGGCGAGGGGACGTAATCAATCTGCACGGGGCACGGCGCGACACGCGCAGGTGGCCCATCCATCGCGGTTTCTGCGATGTGTGCGGTCGAGCGCACGACCCGGAATTATCAGAGCAATTCCAGGAAGCGATCCAGGTCTAACCGGGCTTGTTTCAGGATGTGAGCCGACGTGGAACGCTTGACGGGGCGATGGGCGGGGTCAGTAAGCCTGAAATACAGGGGCTAGGGGCTGGGGACTAGGGGCTGGGGACTGAAGATTGCCGATTGAAGACTTGGGATTGAAAAGCGTCACGCACAATCTGCGTGTAGGGCAGGCTGGGGACCTTGCTCACAATTCGACCTCTTTTACCACCGCGTTCTCTTCCGCCACCCAGTCGTCTTCCACCGGTTCCAGGTACAGGCCGATGGCCTCGCGGATATTGGCCAACGCATCTTCGACGGTCTCGCCCTCGCTGATACACCCGGGCAGAGACGGCACATAGGCTGTAAAACCACCTTCTTCGCTCGGTTCGAGAACCACTTTTACCTTCATCCTGTTACCTCCCGCTTTCGCTGTGACACCAGCTGGGACCAGAGCAAATCATAGACCCGAATCGTTCCCGGTGCCATTGCAGGCACGGACTCTCCGGCCGTGCCTACCCGCCGAAAATCGGCCAGGCGAACGTGGATTCGACCTTGATGCGCCGGCCGGTGCGTTGCGATTCGTGGCAGGCCAGCATGACCTCCAGGAAATGGAAGCCGTGTTCGGCGGTAAGCAAGCTTTTCTTTCCCGTGGCCAGGCATTCCGCAATGTAGGAGGCGCCGTACTGCCATTTATAGGGGCCGGGATCGGTGCAGGTGACTTCCAGAGGCGTACTTTCCGTGGTGACGCCGACGCCCACCGGTCCCCAGTCGTAGCCCAGCAGGTGCATGGTGCCCTTGGTACCGACCAGATCAACGGAGCTCATCTTGCGAATTTCGGCGGGCAGATCGTCCCCAGGATACACGAATCCGCACTGCACGTGGGAGAGGACTCCCTTGCCGTGGTCCATGATGAGCATGGTGTTATCGTCGGCGGTCACCTGAATCGTCTTACCGTTGATTTCGCGCGTGGGCGTGACAATGCGGGTCATCCCCACGACTTCTTTCACCGGCCCGAGCAATCCCGTAAGCGTCGCCACGTTGTACACACCGAGATCGAACAGGCAGCCGCCGCCTTTCTGGAAGAACCATTCAGACCACGTCGGGCCGCTGTGGCCGTAAGTGCCGTGGGCGGCCGTGATGCTTCCCAGCTTGCCGCTCGCGATGGTCTCCGCCATGAAGCGGAACTGCGGGCTGGTAACCACGGTGGGAGCGGGCCAGAAACCCACGCCTTGCTTCTTGGCCAGGGCCAGCAGCTCTTTCCCCTGGCGCACGGAGAGCGCCATCGGCTTCTCGGTCCAGACGTTGACCTTGGCTTCCAGCCCCTTCTTGTTCACCGGGTAGTGCGAGGGCATGGAGGTGAGGTTCACGAGCAGGTCGAACTTGGCGCCCGCCAGCATGGCGTCCACGTGCGGATAGACGTTGGGAATCTTGAACTCCTGCGCGCGCTGCTGGGCTCGCTCCACGATGATGTCGCAGGCGCTCACAATTTCTATGTAAGGCGAGGAAAGCATGTCGGGAATGTAGGACCCGGAAACGTTTCCGCAGCCAATTACGCCCACCTTGAGGCGCGTGCCAGGAGTCGCTGAACTCTTGCTTGCGACGCTGCGCGCGCTGGCACTTACCCCCGGCGCCAACCCCAGCGTTGCTCCCAGCACGGTGGCATCCTGCAAGAACTCGCGGCGGTTCATTCTCGTTTCCTCCTTTGTTTCATGCGGTGGTCCGAGCAGTGCCGGATGTCGCTTCGCTCAGGCCGTCCAAACGGCGGCGCCTCTCCGGCGGGAGCATTCTAACTCAAGTGGAGGCCCGTCCGCAGAGCCGCAACGGCGTTTGGGTTCTGATACGCCGATTGACGCCTGCCAGCCGGCAGCGTAGCATCCCGCTTATGAACCTTGCCGAAACGTTGATCCAGGTCTGGCAACAGGCGCTCGTCGAAGGGAAGGGAGCGGTCGAGCTAGAGGGAGAGCGCCACCGGGTGATGGCCACGCGGACCAAGAAGCTGCGCGCCGTGGAGTTCAACTACGGCGCGCAGCGAATTGCCGGCATCGAGCAGAACCCGCAGACCAATTCCCGCTGGGCGGCGCTGGCGCGCGAGGGAAAACGGATCATGCAGTTCAGTTGCGCGCGCCGCTACTTTGCCAACGTCTGCGAAGGCAAGCTGACCCGCTACCCCGCCTGGCGCACCCTCGACCTTCCGGAATGAGGCGCCGCCTGGCCACGGCAACATTCGCCAACTGCCAACTGCCAACTGCCAACTGCCAACTGCTTTTCTTCCCCTCCCCGTTGCATCCTGACTCAGCACCGGCGACAATAGGCCGCCGGGAATTCATTATGCTGGCGTTTCTTTGCGGGGGAATGGAGTACGCTGCCGAGGGGGGGCGCGACTGGCGCGAACGCATACGCCTCTGGCTTCAGGATAACCTCAATCACCGCGTCTATGACCCGACGCGCGAGGCGCGGCGGCTCTTCAGCGCCGAGGAGTTGCGCGGCCTGCCTTCCTGGAAGACGCAGGATCCAGAACGCTTCCGCCGCATTATGCGCATCGCCATCAACCACGACCTGAATGTGATGGCGAACCAGAGCGATTACGTCATCTGCTTATGGGATGAGGCGGCCGTGCGCGGCGGCGGCAGCCAGGCCGAATTAACCGCCGCCTATCGCAAAGCCATTCCGGTGTATGTGGTGACGGAGATGCCGGTGGAGGAAATCAGCGGCTGGGTTCTCGGTTGCACTGACAAGGTCTTCGCGACGTTCGACGAGTTGAAATCCTTTCTGGCGGAGACTTACGGGAAAGAGGCGCGCCAGCAGGCGCTGTGGGAGAGATTGTAGCGGCGGCCTTTAGGCCGGTAGGGTCTGCTTCCCCGGCCTTAGCTGTGCCGGCGTGAACGCGGACGCGAGATCGGCGAACGGGGGCGTGACATGAAAGCAGCGGGGACGATTCTGGCTCTCGTGGTGGCGCTTGCCATCGGGTACTTCATCTTCAAGTCGCAATTCACCCAGGGGCCGACGGGCGGCGCGCCGCCGCAACAGACTATCGATGTGGCGGGCGTCAAGAACGATCTGCTGGCCATCGCCCAGGCCGAGCGGATGTACCTGGCCAGCCACGGCACCTACGCGAGCCTGGAGCAGCTTCGCCAGGACGGCGCCTTGCAGTTTTCCGGCACCAACCGGCGCGGGTACAACTACACCGCCGAGGTCAGCGGCGGCGAGCACTTCCGCATCGTCGCCACGCCCGCCGACCCCGCGAAAGCCGCTTGGCCGACCCTGGCGATCGATGACACGATGCAGATTGCACAACAGTGACGAGTGACGAGCGAACAGAGAACAGTGAAGAGTGACAAGTGACGAGTGACGAGGTCAAGAAGTCAGGAGTCAGAAGTCAGGAGTCAGAAGGAAGGACAAACGGTTTGGCGGGTGACAATCAACAACTCACCACCAACAACGAACAACTGACCACTGACAACTGACGACGGGGGATCAAATGAGAGTTGAGGCGCGAGCGCCGGCCAGAGTGGATTTGGCCGGAGGAACAGTCGATATCTGGCCCCTGTATCTTTTCCATCCCGGGGCGCAGACGGTTAACCTGGCGATACGTTGCTACGCCTCCTGCGTTATCGAGACGCGCGCGGACCGGCGGATCGTGCTGGTGTCGCAGGACCAGCAGATACGCGAGACTTACGAATCGCTCATCGACCTGGGGTTGCGCACTTCCGCCTTGCCGCTGCTGCGCGAATTGGTGCTGTTCTTCGAGCCGCGGCGCGGCGTGACCATCAAGACCAGCTCACAAGTGCCGGTAGGTGCGGGCCTGGGGGGATCGTCGGCGTTGAACATCGCGCTCTGCGGGGCGCTGACGCGCGTCACGGGGAAGCATTACACCAAGACGCAGATTCTGGAGATTGCCAAAAACGTCGAGGCCATCGTCATCCGCGTCCCCACCGGCTGGCAGGATTACTTTCCGGCGCTCTACGGCGCGGCCAACGCCTTGCACCTGGAATGCGACGGGGTGAAGCGGGAGCGACTGCCGCTGGCCTTCTCAGACGTGGAGAAACGTTTCGTGCTCTGTTACACGGGCCAGCCGCGGAATTCGGCCATCAACAACTGGGAAGTGATGAAATCTCACATCGACGGCGATCCCAAGGTGCGGCGCAACTTCGACCAGATTGTGACCATCGCCAGCCAGATGCGCGAAGCGCTCCTGGCCAATGACTGGAACGACGTGGCGGAACTGCTGGCCCTGGAATGGGACAACCGCAAGCGGAACTTCAAGGGAATCTCCACCCCGAAGATCGACCGCATGATCGAGCAGACGGCCAAGCATGGCACCTTGGCCGCTAAGGTCTGCGGGGCGGGCGGCGGAGGCTGCGTGGTGTTCCTGGTTGAGCCGGGGACCAAACCCGCCGTCGAACAGGCGCTCACGCGCCTGGGCGGGCGCATCATCAATTTTGCGGTGTCCCGCACCGGCTTGGAAGTGCGCTCGAACCAAACCCAGGCAGGGCGGATGCGCCGCCGAGAGGAAGCATAGTGAACGCGGTGAGGATCTTCATCGCCGACGGGAAGCTCCGACCCATTTGGCGGTTTCTCCTGTCGATCCCGATGGTCATCCTTGCCATGCTGGTGGCGGGGATGGTCGCCGGCTTCGTGCTAGCGCGAGCGACTCCGCAGGGCCGCGTTGTGGGAGCGCAGCTTTTTGCTCTGGCGGCGCTCCTGGCGGCGTTCAAGCTGCTGACCAGCTTGCTGGATCGGCGACCGCTGGGCTCGGTGGGGCTGGCGTTTTGTGGCCGCTGGTATCTGGAACTGGGCATGGGGCTGGGCTTCGGCGCGCTGATGATACTCACCGTGGGGGCGCTGGAGCAGCTCCTAGGGGCGGCGCACTTCACGGTGAACTCCGCCTCGCCCGGCCAATTCGCGGGCTGGGGCGTCGGCCTGCTGGTTTTCCTCTTCGTGGCGGCGACTGATGAGGAGCTTATCTTTAGAGGCTATCCATTTCAACGTCTGGCGGACGCGCTCGGGCCGGCGGCCGCCGTGGCGCTGTTCTCGGGCGCGTTTGGCTTGGTGCACCTGCGTAATCCCGACCATACTTGGCTCTCTACCCTCAACACTATGCTGGTCGGTGTTCCTCTGGCCGTCGCTTACCTGCGCACCCGAGCGTTATGGTTGCCCGTCGGAATCCACTTTGCCTGGAACTACTTTCAAGGTTTCGGGTTGGGACTGCCGGTAAGTGGGTTCGGAGTGCCCTTTTCGGTTCTCCGAGCAGAGGTGGCCGGGAATCAGTTGCTCACTGGCGGGGCCTATGGCCCGGAAGGAGGGCTGCTCGCCACCGGAGTGATCGTCGCCGCCACGGTTTACCTTGCGCTCTCCAAGCGCATCTACATCAGTAAGGAGATGAGGACGCTGGTCTTCGGCCCGACGCCTGCTGAACCGGTGGCCGAGACCGTCGTCCCGCGCGAGCTTACAGCCGAACAGGCGAACAGTGACCGGCCGGAGTCAAGCTAGATGGCCGCCGATCTTCGCAAAAGCCGAGGAGCCTCGGAACATCGGGCCGGCAATTGTCTGCGTTTCCTGGCATCCGCCATCCTGGCGTTGGCGATTGTGCCGGGCGCAGACCTGATGCTGGCCGCGGAGAGCATCCCGCGGAACGTGCGCATCGCCCTGATCCGCGGGCTGGCGCAGGAGGTGGGCGTCACGAAGGTGGCGCTGCCCCGCGGCAAGCGCGGGGTTTTTCTTGACGCGCAGGGGCAGCTCAATCAGGCCAAGGCGGATTCCGAGTTGCGCGCGAATGGGGCGGCCATCCGCCCCGGCATGCCGGCGCAAATAACGAAAATCATCTTTAAATCGAATCGCATCATTTTCGAACTCAACGGCGGCGGGAAGAAAGGGAAGAAGTGGTACCAGCGGATCGAAATCGGCATGGGCACCACCACCCGGCCGATCGTGCCCGAGACTCCTGTGCTGGCCTACGGCTCCTCGATTAGCTTGGCTCTTCCCGACCAGGCGTCGGCATTGACGGTGGAGCAGGTCAAGAAGCTGCTGGCCACGGTCTTGGACTTTGAACGCCGCTCGCCCACCGTCCTCTATACGCCTACGGTCCCGCCGGAAATCAAAGAGGCCATCAAAAAGCACCAGGTCATCGTGGGGATGGACCGCGATGCGGCGCTTTCCGCCAAAGGCCCGCCGGAGCGTAAAGTCCGCGAGGTCCGCAACGGGGCGGAACAAGAAGATTGGATTTACGGCCTCCCTCCGCACGTCCTCTTTGTGACCTTCGACGGCGACACCGTCGTCGCCGTGCGCCAGTATTGACCACCTCCCCGTCACACCGCCCGCCGCTTTCAAAGCCCGATGCTGATTTTGCCCCGCTGCGCTTGACAGGCGCCTATCAGGAATGTACAGTGCGCATCTAATGTAAGAGTGACCAGATCGGTGGCAGGAGGGGGAGGACATGGCCCCGGAGGAGCGAATTACTGCACTCAAAGAGGCGCCGGCGGACGGGTGGGTTGCGTTTTCTGATGACGAAAACCAGGTTGTAGCTTATGGCGCAACCTATGAGGAAGCGGTCTCTGAAGCCCAGCGCCGCGGCGTTGCTGACCCAGTTCTCGTCAAGGTGCCCGACGATTGGATCGTGAGGGTGATGCGCGCTTGAGACTGACGGCTAAGGTCTGGCCAATCGACCATCCACACCCTGCGTTCCCGCACGAGAAGTACAATTGGGCGTGGATCGTAAACGTAAAACTCATTTATAGGCATTCCCCCCCGACAAAGTGGCTTGAGGCTTTCGTGGATTCGGGTTCTCCCTGGTGCCTCTTTCATGCTGGTCTCTGCAAGCCCTTGGGGATAGCGCTGGAATCCGGTGTAAGAGGCGACCTTGGAGGGATCATCCGAGTGGGGAAGGTCCCTGTCTACTTTCACAAAGTGAAGGTTCTTCTCGGCTTGGAGGTATTTGAAACGGTGGCCGGATTCTCTTCGGAACTTACGGTCGGTGGGATCCTAGGCAGGCGTGGTTTCTTTGAGAGTTTCAACGTGACTTTTGACTCGTCCGCGGACCCACCAACGATTGAGCTCATCCGCAGCTACCGCGTCTAGGCTTATCCGGTGTCGCCTCCTCTGTTCTCCAGCCTGAGGTACGCCGCTGCCATGTGGCAACCCTTTGCGTTGACTTCCGCTTAGGGGCCGCTTAACATGAGCAGTTCGATTCCCATAGCGCACACGCTCTGGAGGAAAAGGCCATGCCAGTTAAGGTAGGAATCAATGGGTTTGGGCGCGTCGGGCGGAACATCCTACGCGCTTCCTTGGACGATCCCACAATCGAGTACGTGGCCGTCAATGATATCACCGACGCCAAAACCCTGGCCCACTTGCTGAAGTACGACTCGGTGCTGGGTATTCTGAACGCCCAGGTGAGTCACGGGGATGGTTACATTAAGGTCAACGGCCGCACGGTCCAGGTGTTGAAAGTGAAGGATCCGGCCGATATTGATTGGACTTCTCTGGGGGCGAAGATTGTGGTGGAGTCCTCCGGACTGTTCACCAAGGCCGAGGACGCGCGCAAGCACCTGAAGGGCACCGTGAAGAAGGTCATCATCACCGCGCCCGCCAAAAACGAGGATATCACCATCGTGCTGGGCGTGAACGACCAGGCCTACGACCCGGCCAAGCACCACATTATCTCCAATGCGTCGTGCACCACGAACTGCCTGGCGCCGGTGGCCAAGGTGGTCCACGAGAATTTCAAGATCCTGAAAGGGTCCATGACGACCATCCATGCCTACACCAACGATCAGCGCATCCTGGATCTCCCCCACAAGGATCTGCGCCGGGCGCGTGCCGCGGGGGTCTCCATCATTCCCACCACCACCGGCGCGGCCAAGGCCGTGGGGTTGGTTCTGCCCGAACTGAAGGGCAAGCTGGATGGCTTCGCCATGCGGGTGCCGACGCCCAACATCTCGCTGGTTGACCTGGTGGTCTTTGTCGAGAAGCCTACCACGCTGGAAGAGGTCAACGGGGCGCTCAAGAAGGCGGCGGAAGGCCCCTTGAAGGGCATTCTGGAATTCTGCGAGGAGGAGCTGGTTTCCATCGACTTCCGCGGCAATCCGCACTCTGCCATCGTGGACGCAGGCTTCACCAAGGTGATCGACGGGACGTGCGTGAAGGTCACGGCGTGGTACGACAATGAGTGGGGCTATTCGTGCCGCGTGCGCGACCTGATTAAGCTGGTGGCGAAGAGCCTGTAGCCCGGCGGAGAGAAGGCAGTACGCAGTAGGCAGAAAGCAGAAGGCGGAGAACCGCTCTGCCGAGCGCGATGACTAAGACGGTGCCCGTAAGGGTAGCGGATTTCTTGAGGCAGAACCGAGGCTTCGCCTATTGCGACGACTGCATTCGACAGCGTTTGGGATTCGAAGGAAGGCAGCAGGCGCAGCAAGCAACGAAGCCCCTGGGCTTGACGAGCGAGTTTGCGCGGCTACAAGACCGGTGTGCTTAATGTGGCGGTAATAAAAGCGTCACAGACGCCAACTGAGGTGCCCTGCGCCGACAATGCTTCGGGGCTACCGAGATCTGAGGGTTTATCAACTAGCCTTCAAATTAGCCATGGAGATCTTCAACCTCTCCAAGGCATTCCCGGCGGATGAACGCTTCTCACTGACGAGTCAAATCCGCCGGTCGTCTCGAAGCGTGGCCGCTAACATCGCCGAGGGTTTTCGCAAACGGCAGTACCCCAACGTGTTCGTCAGCAAACTGGCCGACTCGGACGCTGAGGCAGCCGAAACGCAGGTGTGGCTGGATTTTGCACGCGGCTGCGGTTACCTGGCAGCAGAGGATCAGCAGCGGCTGGTGGCCGGATACGAGGAGTTGGGGAAAATGATAGGGCGCATGATCGAAAATCCAAAAAGATTCATGCCCTTGTAGCGCCGCTTGCTGCCTTCTGCCTTCCGCCTACTGCCTTCGCATCGGATGGCGGGACACATGTTCAGAGGAGTGATGCGACCATGCCTAAACTTTCCATTCGCGACCTTGACCTGAAGGGCCGGCGCGTGTTTATGCGCGTGGACTTTAACGTTCCCTTGAGCGACGCCGGGGAAATCACCGACGACACGCGGGTGCGCGCTTCGCTGCCCAGTATCGAGCTGGCGCTCAAGGCTGGCGCCCGGCTGATTCTCGCTTCTCACCTGGGGCGACCCAAAGGCAAGCCGAACCCCAAAATGAGCCTGCGGCCGGTGGCGGCGCGGCTCGCCGAACTCCTGGGGAAGCCTGTCATCTTCGCCACGGACTGCGTGGGGCCGGAAGTCGAAGCCCAGGCGGCGGGGCTGCGGGATGGCGAGGTCCTGCTGCTGGAGAACTTGCGCTTCCATCCGGAAGAGGAGAAGAACGATCCGGAATTCTCGCGGCGCCTGGCTGCCCTGGCCGAGGTGTACGTCAACGACGCCTTCGGCTCCGCCCATCGCGCCCATGCTTCCACCGAGGGAATCACGCGCTATCTGGCCCCTTGCGCGGCCGGGCTGTTGATGGAGAAAGAGCTCGAGTATCTGGGCAAAGCCGTGGAGAACCCGGCGCGACCTTACGTGGCCATCGTGGGGGGCGCCAAGGTTTCAGACAAGATCGAGCTGCTCCAGAATCTGATGAAGTTCGCGGATAGCGTGCTCATTGGTGGCGCCATGGCCTACACCTTCCTGAAGGCACAAGGGGTGCAGGTGGGGCTCTCGAAAACCGAAGACGATAAGCTCGACTTGGCTCGGGACCTGATGCAATTTGCCGAGCGGCGGAGCATCAAGCTGCGGCTGCCCTCCGATCATGTCGTGGCGGAGAAAGTGGAAGCGGGCGCAGCCGCGGAAGTGGTGAAGACGGCAAGCATTCCTGCCAACCGCATGGGAGTGGACATCGGGCCAGCCACGCGGGCCGCCTACGCGGCAGAAATCGCCGGCGCTAAGACCATTGTCTGGAACGGGCCCATGGGCGTGTTCGAAATCGACCAGTTCGCCCAGGGAACGCTGGAAGTGGCCCGCGCTGTGGCGGCGTCTGCGGCCGTGTCGGTGGTGGGCGGCGGAGATTCCGTGGCGGCAATTGCCAAGGCGGGTGTGGAGTCGAAGATCACCCACATCTCCACCGGCGGGGGCGCCTCGCTGGAATTCCTTTCCGGGATGACACTCCCCGGCGTTGCCGCGCTGAGCGAAAAGCAGTAGGCAGAAAGCCGCCTGCCGTCCACTGTTTCCGCCTCCTGACCGCGGCGGGTCGCTACTTTGCTTGCCTTCTGCTAGGATAAGGGGAAGCGAGGAGAATTTGCATGAGCGGGACTGAGGGAGACCGGGCCCCTTACGCTGAGCGCATTGTCCGCAACCCACAAATCTGCGGCGGGGAACCGGTCTTAAAGGGCACCCGGGTCACTCTGCGGACCGTCCTCGCCAGTCTCGCGCAAGGCGATTCCGTGGAGGATATCCTGGAGGATTTCCCCAGCCTCAAGCCGGAGGACGTCCGGGCCGCGATTGCTTTTGCCGCGGCTTCGGCGGAAGAGGATCTTCCTCTGCCAGCCATCCCCCAGATTCGATGAAGATCAAACTCGACGAGAATCTCCCGCGGCGCTTGGCCTCGCGGCTGGCTGGTATGGGGCACGATGTCCAGACGGTCGGAGAGGAGGGAATCGCCGGCAGAGTCGATCCTGTAGTTTGGGAAGCAGCTCAGCGCGAAACACGCTTCCTCATTACGCAGGACATGGATTTCTCGAACGCGCAGAGTTTCGTGCCTGGGTCGCACTACGGCATCCGGCTGATCCGTCTTCGCACGCCTAGTCGGCGGGCATTAATCCAACGGGTCGAGGATCTTTTTCGAGAAGAAGACGTTGCCCAGTGGGCGCGCTGTTTCGTTGTGGCAACGGAACGCAAAGTCCGAGTTCGGTGGCCGGCAAAGCCCAGGGAATAGTGAGCCTCTCCTTTCTTAGGGGGACACGCCGCGCGCCAACCGGAGATTACCTGGTGACCCTGGCCTGCTGCTTGCTGCCGACTGCCTACTTTTGACCAAGGACGGGGAATATGCGAAAGCCGGTAATGGCTGGTAATTGGAAAATGTACAAGACCATCGCCGAGGCGGTGGAGTTTGTCGGCAAGCTCAGGCCGCTGGTCGCGCAAGCTGACCACTGCGAGGTGGTGGTGGCCCCGCCCTTTACGGCGCTGCGCGCTGTGGCGGAGGCGGTGAAGGGAAGCCGCCTCGCCGTCGCCGCGCAAGACGTTCACTGGGACAAGGAAGGCGCGCACACCGGCGATGTTTCCCCGGCGATGCTGGTGGAGGCCGGATGCACGCACGTGATTATCGGGCACTCCGAGCGCCGCCAGGACCACGGCGAAACGGACGAGAATGTGAACCGGAAGCTTAAGGCGGCGCTGGCTGCCGGGTTAACACCCATCGTCTGCGTGGGCGAAACCCTTGCCGAACGCGAGGCCGTCAAGACCGACGAGGTGCTCCAGCGGCAGTTCCAGGGCGGGTTCGCCGGGTTGACCCCTCAGGAGTTTTCCCGTATCATCATTGCGTACGAGCCAATCTGGGCCATTGGCACGGGGCGCACGGCGACGCCGGAAATGGCGGCAGAGAGTCATCGCTACCTGCGGGGACTGGTCCGGCAAAAGTACGGAGAAGAGCTTGCCGGCCGGTTACGGATTCTGTATGGAGGCAGCGTCAAGCCGGATAATATCGTCGGACTGATGGCCCAGGAGGAAATCGACGGGGCACTGGTAGGTGGCGCGAGCCTGAAGGCGGATTCCTTCTCGGCCATCGTGAACTACCGGCGAGCCTAGAGCCCCGCTAGGGAAAGAGGTCCAATGCACACGGCAGTAGTGGTGCTTCACGTCCTGGTCAGCGTCCTGCTCATCCTGATTGTGATGATCCAGGGCGGAGAGAATGTGGATATCACCGCGGCTTTTGGCGGGGTCAGCCAGGCGGCGTTCGGGCCGCGCGGCGCGGTAACGACCTTCGCGAAAATGACCTGGGTGCTGGCGGGCATCTTCATGGTCACCGCCGTCACCCTGGCCATCTGGGCAACCAAGCATTCGAGCGGGTCCCTCCTCGACACTGGGCCCGCCAAGAGCGCGCCGGCAGCGCCGGCGAAGAAGTAACAGTAGCTATCAGCTTTCAGCCGTCAGCCATCAGCCGGTCCTTGCGCCTGCTGAAAGCTGAGAGCTGAAGGCTGAAGGCTTTCGTCACGCGGAAGTGGCGGAATTGGCAGACGCACCAGCTTGAGGGGCTGACGGTCGCAAGACCGTGGGGGTTCGAGTCCCCCCTTCCGCACCATTTCTCAGATTCGGTTGCCCATCCCACCCATAGAAACGACCGCATCCTCGCTCAGCTAGCCTGCGAGAAGGCAGAAAGCAGAAGGCAGTAGGCAGCGAGCGTCTTTTGCGAGTCCCGGCGGAGCCGGGAAAAGCAGAAGGCAGAAGGCAGTCGGCAGTAGGCAGAGGGCGGCCCCGGCGAAATTCCCTGGCCGGTCGCGGTCGCGCGGAACCATTTCCAGCGCGCGCTCCTTGCGAGGCATGGTAAAGTGGCGCTCAGTCGGCGGGCCGGGCGATTCTGCGCGCTTGGCCCGCTCTGACAGAACCATGGACCTTCCTCGCTACTGCATCGTGGGCGCGCGGCCCGTAAAGGCCATCGAGACCGAGGATGGCGGGATGGATATCCTCGCCTACGACTGGAGCACGGGCGAATTTGCGCGCCACATGGAATTCCTGACGCGCGTCTGCTTGCCGGACGAGGAAGTAGAGGTCGTCTCGCAAGAGCAGTTCGACGCCCAGGTTGCCGAGCTACGCGCCCGGCTCAAGTAGCTTAGCTGAGGAGACCGCGTCCACGCTGCCGGCCCCTTCCTACCACCTACTTCCTGTTGCTTTTTGCTTACTGCCGGCGGCCCACTGGTTTTTGTGGTACACTCGCTCGTGACCGACCGGTCGGGAGTGGGGGCGATGGCGCAAAAACTGGAGTCCAAGGAGAGACTTCGAGAAATCTGCCGCGTGGCGGCGCGCGTCTTCTACGAGAAAGGTTACGATGGCGCGTCCATGCAGGACATCGCCAAGGCCGTGGGCCTGACGAAGGCCGGGCTCTACCACCACGTTGGCAGCAAGGACCGCCTGTTGTACGAAATCATGAACTATGGCATGGACATCCTGGATGAGACGGTCCTGCAAAAGGTCAAAGACATCGCCGACCCGCAGGAGAAGCTGCGCCAGACGATCGTCGGCCACATCGATCTGATTGTGCGCGCCCGCGACCAGGAAATCACGGTCATCCTGCACGAGAACCGCTCGCTCCGGGGCGCTTTGCGGAAAAAGATTAATGCCCGCAAGCGGGAGTACATCCACTACCTGGAGGGTTTGATCGCCCAGGTGCAGGAGCGGTCGGGCGCCACCCCCTTGCTCTCCCCGCCGCTGGCCGCTTTTGCCCTGCTCGGCATGGTGAACTGGCTGTACCAATGGTACCGCTCGGAAGGCCTCACCAAGCAGGACGAGCTCACCCAGGCCTACGTCGATTTCTTTTTCCGCGGGTTGCTCAGTACGGCCTGAGTTGCTGTTTGAAGCCGGCTTGTGAGTCAGGCCACGGGCGGAGCAGAGCGGGTCTTCTCCCGCGCAGGTCGCGGCTTGGCTTTGAGAGCGATGAGTTGCTGGACGTCGAAGACGTCTTGCTTCGAGCTCACCTTGATATACAGCCAGCATCCCTCGTAAAACCTCTTGGCGTTCCCCAGCGCTTGAGCTGTTGTCGGGCCTGCGGGGGCATGGTAGCATCGGGGCCTGCGGCATTTCACATAGGAGACAACCCATCCTTATGGCCCGTGTCACTGTCGCCTTTCAGGGTGAACGAGGCTCGTTCAGTGAGGAGGCTGCCTACAAGTTGCTGGGGCGGCGCATTCGGGTTCAGCCCTGCGAGACTTTCGTGGACACCTTTGCGGCTGTCGTCGGCGGCAAATCCCAGTTCTGCCTGGTGCCGATTGAGAACACTCTGGCCGGCTCGGTGTACGAAAACTATGACCTCCTGCTGAAGCATGACCTGCATATTGTGGGGGAAGTGAGCCTGCGGATTGTGCACAACCTCATCGCCTTTCCGGGGACCACGCTCCGGAACTTGCGGCAGGTTTACTCGCATCCGGTGGCGCTGGCGCAGTGCAGCCGGTTTCTGGCGCGCCACCCGAAGATTGAGAAAATCCCTTTCTATGACACCGCCGGGGCGGTGAAGATGTTGGCTGAGCGGCGGCAGCGGGACGCCGCGGCCATCGCCAGTCGCACGGCGGCTGCGGTCTATCAGGCGCGCATTCTGAAGACCCACCTGGAAGACCACCGGGAGAATTACACTCGTTTCCTGCTGCTTTCCCAGACTGCGACCGTCGCACGCCGGGCCAACAAGACTTCCATCGTCTTCTCCACCGAGAACGTCCCGGGCGTCCTCTACCGCTGCCTCAGCGTCTTCGCTTTGCGCGACATCGATCTGACCAAGATGGAGTCGCGGCCGCTGCGCGGGCGGCCCTGGGAGTATTTCTTCTACCTGGATTTCATCGGCAATGTGAAGGAAGAGCGTTGCCGGAACGCCCTGGCCCATCTGGGCGAAGTGACGAACTTCTTGCGCGTCTTAGGCTGCTACGAAAGAGCGGAGCGGTAACTGTAGGGGCGAGCCTTGTGCTCGCCCAGGGTTGCGTCTGCCCCGTTGTCGAGGGCGACCATGAAGGTCGCCCCTACCGCACAAAGCGAATAATCCCGAAACGCGTCGGCACGTGGAAGGTTCGGCCTTCCGGGATGGTGCTCCAGCACATAAAGCGGCGCCGGGAGTCGTCCCCCGGGCCGTCGGCGCGATAGAAGTTGATGCGCCACTCGGTGTTCGGCTCCAGAAGGCGGACATTCAGGGAGCGCACCGGAATGCGCATCTCGCACGTCCAGACGTGGTTCTTCTCGTCCACGCGCGTGGCGTGCTCGAAGTGTGAATCCCAACCCGCATCGTTGAAGGGATCCTTATCCTTATCGATTTCCAGATCGATCCACTGGTTGTTGGGCGCGACCTCAAACTCGTAGTAATGGTTCACGCGCGCGGGCTCGGGGTTGGCGAAAACCTCCACCACGTCGCGGTTCCACAGTTCCCAGCGTTCCTTGGCAGGGTCTTCGCCTTCATAGATGTTCAGCGTCGTGTATTTGCTTTGGAAGGCAAAGTAGACGTAGGTGGGCGTCCAGAAGCTGGCGACGCGCGTTTCCGCCTCCGGAAATGTTTGGCGGCCCGACATGTCGTGGTCGAAGCGGACCCACGCGGCCTCCTGCCACACCTTCTTGGTCAAATCGCCGTCGGGAACGAAGTCTTCGGGTGAGAACTTGGCGGTAGTTCGGGCCTCGCTGGTGTAAGGATTCGCTTCAGTCATGGGTTTTCCTATCGCCTCGGCCAGAAGCCGATTGATGGTTTTCCGCGCCGCCACCAGGTCCGGGATAACCTCACAATCGTCGCGGGAGATGGCGGCCACGACGACTTCCTGCATGGATTTCTCGATCCGCGTCACGTCGCGTGCCGACGCGGGCTGTTGCTTCAATTCCGCCAGCCGGGTCTTCAGCATGTGCAGGGCTTCGTAATCCTGCACTCCCTGGCGCAACTGTTCCCAGCGGGTGCTGGAGATGGGGCCCTGCTCGCCGGGATAGACGAAGTACATGTCCCCGGAATGCCAGCGGAAGCGCGGCTGCTGCCAGAGCGTGTCCGGCCAGCAGTGGTAGGCCCAGCGGAGATAGCCGGCCAGCCGGAAGCGCCAGGCAATCCAGGGGAGCATGCGCGCTTCCCAGAGCGGCGAATAGAGAAACACGTTGGGTGAATAGGGAGCGCAGGCCGTGTAAAACGTGGTAGGGCCGACGCCGGCGCGTTTGGCGAGGAGTTGCCGCACGGTCTCCGGGCGCGCCAGGTCATCCCAATGAATCGTCAGGTCGCCCGCGCTCACCGACTCCTGACTGGAACTCCCGCCGGCCAGCGCGATTTTGAGCGCGGGAGCGTGCAGCTTCAGAACGTTCTCGATTCCCGTCAGGATGTTCTGAGGTTTCTCATCGAAGCCGATATAGGTGCGTTCCAGCCAACCCTTGCTTTGTAGATGGCGCGCGAACTCAGGCAGGAACCTCGCCCAAGCCTGGCGATACCAGGCGTCACCCACGGCGGTGTGGCGGATGCGGAGCTGTCCCGTGGTGGTATCCACGTATCCGATGTCGCAGTCCGGCGAGTCGCCCGGGCCGTTCACCATGGAGAAGCAGTGGATGGTCTTCTTCACTCCGGCCTTCATCATCAGCGCGACGTAGCGGTCGAACACCGCATAGTCAAACGCGAACTTGGCCTCCTGGCCCAGTTGCCATTCTCCGGGGAAGCGCCACGCGACCATGGACGGGAAGACGTTGCCGGTTTGAGACCGCCAGGGGTCATGCAGAATGCCGGTGGTGATGGACTTCTGCCCGTGCGCGGCCAGGTCGCGGGCGTACACCTCGAGCAATTTCCAGTGCTCTTCCGACCACACAGGGACTTTGGCCCAGCGCGCCACGGCCGCGGGGTCTTGCCAGATGTTCATGTAGAAGCTGCCTTCGGGAAGGTCGGGCAGAACGAAATCGAGCACGCGCACGCGGAGAGCGAAATCTGCCTGGCGAGCGCCCGCGCGGACCTCCAGCTTGCCGACGTAAGTTCCCGGCTGCGCGTCTTTGGGGATGTGAAGCGTGAGCCACACCGCCTGCGTCGTATTGGCTTCCAGGCGCGGTGGCGCACTCTCGACAAGTGGGTCGGCCATGTATTGCCCGAATTCATCCACCAGGAGGTATCCCGGATAGCGAATCTCCACCCAGGAACAGGGGAGCGGGATTCCACCTTCCGCCGCGCTGGCCGCGCACGCGGCCGTGAACGGCTGGAGGGGCTCGTTGGCGCGCACGGCCAACTGGAGCGAGACGACCTCGTTGCGAAACGCTTCTGCCGCCGCTTCCGTTTTCAGTTCCCGGCTGAAACTGGCCGGCGTGATGCGCATTTCCGTGCCCGGCACCCAGGCCGAGAACGAAGGTTCCGCGGGAAGGTTCTGCGCGAAGGCAGCGAGCGGGAAGAATAATCCGACAAGTACCAACCAGGCATAGTGCTTAGGACGCATGATCTTTGCTCCTCTGTCCGTTGTCCGCAGCCTGTTGCCGCGAGTCTGCCGCCCAGGCATCAGGCAGCAACCATCAGCAACTGGCAACTGACCACTGGCAACTGGCCACTTTTGAATCACCACGCCAGCGCGTAGCGATGTCCGCGGACGTCGGCTCCGGCTTTCACGACGCCCGTGGCCGCGTCGTACTCGATGATGGTCGGGGCGCAGGAATTCCCCCACTCACCCTGCACCACCAACTTGTGCCCACGCGCGCGCAGTTGCTCGAGGACCGCCTCGGGTATGCGCCGCTCGACATCCAGCACCAGGGGCGCGTCACGGTGGTCATCGAAGGAGCTGTACATCGCCTCCGAGTTGAAGCGCGGCGCCTCCACGGCCTCTTGCGGATTCATGCCGAATTCTGCCACGTTCAGAAACACCTGGAGCAGTGTCTGGTCCTGGCCGTCCCCGCAGGGAGTCGAGAAAGCCAGCCAAGGTTTTTTCTCCCGGAGCGCCAGCGTGGGCGTCAAGGTGATGCGCGGGCGCTTGCGCGGCGCGAGTTGGTTCGGATGGCCGGGCGTCAGCACAAAGCTCTGGGCCCGCTGGCTGAGAGGAATGCCGGTATCGCCGGCAATCACCGCGGGAACCCATGCTCCGCTGGGCGTGGCGGAGAACATATTTCCGGCGCCGTCGATGACGTTCACGCAGGTGGTGTCCTGGTGCTCGGCGTTACGCTCGGAGAGTCGCGCGCGCACGAAATCCTCGGGAGCACGAGCCTGCATGTGGACGGGGTCGCCGGGGATGTGCTCCGCGGAGGCCTTCTGCGGATCGATGAGCGGGCGGCGCAGCTCGCCGTATTCCTTAGAGATCAACTGCATGGGAATCTGGCTGAAGGCGGGGTCGCCGTAGTACGCATCGCGGTCGGCGTAGCCCAACTTCATCGCTTCCACGAGGGTGTGGATGTAATCGGCGGAGTTCTGGCCCATACTCCGCAAATCAAAACCTTCCAGCAGGTTCAGGTTCTCCAGGAAAACCGGCGCCTGGCTCCAGAAGCTGACCTTGTAAATCTCGATGCCGCGATAGTTGGTGGTCAGCGGCTCCTCGAGCTTCGCGTGATAGGCCGCGAAGTCACCTTCCCGCAGCAGGCAGCCCGCCTCCTTGCAGAAATCGCTGATGCGCTGGGCGACTGGACCGCGATAGAAAAAGTCGCGGACGGCTTCAAGGGCGGCGGCGCGGCCCCGGCGGGCGTTCTGCCGCTCCACTTCCGCCAGGCTCCGAAACGTGCGGGCCAGATCAGCTTGGACAAAGAGTTCGCCTTCCTTGGGCACGCGCCCGCCCGGCAGGAAGACCCGCTGCGTGGTGGGCCATTTTTCCAGGATGGGCCGCGACCGCTCGAGGCCGCGCGCAAAGCGCGGGTCGAGGGGGAAGCCTTCCGCCAACTCAATCGCCGGCTGGATGACCTCCGCCAGACTCATTCTTCCGTATTTCTCCAGGGCGAGCAGCAGGGCGTCCATGGCGCTCGGGACAATGGCGCTGAGCGGGCCGTAGGCCGGAATGATTCCCCGCGAAATCGTGGCGACATCGGCCAAGCGGGGGTCGTCGCGGCGCAGGCGCCGGTAGTATTCCACGGTGGCGAGTTCCGGCGCGGTGCCCGCGCCGTTGATGGCCACGACCGGCTGGCCTTGCAGCTTGATGAGCAGGGGACACTCGGCGCCCGCGCCGAAGCCGTCCATCTCCACCACCGAGGCCGCAAAAACGGTGGCGACTCCCGCATCCACGGCATTGCCGCCTTTCTCCAGGATGCGCAGACCAGCTTCGGCCACCAGGGGATGCCCGGCGGCCACCGCGCCGCGCTTGCCGGCCACCAACGGTTTCAGCGTTGCGGCGCCGTACAAGACGAGAGGAAAAAAGAGGCTGGCGACAAGCAGAGCCAGGAAGGATGTCTGCCGGAACCGGAGATTCGTCATCGGTGCTCCTCGCGCCATGGACATGCCTGTTCGGTCAACTGCTACGGTGCCGGAATGCTGGCGGAAAAGTTCCATGGTGTCAAGCCACAAACCGGGCCGCGCGCCGGTCGCCAGCGATGTAGCGCAGAATTCGAAAAGCCGAATGCTGACCTTATAGATCCGCTGCCCGCTGGCTGCCGATAGGCGTGAAGCGGCCTCTCCTCTTCAGTCCTTCCAATCCCAAACGTTGACTTGCCCTAAACCACGGCCTATGATGTCGGCACCAGAAGTTCCGGCCCCTACCGTTCGGAGGTCGCGTCGCGATGATCGGCCAGACTGTTTCCCACTATCGCATTCTGGAGAAGCTCGGTGGTGGTGGCATGGGTGTGGTCTACAAGGGTGAGGACACCAAACTCGGCCGTTCGGTAGCCCTCAAGTTTTTGCCCCAGGAATTGGCAAAGGATCATCAAGCCCTGGAGAGGTTCAAGCGCGAAGCCCGCGCGGCGTCGGGGCTCAACCACTCCAATATCTGCACCATTTACGACATAGATGAGCACGAAGGTCAGCCCTTCATCGCCATGGAACTGCTGGAGGGGCAAACCCTCAAGGACCGGATTGCCGGCACGCCGTTCAAGATCGACGGACTGCTGGACCCCGCCATCCAGATCGCCGATGCCCTGGATGCGGCCCACGCCAAGGGCATCGTGCATCGCGACATCAAGCCAGCGAACATCTTTGTCACCCAGCGGGGGCAAGCCAAGATTCTGGATTTCGGGCTAGCGAAACTGGGACGACCCCTCACCCCCGGCCCCTCTCCCCCAAGGAGAGGGTGGCCCCGCGATGCGGGGCCGGGTGAGGGTGCCACCGGTGCACCTACCGCATCGCTTGCCGAAGAGCACCTGACTAGCCCCGGCGTGGCGCTGGGCACGGTGGCCTACATGTCGCCGGAGCAGGCGCTGGGGCAGGAACTCGACGCGCGCACGGATTTGTTCAGTTTTGGTGTGGTGCTGTACGAGATGGCTACGGGGCACCAGGCTTTCGCGGGCGCCACCTCCGCAGCCATCTTCGACGCCATTCTGCACAAAGCGCCGACCTCGCCGGTGCGATTGAATCCGGAGTGTCCGGCGGAGCTGGAACGCATCATTAACAAGGCATTGGAGAAAGACCGCGACGTGCGTTATCAGGTCGCGTCGGAAGTGCGCGCCGATCTGAAGCGTCTGAAGCGCGATACGGATTCGGGCCGCACGGTGCCGCTCAGCGGGCAAGCCGTGGAAGCCCCTCCTCGCCCCCCAAAACTGAGCAAGACGATTGACTCGCTCGCCGTGCTGCCCTTCGCCAACCTGAGCGGCGACCCGGAGATGGAGTACCTGAGCGACGGCATTACCGACACACTCATCAATAGCCTCTCTCAACTGCGCAAGCTCCGCGTGGTGCCGCGGGGTCTCGTGTTCCGATATAAGGGCCAAGAAGTTGACCCGCAGCGGTTAGGAAGTGAGCTCAATGTCCGCGCGGTATTGACCGGGAGGGTGACGCAGCGAGGTGACACGCTGCTGATCGGCACGGAACTGCTCGACGTGGCTAGGGTGTCACAGCTTTGGGGGGCGCAGTACAACCGCAAGATGGCGGATATCTTCAGCGTGCAGGAAGAAATCGGGCGAGAGATCTCAGAGAAGCTGCGGCTGGAGTTGACGGGGGAAGAAAAGAAGCGGCTGGCGAAGCGCATCACCCAGAATAGGGAAGCCTATCAGTTCTATCTGAAGGCCGCGTACTTCTACCAAAAGTGGTCGCCGGAAAACTTGAACAGAGCGATCGAGTACAGCCGGCTGGCGATTGACCAGGATCCGGCCCTCACTACGGCCCATGCCGTGATGGCCTCGTCCTACGCTATGTTGGGCTATTTTGCGTTCCTGCCGTCTAAGGAAGCTTTCCCCAAAGCCAGAGCCGCCGCGCTTCGGGCTTTGGCGCTGGACGAGGGGCTGTCGGAAGCGCACGCCGCCCTGGCCACGATACAACTCCTCTACGATTGGGACTGGCCGGGAGGCGAAAGAGAATGTCGGCGCGCCTTGGAGTTAAACCTGGACAACCCGTGGGCCCACCAAGTGTCCGCCGTCTCCTTGGTGGTCAAGGGGAGGCTTGAGGAGGCTGTGGCAGAACAAAAGCGGGTCGTGGAGCTGGAGCCTCTTTCTCCCGCCGCCAATCTTGTCTTGGGAGCAGTGTTTTTCTGGGCCCGCCAATACGACCAGGTGATCGAACAACTCAGGAAAACGCTTGAACTCGACCCGAATATTGTGAGGCCGCGGGAAATATTGGTGCTGGCTTACGCCCACAAAGGTATGTATGCGGAAGCGATGGCGGAGTGCGAGAGAATAAGGCCGCTCCCCGGTGGCAACTTGCCCAGCCGCGCCGCTCTCGGGTATGTCTATGCCCTTGCCGGCCGGCGGGAGGAAGCGCTGAACGTTCTGGAACAGTTGAAGCCGCTGCTCGAGGGGAATCCGCTCCTACTTTACCGTGCCGCATTCCTCTGCGCTGCCCTGAACGAGCGCGACCAGGCCTTTGAGTTGCTCAATAAGGCCTGTGAAGAACGCGTTGCCCTGATGATTTACCTCAAGGTGTATGCTCCCTTCGACAATCTGCGCTCCGACCCGCGCTTCGAGGCCCTCCTGCGCCGGATGAATTTCCCGCCGTAAGGAAGCTCGTCCAGAACTCCGAGACACAACCCGAGCGGGTCGCGCAAAGTCTCGCGTCTCAGAAACTCTGCGGCTCGCCTGATCGAAAGAGCCCCAGGGTTCGAAAAAGCCGGACTCTGCGCTACCCGCTCGCTCTACGCCAGAGTCTCACCAATCATTCTGAACGAACACAGCCCCAAACCAGGCCGCGCGCCGGACGCCACCGCGCCAGCAAGGAACGGCAGCCGAAATCGAAAGCAACGATTTCCGCGGCGTATTGAAAAGAAACGAAAAAAGTAGTAGTTATGGGCTCCCATTGCTATTCGCAGGTGTGGGAAACCACCATCCTTATGGACCAGGAGGTCTTATGCGCAAGGTGAATCGGAGGCAGTTGCTGGGAACGGTTAGCGCCGCTCTTGTGGCAGGGAAGGCCGCGGCTTCCTGCCCGGCCAAGGACGCGGGCCTGGAGGAGACTCCCCAGGGCAAGCGGCCTCTTGACCTGACCGAATTCCAGCCCCGCAGTATGCTGCACGTCCCAGAGACGAAGGTACCTCGCGCGCGCTATCCCGTTATTGACGTTCATACCCATCTCTCTTTTGCGCCCGGCTGGAGGAAGGCGGCGGAAGGCGAGAAGGTCCATTTCCTTGCCGAGCCGGAAGAAGTGTTGAGAGTAATGGATGCCAAGAACCTGCGAATGTTGGTCAACCTCACGGGGGGATTCGGCCCCGGGCTCGCGGAGGCGATGCGCAAATACCAGACGCCTCATCCGGAGAGGTTCCTGGTTTTCACCGAGCCCCAGTGGAGCCGGTTAAACGAGCCCGGTTACAGTCAGTATCAAGCCGACGAGCTTACCCGGGCGCACCGCGCTGGCGCGCGCGGCTTGAAGGTCACCAAGACGCTGGGTCTTTACTTGCGCGAGGGCATCACCACCGGGCCTTTGGTGAAAGTAGATGATCGCCGCTTGGACGTCATGTGGGAGGCCTGCGGCGCCCTCAAGATGCCGGTGGCCATTCACGTGGCCGACCCTGAGGCGTTCTTCCTTTCCATCGACCGTTTCAACGAGCGCTTCGAGGAACTCAACAATCACCCCGACTGGTCGTTCTATGACCAGGACTTCCCGAGCTTTCAGGAGCTGCTGGAAGCCTTCAACCGCGTGGTGGCGCGCCATCCCCAGACGCAGTTCATCGCCCTGCACATCGGGCACAATGCTGAAAACCTGGCCAGCGTATCCGAGAGTCTGGACCGCTATCCCAACCTGCACGTGGAGCTGGCAGCGCGCATCGGCGAACTCGGCCGCCAGCCCCGCGCCGCGCGCACGTTCTTCGACCGCCACCAGGACCGCATCCTCTTCGGCACCGATGCGGTGCCCCACGGGGTGGAGACTCCGCAGCAGATCTTCGGAGAGGAACTCTACGAAATCTATTTCCGGTTCCTGGAAACCGAGGATGAATACTTCGATTACGCGCCGGCGCCGATTCCTCCCCAGGGGCGATGGAGGATTTACGGCCTCGGCCTGCCGGCAACCATTCTGCGCAAGGTCTATTACGCGAACGCCGAGCAGCTGCTGGGCCTGCGCGTCTGAGGGGCGGCGCCTTGCGCGGAGAGATATCTTGAGGAGATGAGGTCATGGGAAAAATCGGAACAGGCAGGTGGATTTCAGGGGCGAGCGTAGCGCTGCTGGCTCTGGCCGGTACCGTATGGGCGCAAAGCCAGGCCCGAACGCCGGAAGAGGCGGAGCAAAAGAAGACCTTGCTGCTGCGCGATTTCAAGCCGCAATCGATGCTGCATGCTCCCGTCCACAACGTCTATCGCGCGCGCTTTCCGGTCATTGACGTTCATAGTCACGTCAATGATGCCAGGACTCCGGACCGGGAACGCATCCCGGCGGCGAGATTGATCGAATTGATGGACCACTGCAACATTCAGAGGATCGTGATCCTCACCGGAGCCTGGGGCGACGCCTTGCAGAAGGTCGTGGACCAGATGGTGAAGCCTTATCCCGACCGCTTCCTGGTCTTCACGCAACTGGACTGGACCAACCTGGATGCTCCCGACTTCGGCGAGCAGATGGTCAGGCAGATTCGCGATGCGGTGGCGCGCGGGGCGCGCGGGCTGAAGATCACCAAAGAGCTGGGCCTCAAAGTCCGTTACAAGTCCGGGAAGCTCCTCACGGTGGACGACCCGCGCCTGGCTCCCATCTGGGAAGAATGCGGACGACTGGGCATCCCGGTAGCGATCCACGTCACCGACCCGGAGGCGTTCTTTCATCCGGTGGACGGCACGAACGAACGTTATGAGGAGCTGATCGATAATCCGGGCTGGAGTTTCTACGGCCCGAAATTCCCCAGCAAAGAATCCATCCTCGCGGCGCGCGACCGCATGTTTGCCCAGAATCCCAACACCACGTTTATTTCCTTGCACGTGGGGAATTGGCCGGAGGATCTTGATTACGTTTCCGATATGCTCAACCAACATCCGAACGTGATGGTGGAAATCGGCGCGCGGGTGGCCGAGCTGGGCCGCCAGCCGCGGCGGGCCCGAAGGTTTTTCCTGGAGTACCAGGATCGCATTCTTTTCGGGACGGACTTCTCGGTGAGTGAGGAAATGTATCGCAATCACTTCCGCTGGCTGGAGACTGCCGACGAGCACTTCGACTACTGGGCCGCTCCGGAACAGGGCCGGTGGAAGATCTACGGGCTGGAATTGCCGGACGAGGTGTTGGAGAAGGTCTATCATCGCAATGCCGAGAAGGTCTACAGCCAGTTCAAAGGACTGGCGGCGAAATAATGAGGAGGTGTCGGGTGAAAAGGCATTCGAAACTCAGGCTTTTAACGATTTATTCTTGGCCGCAAATGTGTCTGGTCGTACTCGTCGCAAGCCTCCTGGGTGTGACGAGTTGCGGGCAGTCTGCGGCGCCGCCCGCGGAGCAAGGTTTGCCCTCCGCGGTGGCCGTAACGGTGAATCCGGGCGGGCCGGTGCTGCTCAAGACGCCGGCGGCGGAGTTTGAAATTCTGCCTTCCGGCTACATCCAGGCTTACTTGCTCAAGGACGGCAAGCGGCTCACGTTGGATGAGCCGGAGCCCGGAACGGCGTCGGCGGGAGGCTATCTGGCCAGCGGCGGCAAGGAGATCCGCGACTTTGCCCTCGATTTCGATCACGTCCAGGTGTCGGAAGCGCTCGGCAAACTGGGAGCGCGAGGAAAGAGGGTGGAGATCACCGGGCGCAGCCCGGCGGAAGAAGCGGCGGGAATCGAAAAAACGCTCGCCGTGGAAGTCTATGATGACTTCCCGAACCTGGCGCTGACCACGGTGGCATATAAAAATGCTGGCACTGCGGATTTCAAGCTCGACCGCGTGGTGGAGCAGCGACACCGCTTGAACGCGGCGTTGGCCGATCCCAAGGAGCCCCCTTACCGCCTCTGGTCATTTCAAGGCTCCAGCTATGACTGGGGCCGGGATGACGTCATCAACCTCTCCCGGAATTTCTCGCAGCCGAATCTCATGGGGGCCATAAATCGCCGGGGGCTGGGCGGCGGGATTCCGGTGGCGGCGTTTTGGACGGCGACCGTGGGCGAGGCCATCGGGCACGTGGAGACGCTGCCCTTGGTGCTTTCTCTTCCCGTCAAGGTCGGGTCCGACGAGCGCGTCGAGGCATCCTTGGAGCTGGAACCGAAGATCACGCTGAAGCCGGGAGAAGCCTTTTCCACGCCGCGCAGTTTTGTGGCGGTTTACGCTGGCGATTTCTATGAGCCCTTGCATCTCTATTCCAGCGCGTTGCAGCGCGAGGGTTGGACGCTCCCCAAGCCGACCAACGAGGATTACAACATGAGTTGGTGCGGCTGGGGCTACGAGTTTGATGTGACGCCGGCGCAGATGCTGGGCACCGTGCCCAAACTCAAGGAACTGGGCATCAAGTGGGCCACGCTCGACGACCGCTGGTTTGAGAACTACGGCGACTGGGAGCCGCGCCCGGATACCTTCCCTGGCGGCGCCATCAAGAAGATGGTGGACGACTTCCACCAGCAGGGAATCCTGGCGCAAATCTGGTGGCTGCCGATTGGCGTCGAGGACGGCCAAGGGAGATACGAGTCACATCGCTACGTGACAGCTCAAGTCGTCGCGCAGCATCCCGACTGGCTGATTCTCGACCAGAACGGTAAGCATGCGCGGATGGCGCGCGGCTTGGCGGCGCTGTGCCCGGCGTTGCCGGAAGTGCAGGAATATCACAAGCGGCTGACGGAGAAATTCATTCGCGACTGGGGCTTTGACGGCCACAAGCTGGATAACATTTTCACCGTCCCGGCCTGCTACAACCCCAAGCATCACCACAAATCACCCGCGGAATCCATCAACGCGATGGGTGAGGTTTACAAGGTTATTTTCCAAACCACGCGGCAGCTCAAGCCGGAGAGCGTTACCCAAAGCTGTCCCTGCGGCACCCCGCCCAATCTTGTCTGGCTCGCGTACCTCGATCAGGCGGTCACGGCCGACCCGGTGGGAGCGACGCAGGTGCGGCGACGCATCAAGATGTATAAGGCGTTGCTGGGTCCCCAGGCGGCGGTTTACGGCGACCACGTTGAACTCACGGATATGCCGCGCGCGGCGGGCGGTTACGCGGAGGTGGGAAAAGATTTCGCCTCCACCATCGGGACCGGCGGGGTAGTGGGCACGAAATTCGTTTGGCCGGACTACGGCGCCAAGTTCAAGAACGTTTACTTGACGCCCGAGAAGGAAGTTCACTGGAAGAAGTGGACCGCGATCTACAACGCGAAGATGCTCTCGCGGGGAACCTTCTTGAACCTCTACACGCTGGGTTACGACGTGCCGGAAGGCTACGCCATCGCGAAGGACGGGAAGATGTACTATGCGTTCTTCGCACCGGAGCCGGCCCAGCCGTGGAAGGGCCAGGTGGAACTGCGCGGGTTGCAACCGGGCAAATACCGCGTCTTCGACTACGATAACGGGAAGGACCTGGGCACGATTGACGCAGCCAGCCCGCCTGGGCGGGCCAGCCCCAAGCTCAGCACGGAGTTTACGCATCACCTGCTGCTGGAAGTCAGCAAGCTCTAGCGGAGGATGTACAGAGTGTCCAGGCAGGTCCCGGGGGTATGCGCTCCGGGGCCTGTCTTATTTCCCCTGGATTCCGGGGCTGCCTGACATGACGAACCAGGGCAAGCGGAGGTTGCGAATGCGCACGCAGTGCAAAGCAGGAAATCGAGTTGAACGAAACGGAGGCTGGAGGTCCCCGCTCGTGGTGCTGTCCTGGATTCTGGTGCTCACCGGATGCGCCCAGGA
>Ga0315288_10001592_pt1 | contig 29334 bp, 24 predicted proteins | sample YL17G11_20_MG_FD_203454 | JGI IMG/M metagenome (GOLD analysis project Ga0315288, IMG submission 203454) | Sediment microbial communities from Yellowstone Lake, YNP, Wyoming, USA - YL17G11_20 | ecosystem: Environmental > Aquatic > Freshwater > Lake > Sediment | place: USA: Wyoming | collected... | reverse complement strand
GAAGCTAGAATCGCCCAAGCGTCAGTTGGGTGAGTGTCAACGTTCATTAACTGAAAATTTTTATTATACATTTTGTATATCAGTTGTGAGGGACGATCTACGGCTGTGGTTCCCATAAGGCTAAGCAGAGAGCAGGTTAGAAAGATAAATCTCCTAGTCAAGCTTGGCATTTACTCGAATAGGAGCGAAGCGATCAAGTCTATGGTGGAGCACAGCATCGATCTAGAGATTCAACGCTACCTAGCGAATCCAAGAGTAGAACAAACATTGAAGGTTCTACTCACATACAAGGGGGGTCAGGATCCTATCAAGTTGACGACCAAGAAGGCGGCTGCTGAATTGGTTGCCGAGGGCCGCCTGTGATGAGCGCCTACGTAGATACGAGTGTGATTCTGGCCAAGTACATTCCCAACGACCCTGATAGCGCTTCGTGTAGGAAGTTCTTTAAAGAGATAGAGGTTGAGAAGCTAGCATCATCCCTCTCCCTGTCGGAGTTGGGCTGCATCTTCTCAAGGCTACTAGAAGCCAAAGAGGTCGAGGTCCCACCACAAATCGAAGCCCTGCTGAAAGAGCTGTCCAATGAAGAGAATGTACAGGCATTAGTTGAGTATGCGATCACGGACTGTAAATTGAGGATAGTTGATGTAGATCCTATCCCAATGACGGTAAGCCTTGTTGGTTCGCCAATTAAGATATCCCACATTTATCTAAAGGCTCTGGAGCTGGCCTCCAAAATGAGACTCAAAACGCTGGATACACTTCATCTAGCTCACATATCATGCCTTAAAGATGAAGGGATGCAGATAGAATACTTGGTAACAAATGACAAAGAGATACTTGCCAGAGGGGATCAGATATCAGGAATGCTGAAAAGCAGAGTTTTATCCAGTGAAGAAACTTCTACATTGAACTAGCAAGAAGCGCGCGCTGTTCAGTACCTGTCATGGGCCCTCATGTCGTCAAGCTTCTTCCTCATCTGTTCCAGGCTGATCCTGCTTGCGTCACTGCCGACCAAGTTCTCGATCGGAGTAATGGGAGTAATGAGAATGCCCTTGTTACTGTCTTTGATAAGGACCCGCATTCCCTCTCTGATCCCATACTTCTTTCTCTTCGAGACGGGTATCGTAACTCGGCCCTTCCTCGTTACTGATACATTTTGCTCCGATATTGTGCTCGGGTAGGACTCGACAAATAGGTTGTACTAGCGCGCGCTCATTAAAGCAGCACTTCAAAGGAGAGGCGGCGCGAAAGGTTCTGGACGAAGCCAGGAGTAGAGACGGGTTGCAGGAGAAGAGGCTGCTTGAGAAAATCAGAGATTAAACATCATCTTCGACACTGAAGCTCTCTTAGCTTTCTATCTAGGTGAACCCAGAGGCAGAGAGGTTGAGAAATACCTCGCAAAGGTGATGGAGGGAGAACTGAAGGGTTACCTGAACATACTCACCCTGTCGGAGTTCTACTATATCCTGTATAGGAACAGTCCTACATTAGCTGAGGAGAAGGAGCAGAACCTCCGCAGTTATGGTTTGGAGGTAGTTCCAATCGATGACGATGGCCTCTGGAAAGAAGCGGCAAAGATGAAGGGAAAGCATGCTCTCTCACTAGCAGATGCCTTCGCAGTGGCGACTGCAAAGATAAAGAAAGCGAGCCTCCTGGCAGGCAGGGACAAGGAGTTTCACGGTCTGGATATTCGCATAGAACGAATAGACTAACGGATGAAGAGATTTCAACAGACACTGCCAATTTATCCGAGAAGATCCACTAGAGATAGGATAACGTACGTTATTCTGAGAAGCGTTGAAAAACAGCCACCGGTGGTCAATACAAAATCTTGTTCTTTTTGTGAAAATTGTTTGTATATTCGAACCTGTGTCCATACCGTGCTGAATGTCTCGTTTATGAATTAAGTTGTGAGTCATTTAGTGCTCGTCTTCTCGAAATCCTTTGTATCTGAAGAATTTTGGATGCGGTATCCTGGTGTTTTCGTAGCGCGCGCTTTAAGGTCTAGGCGTGTGTCACAATGAAAACTTGAACCGCCTCTGATCGTAGTTACTTCTCGGCAACAGTGTAGCGAACACTTGCAGAGTCCAGTTACAGTAGGTCTAAACGGTTCTTGACGGATGAAGTATCCGCCTGCAGGTGAGAGAATGTTCAGGAAAGGCTTAGCATTGCTACTCTTTCTCCTGATTATAAGTGGCGTTTTTGCTATTGCAGGCCAGACATCTTCCGGCACGAGCAATGTGTCAGCCAAAGCAGACAGTCACGACACTGCAATTCAGCAAGAAAGTGAATTGACAAATTCGATAATGCATCCTGACAGTGACACTCGCAATAAATGGGTGGAACTGTACAACGCTGCTCCGCGGGCCTTCATAGATCCGAACATTGTTCTGGCTGAAGGGGCCTCATTCAGTCTTCTCCCCCATCTTCAATATACTCCTTCCGAGCGCTCCCAGGGATGGTGTGGTGACTGTTGGGTTTGGGCTGGTACTGGCGTGTTGGAGATAGCTCTAGATGTTCAAACAGGGATCAAAGACAGACTATCCATCCAGTACTTGGGTTCCAACTGGCATAACGGCGGGGGAACAAGTTATGCGTATTCATGTTGCGGAGGCTGGTTGGATGATGTGGCATATTTCTACTCAAGTACTGGAAAGGCTATTCCCTGGTCTAACACCAACGCCGCCTACGCTGACTATTCAAGGGGCTGCGGAACGTCAACAGTTGCCGCCTCAAGCATCTCCACTTCACCTAACTATCCAATAATCTCATGTTTTGCACAAGCAGTAAACACCACTCAGGTGCCCAGAAGCACAGCGATTACCAACATCAAAAATGTTCTGAACCAGAACAAGGCTGTATGGTTTGCATACTATCTCCCAACCCAAGCAGACTGGAACGTTTTCTTCAATTACTGGTACCAGGCGGAGAGTGTTCTGTGGAGTCCTGACTATTCAAATGGGCATACGTGGGATTCTGGAGGCGGAGGACACGGAGTACTCTGTGTAGGATATGACGATACTGATCCGAACAATAGTTACTGGATCATGGTTAACAGTTGGGGCACTGCAGGGGGGCTACGTCCTAACGGCATCTTCCGAATGAACATGAATATCAACTATGACTGTAGCTACAACGATAACGGAGCTCAATATAGTCTCTACTGGGAAACACTGAATGTAAACTTCAACTCACCCGCCAAGTCAATAACTATTACATCAAATCCAACGGGTTCCGGTCTAGTCAAAGTAGATGGGACCACCATAATTACTCCACAGACATATACTTGGACCACAGGATCCTCTCACTCACTGGAAGCATTGTCCCCCACTTCTGGTGGAAGTGGCGTTCAATACGTCTGGACATCTTGGAATGATAGTGGTGGGCAATCTCATCAGTATACTGTGCCCAGTTCATCCCAGACCGTGATCGCTTCTTTTGCGACACAATACTATCTCACCGTCAATTCTCCTTACGGTTCACCTACAGGAGCTGGATGGTATAGCTCCGGTTCATCGGCATCATTCTCAGTCACTTCACCTGCAAGCGGTGGAACAGGAACACAATACGTCTGCACAGGATATTCTGGTGATGCGACAGGCTCTGGAACAAGTGGTTCAACTACCATGGACAGGGCTAAGACAGTGACTTTCAACTGGAAGAATCAATATTACTTGACAGTCAACACATATCCGAGCAGCCTAGATTCTCCCAGCGGAACGGGATGGTATGACAGTGGAGCCAGCGGTCCTGCTGGTGTGTCTCAGGTTTCAGGCTACAATTTCCAGTACTGGTATCTGGACGGCCAGTCCACAAGTCCTTATTCGGCTAACTTGGCTACGACAGTTATGATGAATGCAGCTCACACTGTGACTGCATACTTTAAGATGCCCAGCACAATCACGTTGGCTGTTAGCTCCTCATCATTCAATCTTGGCGAGTCAACGATACTGAGTGGGTCAATCTCTCCAGTGCGTGTGGGCGTTTCGGTGAAGTTGAACTACAGCACTGATGGCGGGGTGAGCTGGGCTACATTCATGAATGTCAGGACTGATGAAAGTGGAGCGTTTAGCACGACGTGGTCCCCACCGTATCCATTCACTTATCAGGTTAGGGCTTATTGGGCTGGAGACTTCGATTATGCAGGTGCTATCAGTTCTGAGCACACAGTGACAGTCACTGGTGACATTTTGTCACAGCCAAGTCTGCGGATGAGCTTCGAGAATAGAACGTACCGCCGAGGTGAGACGGTTAAGGTGACTGTGACGGTCTTCAATTGGGCTGACACCGCCCTTGAAGGGGATCTGTACTTTGAGGTCATCGGACTGGCTGGCGATCATTATGATTGTATACCGATTACTGTGGAAGGGGGGTCGACGGCTAGATATGACTTCAGTTTGAGTATTCCATCTAACGCGTTGGCTGGTGTTTATCGAGCCTCTTCAGGTTTGTTGCCGCCACAGCTAGCTGCATATGATGTGAAGTACGTTAAGGTGGGATGAGAATGAGTCGAGTGTGCTCTGTTTCAGAGGAAATGCAGGTGAATGCTAAGTTGTTGTCGTTACCGACTAGCCGAAACTCAAGTAACACAAAGACTTTGTTAAGTAATCGCTATGGAGCAGTGTGGGCGCGCTATGGTCCATCTAACACGTTGGCAGGTATCAATAGAATCTCTTCAGGTTTGGTGCTGCCACGGTTAGTTGCATATGATGTAAAGTATGTTCAGGTGGGATGAGAGTAAAGGAGGTGAAATGAAATGTTCACAAAGAAACTGATTCTCTTAGCTATTCTCACTGCGGTTCTGTTCTCATCATTCACCGTGAATACGATGGGAGCTACTAAGACTGTCACTGCTAACGGTAATGCTCAAATTGTGACTGCTCAAAGCAAGTTCGGTGGGGCTTCAGGACTATTCGACGGTTCTGGCGACTACCTGTCGACTCCTGATAGTGTTGACTGGTACTTTGGCACTGGGGACTTTACGATTGACTTCTGGGTAAGATTCAACGCTCTGCCAACATCAGGCACTGACGTGAGAATCTCTGGGCAGAATGTTGGTGCTTATAATGACTGGTGGCTGGCCATGTGGAATAATGGTGGAACCTACACTTGGAAGTTTGCTACATATACACTTCCAACTAATAATCCGATAGCGATTCCACAGGCCACAACGATGTCTGTGAATACTTGGTATCATGTCGCTCTAGTACGTTCAGGAAATACCTGGTATTGGTTCCAGAATGGAAACCTGCTAGGGACTGGCGCTAGTAATACAAACCCGATGAATGACTACTCTGCACTACTGACAATAGGCGGAAGAAGTGACGGTCATTACTTAAACGGTTGGATAGATGAATTCAGAATAAGCAAGGGGGTTGCTCGATGGACTACGACATTTACTCCGCCCTCATCTCAGTACACAATGGATTCTTATACAGCCTTATTGCTTCATTGCGATGGCGCAGACTCCAGCACAGTTTTCATTGACTCATCCTCCACGCCTTCAACTCCGGACTTCACTATCTTGCCATCAAAAAGCACAATATCGACCACTCCCGGTAGCTCAGATGCATCAACAATAACGGTGACCTCAATCCTCGGCTTCAGTGATGATGTCACTCTGTCCAGCTCATGGATAGGAACAACACCAAGCGGAGTAACGGTCGCATTCACTCCGACCACAGTCACACCAACACCTGGCGGAACAGCCTCTACAATGAATGTGGATGTTGATACCTTCAGCTCAACTGGAACTTATAATCTGCAGGTTACTGGAACAGCAGGATCAATAACTCATTCAACAACAATATCGCTGACAATTTCGGCTCAGCCCGGAACCTACAATTTCAAGGTCAGAGCAGGCGCCACAAAGATCACTGTGACATGCACATGGTCGAACTCGGGAAGCATAACCATCAGTCTGGTTAGCCCACCATCCACGACCTATAATGAGCCAGACATGGCTATCTACGAAAAGACAACTATCGCCGCAGGATCGACAACCTCATACAACTACCTCAAGCGGGCACAACTGCCGATCTCGCCACCATCCCAAGATCAAACATGGCTGGTACAGCTTACTACAGCAGTCACATCCTACACAGTAGACATAGAAGTAACGTAATATCCACTCCCCATTTTTTTGAATTTTCAAGATCCGACAAGCTACCAAGTGAAGGAACAGGCCCGTATGCACGCGCCTACCCCACTTGGGTAAGCTCGAACTTCGCCAGATCCTTGATTATTCCTAGCTAACCCGAAAGGAATCTTGAGTACTATGCAAACTCAAGATCTGAATCACGTTCCTCTGTCTCAAGCACTAAGGTTATCCCGCCACTCGGTTCTCTGGATTTGAGAAGAAACTGAACAGTCGTGAAACTGGATTCAGTGACTTGTGAGGCCAATGGAAACATTGAAGACTCTACTATTTAACTGGAGAGATCCTGAGCATTCCGATGCTGGGGGTGCTGAACTTTTCACCCATGAGGGAGCTAGAAGTTGGGCTCCGCCTGGTCACGACATAACAACTCTCACCTCAAAGTTTAGCGCGCACTCGAAAGTCAAACAACGTTCTAGCAATATTGAGAGACACAAAGTCCATAAAGGAATATTACTGTGTTTCTACGCATCACAACGCACAGGTTATTGACTCTGCTGAGACAGTGGAGACAGAGAGTGACAGACAAATTGTCTAACAGCGTGGACACGGCCGTGGTTCTTGCTGGAGGACCTGGGATCCGACTGAAGCCCCTGACAGACCGAATCCCGAAGGCGCTGGTAGAGGTGGCTGGTAAACCGCTTATCCAGTGGGTAATCGAATGGCTGGCTTTCAATAATGTTCGCCGAGTAGTCTTGGGAGTAGCCCACTTGAAGGAGGAGATAATCAAATACCTTGGTGACGGCTCAAGATTCGGCGCTGAGATAGTCTACAGTGTCCATAGCGTCGAGGGCGGCACTGGTGAGGGCTTCAGATTAGCCATTACCAGATATGTTGATGACGATTATTTCTTCGCTTTGAATGGCGATCAGATTACAGATCTGACTCTGAAGGATCTGGCTGAATTTCACTTCAGATACAATCCCATCGCCACGATTGCTATGACCAACCCGCACTGCCCATACGGCCACATCAAAGTCGATGAGAACAATAGTGTGATTGGGTTCACTGAGAAACCCTTCTGCCCCCATGCCAACTGCAATACTGGCGTCTACATGTTCGATAGAGAGATACTTGATTTCCTGCCTGAAAGGGGAGACGTTGAGAAGACTACTTTCCCGATCCTAGCAGCTAACAGTAATCTGAAGGTCTATCCTTTCAAAGGAATCTTCATCACCGTCAATACACATAAAGACCTTGCTGACGCTGAAGAGAAACTGAAGGTGATTAGCAGATGACAAACGTGCTGGTAACCGGTTGCACCGGTTTCATAGGGTCAAACTTGACTTGCAGGCTTGTTGAGGCTGGCTACAATGTCTACGGCCTCGTAAGACATGCGTCAAGGAGAGACCTGAAACCCTTAGACCAAGTCCTTGATAGAGTACACCTTGTTGAGGGTGACCTGACACAGTATCACTCAGTATGCTCGGCAATCACCTCCTCCAAACCCCAATTCATACTCCATATAGGCGCTCTGACGCCTGTCCGGCTTTCTTTCGAGGATCCGTTCCCCTATCTTTCAACAAACATCAACGGAACTGTCAACTTTGTGCATGCTATCTCGGAGTTCTGTCCTAAGACGAGACTGATCTTCGCTTCCACTGCGGAGGTCTACGGCTGGCAGAAGCAGAGAGAACCTTACAAGGAAGACCTTCCTCTGAATCCAGCCTCTCCATACGCTGTCAGCAAGGAGGCTGCTGACAGATATGTCCAGATGGCCATGAAGGTGTATGGGCTGAGAGCAACAATCTTGAGACCTAACAACACTTATGGAAGAAAGGGCGAGAGGAACTTTCTGACTGAATACATTATCTCGACTATGCTCAGGGGCGAAACCTGCTACGTTGGAACCCCAGATTCAGTTCGTGATTATATGTTTGTAGATGATCACGTCAGTGCATATGTTCTTTCAATGGAGTCTGACAAGGCTGTAGGGGAAGTCTTCAATGTATCGCCAGGAAACCCCGTAACAAATCGTGAGCTAGCGGAGACAGTATCAAAGGTTCTTGGTTTTAAGGGGAAGATAGTCTATGGAAGCTATCCGCCTGGCTATCCGCAGCGACCGTCCATATGGGATCCTGACTACCTCGTTCTTGACAGCTCCAAAATCAGAAGCGTTCTGGGGTGGAAGCCTTGCGTAAGTCTCACTGAGGGTTTAGGAAAGACAGTGGATCATTGGCGAAGTGTGTCCACTTGACAACATGGAGAGATAACAAGATAATTGATAAGATGCTCCTTCATTAATGGGATTGACTATTCGAGATGACTGCATTGCCTATCTAAATACTTGACGCAATTCGAGACTTTCTGATCAATTACTAATTCACGGTGAGGATTGCCGACTACGATGATCGACGAACCAGTGAGTGTTATTGTTCCGACTAAGAACTCAGCAAACCATATCTTGAATTGTTTGAGATCTATTAGAAGCCAAGTCTATCCGTCGGTGGAGATTATCGTAGTTGATAATGTTTCAACAGACCGAACAAAAGAAATTGCAAGAGTACTCGCTGACAAAGTCCTGAACAAAGGACCTGAGAGATCTATCCAACGCAATTTTGGTGCGAAGAATGCTACTGGTAGGTATCTCCTCTTCATTGACTCAGATATGGAGCTGACTGCGAACGTAGTTGACGAATGCGTTAAAGCGGTACACGAGGAGTCTGCTCACGCGGCAATTATCCCCGAGATGTCTGTTGGAGAAGGCTTCTGGGCTGGTTGTCGAGCTCTTGAGAAGTCATGCTACATTGGCGATGAGTCAATCGAGGCTGCTCGGTTCTTTGGCAAAGACGTTTTCTGGTCCGTTGGCGGCTACGACGAGGAGATCGCTGGCGGTGGAGAAGATTGGGACTTGCACATAAAAGTCAAAGATGCCGGCTACAAGATAGTCAGGGTTCATAGTATGATAACACATAATGAAGGCCGAATCAATCTCCTATGCTCCATGAGGAAAAAATACTATTATGCTAAGACTCTTGAACAATATGTGAAGAAGCACCCAAAAGAGGCCCGACAACAGCTGACACTGATGAGACCCGCCTTCCTCAGAAATTGGCGACGTCTATTGAAAGACCCTGTTCATGCACTCGGGATGTTTATCCTGAAAACGTGTGAACTCGGGGCCGGGGCTATTGGATTCCTATGTCAAAAAAGGAAGTCCGGACAATCAGCATCAGCGGACGACTGAAAGTCGTAATCTCGCTGATCTCCAAGGACAAATTCTCACTGAATGTGGGCTCCAAAGAGACTCGCCTTACGAATAATATGATAAATCTTGATTTGGATGTTAGTTGTAGGCCTGATGTATTGGCAGATGCGAGGTTTCTTCCTATTAGATCGTCATTATTTGAGCAAGTCATCTTGACAGATGTCATGGAACATTTGCCGGATAAATGTGAGTTAATGGCATTAAAAGAAGCCTACAGAGTATTGAGGAGTAGAGGACTTTTCATCCTTAGTACTCCTAACGACTATGCCTTCTACAAGCTGTTGGATCCAGCTCGGTACGTCATGACTCATCGACATTACAGTAAAGAGAAGGTGGAGAGACTATTGGAAGGAAGCGGATTTAGAATGTCAGATGTGTTCACTGCAGGAGGAATATGGTCGTGTTTTGCAAATTTGTGGTATTCCTTCGTAACGTTTCCACTGAGGAAACTGCTCGGGACAAGATTGTCGTGTTTTCCGCCACTTATTGCCCATCTGGAATCGGAGGACTATGGCTTCGTAAGAAAAAGTGGGTATACCGTTTTTGCTAGATCGAAAAAATAAGGTAACTTGCAGCATGCGCTTACGACTTTGATTTGTTGCAGCATTTGGCGCGGTCGCGACGCATGAGGTGTATGAAGTCCCTAAATGCTTAATTTCATTCATATTCGTATTGGGAATGGTTACTTTGACAGGAAGGAGGGTTCTAGTCCTGCTGTGGCACCCCCATCCCTATGGAGCTACAGCAGGGGGGTTCAGGGTAATCTATGAGATTCTTAGGCGAGTCAAATGCAACGGAGGTTTAGCGGTAGACGTCCTCGACGTAGAACCTTCATTCCTTGTTGAAGGACGATGTGTTAAGATACATGAGTACTCAATACCAACTTTTGTAGATCGAGTCTGCAAGAACAACGTTCTGCTCGCCCGGATTCTCGAATGGCTGATGACAGCAGGGCTGTTAACATATTATGCTCTGAGAATGCATAAGAAAAGACCGTATGATGTTGTCTATGTCGCTTGTGCTGAACTATGGTTTACCGGATTGCCAGCTCTGTTCTTTGGGTGGTTGTTCAATGTCAAAGTAAAACTGGCTATTCTGAACGTAGAAGTAGCAGGCGGTACTCTTGGTGGTTATTACTCAGCTCTTCGGCAGATGGGACATGCGACTCTAAACTCATTCATAATTGCGACATTTACTTTTATGTTGTCAGCTTTCTACTCAGCCCTGATCAACAGAGCGAATGAGATCGTGACTATAAGCACTGATTTGATGAACGCAATAAGGAGGCGGGGGGTAAGAACCAAGACCACAATAATGAGAATCGGGATTGATTTCCAGACGATACAGAACATACCTGTTCAAGAGAAGAAATTCGATGGAATATTTGTCGGCAGACTGAGTGCTGAGAAAGGAATCTACGATCTTGTTAAAGCTTGGAAGATTGTTGCTGCGAGAAAGCCTGACGCAAGACTCCTGATAGTTGGCTCCACAGATCTTGGGGCTGACAGGCTTATTCAGGTAATAAACGAGAACCATCTCGAATCAAACATCGAGATTTTCGTATCTGGTTCGACCATGGATTCGGGGTCGGAGAATGACAGGAGAAGGAAAGTGCTTCGATTGCTAAAGATGTCACGCCTCGTCGTTTTCTTGAGTAGGATAGAGGGTTGGGGGCTTGTTCCTCTTGAAGGGCTTGCATGCGGGCTACCTGTTGTCGCCTACGCTCTCCCTGTCTATAAAGAGCATATTAGAGCCTGTGACGTTGCTTTTCTGGTCCCGATAGGTGACTATCAGAAAGCAGCCACAGTGATACTTGATATTCTAAACAAGCAGCAGAGTGAACTCCAGGAGATGAGTCGCAAGGCGAAAGATTTCGCAAGTCAGTATGACTGGGATAGACTTGCGGGGTCAGCGATAAGAATTATAGTTGAGCTCTAGTCTGACTTAGTAGTTGGTCTGAAATGGTAGCTGTCGCAAGCGAGCACGCACACGCACTGTTGGAGGAGTCTCACAACGAGTTTTTGGGAAGGATCGATTCCTGAATTGAAATCGGCCTATTGAGGTCTTTTGATGAATGTCCTTATTTGTCCTTCTCATCCTTTCCTGGATCAGTCGTATGGAGGAGAAGCGAGCTGGGCTTGTAATGTGATATCATTGCTGGCTGAGAAACCTGACATGCAGATCACCGCCGTTTGTGGTATAAATCGCACACGCTTTAAGGACAATGTGAAGGTGATTGAAGTCGGGTTCGATAAAGGTGACCTCTTCAATCGCGGTCTCTTCTACTACAGGTTCTACGAAGCAGGCAAGAGAATACTCAAGAACTATGACCTGTTTCACCATATGTTCCCGTTTGGTTTCAAGGTTGGGCTCTCACCGCTGGCTGTCACTGGACACTTGCGCGGAGTATCATTCATAATTGGCCCGATTCAGTATCCGCAAGAACTCTCAGACCTTACCGACTACATGTGGACATCTGGCAGGAGAGGTCTGTACGCGAAGATAATGTACAGCGTAGAGAAGTTTATGTCGAAATCAATTCTGAAACCGATGAATTTCTTTCATGAAGTAAGTCTGAGGAAGGCGGAGGCCGTTGTCTTTGATTCCGAAAAGGCGTTAAGACTGTACTCAGCAATGTATCCTGATACATTAAAGAATAAGATCTCACAGGTCACGCCCCCGGGCATCGAAACGGAATTCTTCAGATACACACCGCCAATCAAGAAGGACTATTTTGAAATAATGACTGCGGGATACTTGCTCCGGAGGAAGGGAATTCAGTACCTTATCGGCGCACTACCTTATGTGATGAAGGAGTTCAGGAATGTCAGGTTGAGAATAATAGGTGAAGGACCGTACAGGGAGACGCTGGAGCGACAAGTTAGACAGCTATCATTATCTAAGCTGGTAGCATTTGAGGGACGAATCCCAAGAGTCATGATGCGTGACTATTACGCCAGTTGCGACGTATACGTACACCCATCTCTTAGTGAGACCTTCCCCTCCGTTGTAAGAGAAGCGATGGCTGTGGGAAGACCCGTTTTGGTTACAGATGTGGGCTTTGTTAGAGAACACATACTTGACGGCATGACAGGATTCGTCATCCCAAAGGCGAGTGTTAATTCTATCGTAGACGGATTGAAGCGTTTGATAGGTGATGAAGAACTCAGGCACAGAATAGGCCTCAACGCTCATGAGTATGCGATTCGCTCATTCAGCTGGAGATCTATTGTAGACAAATGGTACGAGACATACGCAAAATTGGTCGAGTCGTGAAGTCATGATTTGCACATCAATCGCCACACATGGCATCGCTAATAGCTTCGTTATAGTTCAGACTGGTAATTTGAAATTCCGCCTTTACTACATGCTTCAGAGTTATTTCTTTGTTGGATTGATAATCTCAGCCTTAAGTATTCTAGTGATAACAATAGCCTCAATCGTTTCATCAAGAGTCAACGTGAGTTCGAAACTATCAAAATGATAGGAGGTACAGTCAGTGATCTGTACTGCCAGCTGCATAAATACGGCACAACAAATAACCAATGATCGTTATGAATTGGATCTTTGGGTTATTCAGTTAGGATCAGGCGATGGATGCGTACTATCACTACGTTGAAGCTCTCGAAGAGTTAGATTGGAGTAAGAGATCCAGGATGAGTTAATCGGTTGAGCGGCGCTATCAAGAAAACTGCTAGTTATTTCTGGAATTACGCATCAACGCATCATCAGATAGTTGGAAGTCAATCTATAGATCTCTAGAAGCCGGATCTGTTCTACTTGATCTAGGCTGTGGTGATGGAGGAGTAACAATGAACATAGCCAAACACATAGGAGCTACCAAAATTATTGGAATTGATCTGGACGACAAAAAAGTCGAGAAGGCAAGAAGGAATGGCATGGTCACCGCCAAGGCTGACTTGAACGGGAAGTGGCCACTTGACGATGACTCTGTCGATGTGGTATTTGCAAACCAAGTTATTGAGCACATTGTCGACATCGACAACTTTGTTGGAGAGATCTTCAGGGTACTGAGAAGAGGAGGCTACGTCCTAATATGCACAGAGAATCTAGCCAGTTGGCACAATATCTTTGCTCTTCTTCTGGGAGACCAACCATATTCAGGGCCTCACGTGAGCATAAGATACTCGATTGGGCATCATCCGTTACATCCCCAAGCAGATGATGGCATTTATTCTAATATCGCGATAACTAAGCACAACACAGTAATGGCTTACAAGGCCCTGAAGAAGATACTTCGGGTGTATGGATTCAGGGTTGAAAAGATTACAGGGTCCGGTTACTATCCTTTCCCAAGGCCAATTGCGAGATTTCTGTGTCGCCTAGACCCCGCTCATTCTCATTTTCTGACTGTGAAGTCCAGAAAGCCTCGTAATATTGATTAAACCGCGCCAGCAAGTGCTAATAATGGAAAGCGCGCGCTATCAGAAACACAGCTGAGGGGATATTGAAAAGCCGCGCGCGCTGGTGAGGAAGCTAGTATGAGCAGCAGTCGACCCAGAGTATCCGTAGTCGTATTAAATTACAACGGAAGGGACCTGATTGAACGATGCTTAGACTCTGTCTTGAAAAGCTTCTACAAAGACTTCGAGATCATGTTCGTTGATAACGGCTCCAGCGATGGGAGCCCCGAATATGTTCGAGAGCGCTTCGGCAACGAGCCAAAGCTCAAAATCATTGCGAATGACGTTAACCTTGGAGCCGCAGGAGGGTTCAATCTAGGTGTGAGATCGGCTAATGGTGAAATCTTGGTTTTCCTAAACATCGATACGCAAGTTGACCCTTATTGGCTTGACGAGCTGATAGACCATTTTCTGAAATATCCTTCCCTTGGTGCGGCTCAATCACTATTGCTGGAAATGGAAAGTCCCGACGTTATTCAAAGTGCAGGGTTGTACTTGCTTGACTACTGTGGGTGGAGCTGGAGGTATATGTCCGGTTTTCAGAAGAATATTCTTGAAAATGTCTCTGCCAAAAATATGATAACAATAGGTGCTGCCACCGGCGCAGCCTTAGCTGTGAGGCGACTGATCTTCCAGCAAGTTGGTGGATTCGATGGAAAGTTCACGATATACTTCGAAGAAACTGATCTGTGTTGGAGAATCTGGCTCGCGGGCTACTGTGTCTCACTTGTTCCCAGGTCCATTGTTTATCATTTGGGACACTATCTTGAGCGTCATTCGCGTTTCAGCCCATCGCGTACCACAAATCAATTCAACTACCACAAGAACAACATTAGAATGCTATTGAAGAATTACTCGACGAGAAATCTACTGAGGTTCTTCCTTCTGGCCCTAGCACTAAATTTCGGAAAGGCTGTGTATGCACTGATCAAACGAGGGAGCATTGATTCGATAATAGGTTTGCTTAAGGGTATTCATTGGAATTTTGCAAATCTGAAGGATACTCTTAAGGAAAGGAGCAGGGTTCAACGATTCATAAGGAAAGTCTCCGATAACTACGTTTTAGAGCGAATTTCGAGAAGACTACCATTACCGCTAGTTGTAAGAAGGATTTGAAGACACGTGCTCTAAGACATCTTGGCGCGGGTTATGTTGACCTGTTTTCGGAGATCAGATTTCTAATGTTCGCCTTAGCACTTTGGCTTGAGTATGAACAATCCTAGTCCGTAGTAGTATCGTGTTGGATTTTGGTTTAGGGTTTCATACTCGTTTGCAGCAATCCATTTGTTGTCGATGTCCTTAATGAAGAAGTCTTTCTTTTCCGTGTCCCAACCATCCAAGAGCATGGGTAGACGTTTGGAGCCGTAAACACGGTGCTCGGGGAAAACCACTTTGTCTTTCCCTACCGGAATAGTCATCAACATGGTGCCATTCGGCTTGACAAGGCGCCTCAGAAGACTCATGGCCCTCAGGTCAGCATTCATATCGTAATCGCCGCCATATCGGGGTAGTCCTATGTGCTCAACTGTGGAGCAAGCTATTATCAAATCAAAACTTGAATCAGGAAGGTCGATGTTGAAAAGATCATTTTGAATGAAGCTAAGGTTCGAATGAGCGTAGAACCGCTTCACGTTAGTTAGGTCTACAACAGTGGCCTTGTAGCCTCTTAGCGCAGCTACTAGACCCAGATTGCTTTGTCCGCCGCCTACGTCCAGCGCATTACCCGAGCTTTCGTCCAGGTGGGCTACAATCCAAGACCACTCTACATCTCGATCGCCAGCCAAGTTTGGCACTGGTGTTATCTTCACGAAAAAATTGCTGAGCCATCTCATTAGTGGACGTTTCGAATCGGTAGACCTGTATGAGAGGCTGTAAAGATGTAGTAGTATTTGGTTCGTCATCGATCTCCTCCAAGGGGGATTCCCATCTATTACATCGGTGGTCTTCTATAGTACCATCGGTTGCTGCTGATCGATCTTAAACCCATTTCAATGCGTCAATTCTACGCACGACTCGTAGTTCCAAGTTCTAGCAATCCTCGATCTATACAAGCGGTTTATCACAGTATCGGTGAGGCTTCTTGAGCTTCTTGTTGCTGCTCAAATTGCCACTGGTGGCGCACGCCAAGCGATCAGACCTCTAGGGTTAGGAACGATATATTAGAGGCGTATTAGAATCACTTAAGATGTGGCACAGGCATGAAAATTCTAGTAACAGGAGCCGCAGGTCTAGTTGGTTCCGAAGTTTCTAAGTTTTTTGCCGAGAAAGGCTATCGCGTTACAGCCATAGATAATTACATGCGCGGAAGATTTTTTGGAAAAGATGGTGACACAAGTGGAGTAATGATGAAACTTCTTAGAGAATACGACATCAAACACTATGAACTAGATATTCGTGATAAGGAAACAATCGAACTTGTGAAAAAAGTCGATGTTGTTATTCACGCAGCTGCCCAACCTTCGCATCCGAAATCTATAGAAATTCCGATCGAAGACTTTCAAATCAATGCTTGGGGAACTCTTCAGCTGCTTGAGGCCTTAAGGTTGTATAACAACGATGCGATCTTCATATTTTGTTCTACGAATAAGGTTTACGGAGATGCACCAAACTGCTTCAAGTATAGGATCAGTGGTAAACGTTTTGAGCCCATCGATCCGAGATTCTATGATGGGTTTGACGAGAGTTTGAGGATAGACAATGTCCTTCATACTCCTTTCGGAGTCTCTAAAACTGCCGCAGACTTGTATGTTCAGGAATATGCAAAGCTCTATGGCTTAAGGACTGGAATTTTTAGGATGGGTTGTATAACCGGTGGAGCTGCGATGGCCGTTGAACAGCATAATTGGGAACCGTATTTTGTGCGGAAAGCACTTTTGCATGAAAAGCTGACAATCTTTGGCTATGGGGGCTATCAAGTCAGGGACGTTATACATGCTAGGGATTTAGCCACGCTGTTCTACGAGTTTCTTCAAGAACCTCATGCTGGAGAGGTTTATAATGTTGGTGGAGGAAAAGCTAATTCTATTTCTCTATTAGAAGCCATAGATCTAATAGAGCAGATCACAGGCAACAAAATATCTCATGACAATGGCTCAGCAAGAGAAGGCGATCATATGTGGTGGATAACAAGCTTAAGAAAGGTCAAGTCTCATTTTCAAAACTGGAATCTAACAATGGACATAAATAGGATCTTTCGAGAAATATATGAAATCCAGCGAGACTTACTGAAAGGCGAAACCAAATAGACAACAACAGGCTCGCAATTGCGGTACCAACCCCAGATCCCAGACGCAGACTGACTTTCCTCATGCTATGACAATCTGTTTAGGTTAATGAAGATGCGTCCAATGTTAAATCTATTAGTGTCGATGACTATTTCGATGGATGAAAAAGGACTTCCAAAAAAGGTCAATTGGATTGTCACCAATCACGAGGCATTCTGATAACTTCCTTTTCTGTCTTGCGCTCGTCTGATCTGATTGGAGCGCTACGCATGCTCTGCAGTCAAATAGCGACACAACAGAATATGTGGGTTTGAAACTGAATACTGTTTCAGACTAGTAACAGAGACAAGCTTGGTAGAATGCCCGTGCTGACACTTAAAAAGGAACGGCTCACTGTTGGGGATGTGAGTTATGTCTGAGAAACCATTCGTATCAGTAGTCGTAGGCTGCAGAAATAGCGAACGGACTATATCGGGATGCATAGAATCACTGTTGTCTCAAGAATATCCAAAGACCCTATACGAAGTAATAATCGTTGATGATCAATCAATAGACCAGACTCCTAAAATAGTCAAAAATTATCCAGTTAAACTTGTGCCTATTAACTGGGGTGGAATAGCGAGAGCAAACAATGTTGGGATTAGCCATGCACGAGGAGACATAGTATTCATGACGAATTCCGACTGCTATGTGCCGCGGAGGTGGATATCGAATTTGATAAGTAACTATTCCGATAAGACTGTTGCGGTTGGGTCTCCGCGTGTTGACATAGGTGACATATTCTCATTCTACACCAATCCAATAATAGAAAGAAGTAAACGTAGTGTAAGAGATCTGGGTGCATACAGTTGCAGTTTCAAAAAAGAGGCAGCCGTCGCTGTAGGATTATTCGATGAAAGCTTGAGCTGGAGAAGTGCTGGAGCAGAAGATACTGACTTCTTTCTCAGACTTGGCAAAATGGGGTATGAGCTTGTCAATGATGGTTCTATTTTTGTATTGCATGACCATTACCTAGGAACAGCTGTGAAGACCATTGAGAAGTCGATACGATATGCAGAAAATATTTCGCACGTTATTATGAGATATCACTCCAAAATATTTGCGCAGAGCTATGTTTGGGCTGTCGTACTGAGTCCCATTTTTGTAGTGTATATGCTATTAATACAGCTGCTTGAGACCCATCAGTTTATCCAGCAGTACAAAATGCTAGCTAAGAGGTACGGTTATGAACTGAGGTTTTTTGAGATTTGGATGCTAAGAAGTTTGACGGCGATTGTACATACTTTCTCAAAGTTTATCTACTTTCTCAAAAGAATCGCGTATAAGGGAAAATGTCGCAGCAGCCTTGCCTGACCTATAAAGTACTTATTTTGTGTCAGAAGCGCGCGCCGCTTAGTCCTTGTCCCTCCTGAGGATGTAGTTGACTGATTTTGAATTTCTACTTCAAAAGAGCCTCTTGATCAACATCCTTCTTGGGATTTTGTTGCCAGTCATCAACACTTTCTGTTTCTTCACTCACTAATGAACGCGCGTTTAAGTAGAGTGGAGATATTCCGTCAGTTCGATTTGTCTTTTCTGTCTCAGGCTGTACGAAGAAGACAACGAATTGTTCAACCGTTCACGTGTTTCTAGTAGTGAGCGCCATATCTCGGTAACTGCGAATGGATTTAAGTACTCCCCAGTTTCAGACTAGTTCGACATGATTGCACCTCAGCTGAGAAGACAACTATTGATGGAGACGCTCTGCGGGTTAGTCGTGCCCCTCACTGCTACCTTCATACTTCTTCATCCTTTGATTCTAAATGTGGGTATACCGTTCTACGGCGACGAAACCTATTACATAAACTCAGAATCTTTCTACTCCAACCCTTTTAATCTCAACTTTCAATGGATTCCAGCGTCTGGTCCAAGTCCACCTATTCTGACTTTCTTCTCACATACGGTCATCTTGACTCCGCTGATGTACTTGATAGGACATGAGGCAGCGGTCAAATCATATATATTGATCGTAGCTGCGCTTCCGGGCATGTTGACATTTTTGGCCGCTAGGATCCTAGCCAAGGAATGGTCTTTGTTTGATAATGGTGAAGGCACCACGCTGTTTGCATTGGTATCCGGTCTTTTCATGTTGTTAGCCTTTACCAATGCCGGACTGATTGGGGCAGCTACTGCCCCCACATGGTCCTATGCAACATTACCGCTCTCGTTTGCATTCCTTGTGAGGTATTTGCGGAGCGGTGCTCCTCGAACTCTACTTTTGCTAGGTGTAATTTCGCTTTTCGCTGCTGCAAATCCAATGTGGTTCTACGTAGTCTTCATTATGCTCGTAATCTATTTGCCTTTTAAATTAATGTCCCAAAAAGACAAACGACTGACTTGCATGAAACGCTACGTGATATTGATCGTGTTTTTGATAGCTCTACACGCTTTCTGGTGGGTTCCAATTGCAGCGGCATATATCCTTGGAGCTGGCGGATTCTTCCAGGTCTATACAGCTAAGAATCTCATAAGTTTTGAGAGTCTAAGCACCCTGAGCCACTGGAATCTGCTTGATACTATCATGGTTGGGGAACATCAATACGACTTCTTTTGGTTGCACCCACAAAACTTCGGTCCATTGAACGCAACTATACCCATTCTAGCAGCAGCTTCAATCATTACTTTCTACAGAAACCGATACGTTCTCTTTACAGCAGTAACGATGATCATTGGTATCTTTCTAACCAAAGGTGTTTCGGAGCCTGGCGGATACTTGTACTTCCTGCTTGCAAAGAACGTTCCATACGGTGCCGGGGGATTACTCAGAAATCCCACGATGTTCTCGCAGCTGACGACCTTTTCATACGCACTTCTCTTGGGTTTGTTTGTAGCTTGGATTTATAGACAGATAGGACAACGACATATCGTTCAGAAAAAAATACTAAGAAACATCGTAGTGTCAGCATTAATAGCCCTAGTGCTATCCACAATCACATACGGTGCATTGATTGACTTGCATGGTTACACATGGCCCAGATACGCGCCAACAACAGTGCCAAAAGCATATGCAGACATTAACAATTGGCTATTAGAACAACCAGGAGATTTCAAAGTGATGTGGGTTCCTGACGGAGCCTCTTACGTCTGGAAGCCCTACGTGATAACAGCTTTCCAACATTATATTTCGTCCAGGCCTGATGTTTCTTTCTCAAGAGTTGGTCTGGAGACGCTGAATTTCAACTTCGGGAGACCCCTGACATTGCTCGGTGTCAAATACGTGATCTACCATGGCGATTCACTAGATGATCCATATGAGAAGATCCTCGAAAAACTCAAGACGCAAGAGAGTCTTCAAACAGTATTTTCTCTAGACTACGTCCTAGAATCAGAATTGACGACACCGCTTACTGAAAAGGGAAGAGCAATACCTTTTATGATATTTGAGAATCGAGAATACATTGGTCCAATTTTTGGAATCAATCAGGAATCAGTCTATGCTCCAAGCTTTAATTCCACTGTAGATTCCGAGGATTGGCATTTTGCAGCACTACCATCTCTTGACTACCGACAACTAAGCCCTGTTGAATGGAAGCTTTCCGCAAAAGCTTTGCGTCCTTTTACACTGGTGTTCACGGAGCCATATGACAAGTTATGGAGAGTCTACATCGATGGCTCAATTATCCAGCCTAGCAACTGTGAACAAGTCAACTGCTTTCCAATCAATAGAACAGGCGAACTAAACATCAGAATGTACTACATCCTGCAGGACTACTATGTGTCTGGCTTAACTGTCTCTTTGATTACCATTATTTGCCTCTTGTCACTATTGTTGAGAGACCGTTTCAAATCACGTGAGAAAGTCACGGAAATCGTTGATCACTAGTATTGTGAGAGTGCTCAACCATCTATCTTAGAGACCTCCAAAGCAAAGTAATAATCGTAGCGATTATTGCCCTCTCTTTTTCAATAAGATACTATAGCCTTCGATTTAGTGAATTCAAGGATGACGAGGCCTTAATATGCATCAAGGCACAACAGCTCCTAGAGACTGGGCGCATCCCAATCACGGGCACCGTCTCCTTCCTCCTGGGCATTGATCATGGGCCTCTCCCAGTGTACCTTGTCTCTCTTTCCTACTGGCTACTAGGCGTGTCAGTCACTTCCGCATCTTTAATGATCGTCACTATTAATACGATTGCCGTGTTGCTTTCATATGAGCTAGGAAGTAGGCTGTACAATCCAAGAGTGGGTGTATTCTCCGCCATATTGTTTGGCCTATCACCTTGGGCGATAGTCTTCTCCACAAAGATATGGAATCCTTGTTTCTTGCCCCTCTTCATATCCCTCTCAGCGATATTCCTATTTCGATGTACAAAATCGCAGGATCGATTGTCCTACCTGATTCTCGGGATTACGTTTGGCCTATCGATACAAGCCTCTCTTCATTCACTATTGTTTCTTCCGGTGATCATGGTCTATCTGTTTGCAAACAAAGTAACTCTAAGGTACTATGGACTGTTCCTTGCTTCTTTGACTCTAGGCATGTTCCCTTATGTCTTGTACCTGGGGCAAAGACTGTTTGGAACAGCTGCCACATTTTTCTCATTGTTTGCTAGTGGTTATCCTGCCACGGATCATGCAGTTACTGGCTTTTCTGTCCTGAGTGAATATGTTGCCTCGGCTCAGAGTACATTACAAACCTTCGACAACGTTATTATCAATGGCAGTACCGGTCTGGACACGTTGACGGCTGGTTTCCGGTATGATGGCCTCGCCGATTTTCCGATCCCAGAGATATTGTTCGTGGCGGCGGTTGCTTATCTTTCCATGTCAGTGCTCAGACATTTCCGACAAGGTAATTCTCATTTCCATACCGCCACGAGCGATCTTCTTATTTTGCTTTGGGTCTTCATTCCACTGGGTGCACTATTCTATCTCCGCCAGAACATCCCACACTATTTTATCGCTATCTTCCCTGCATCATCGATTGTTGTGGCCGCCCTTATTGGTCGACATCATGAAAGTCTCTCAATACATATTCTCAATATTCGTGGGAGAATGATGAATCTATCTCTTAGCAGCAGAACGATAAAGTCAGTTTGCTTATTAATCCTAATTGTGTGGTCAAGTCAGAACATCTGGATATTCAATAGTTTTCTGAGCCACCTTCAGAATACAGGTGGCCGAGGTTGGTACGGTGTCACTTTTGAAAATCGAAAACAAGCAGCTGAGATCCTTGTAAATGACGCGGTTGCAAATTCATTGGTTGTTCTAGTTTCCAAGACTTTCTTTCCGCCATGCCTCTACGCATATTCGTTTCTTCTGAATGAGTCCGCTCGAAGGAAACCAGCAACGACAGTCACTAGCCCTAAACCAGTTGTGTTACGATTGGGCTTCGCGGAGACGCTAGCAGATGTTGTCCAGATTCTAACTGGAAATGATCTTGATCAAAGAAGCAAACGAGTCCCTGATTTCGTATGGGTGTACTATTTGCTCGAATCTGACTCTACAACACGACTTCAGTCAAACTTGGAGGCAATCGCAACCAGTGTGATTCGCATAGGGCCACAACGAATTCTGATCTACAAGGTCAAGTTTGGGACGGAAGAAAAAGAAGGGATCGGTGACCAAATTACTTTGATAAGAGACGGAAACTTAACTCGCGTCCAAACTAAATACTCTTACCTTCGCAGTTCTAACATAACCGACTACTCTGAAGAAGAAACCCACTATTTAGAAGTCTCCGGTGGAAAAATCTACAGTATTAGTGACTATCCGCGTCATTGGAGTTATGACAGTGTTTCGCCGCACCCATCAAATCTCTATGTGGACGCCGATGACGTGATTAGTTTTGACGGAAGTAAGGATGTTGTCTATACAATCCGTTGGAGGGCGAACTCAAAATATCGTTCTGTAGGCTGGAAGGATGATTCCTTCAGGCGCGGTTGGATTTTCGATCAAGCGTACATTGAGATTGATGGGGCCATCCTTACATTCACAACCAAGAAGGGTGTTACAAAAGGGTATGTTGAACGCACAGGATTGAATATTGACCTGAACAAGTATCCAATGTTAATCGTACGGGCAAAGGCCAGCGGAACTTACCGCATCGAGCTATTAAAGGGCGAAGCACTCTTGACGTCGATGGATGTCGACGCATCTGAGGAATACAGAACCGTCTCAGTAGATGTAAAATCTCTTGTTTCAGGTAGTTTTGACACTCTGCGCTTTGAGTTAGGTGGTGAAGATAAGACTCTCTTGCTGGACTATGTCATGTTCGCAGGAAACGCTATGCAAGACGATTATGGTGGGCGCAAGTAAATGTCTCGAAAACCGTATGGCTAGCGGGCTTGAGTGGAACATTACACCTTGATTGAACGTCTTCTTATCTCCAGTGGATATTGATGCCAGCGGATCAGACGGTCATCTTGTCGGACGTCGCGTGAAGAGATAATGTTTTCTCGCCCAGAGTGCTATCAAAGAAAGGAGCATTTTCGGAACAATCTTCTCCAATTCTAGCTTTGAGTTCTTTTCGTCCACCCAAGTCAGAGCAACTTCTTCTATGCTACATCCATTCCTTACCAGTTCATGGAGCAAATCAACATCGAAAGCGAAGTCGGTAAGTATTAGGTTATCAACGGCGTGTCTTATCACATCTCGTCTAAATGCTTTGGCCCCACATTGCGTGTCTATGAAGCCTAATCCAAAAAGAATTCTCGTTATTAGGTTAAAGCCCCTGCTTGCCATTTTTCTAATAAAACTCTGATTTATCAACCGAGATCGTGGCAACCACCTTGAGCCGATGGCACCATCACACATTGTGGCAGCTGTGATCACCTTATCTAACTCCTCCGGTCTTACAGAACCATCGGCATCTGCGAAGGCAACAATGTTTCCTTCTGCGAGCCTGCAGCCCTCAACAATCGCTCCTCCTTTGCCAAGCTCATTCTCGAAGTTAAGGCATCTGATCGCAGGATTTTCTCTAGAGAATTCCTCTGCTATTTTCGGAGTTCTATCACTGCATCTATCCATGACTATGATTATTTCAAAGTCTCCTTTGTATTTCTGTGAGAAGTAACCTATGTACTCCTCGAGAGTCTTTCGAATGCGTAGCTCTTCGTTTCGCGCAGGTATTACTATCGTCAGCGCTTTCATATGAGTTGGCTTAGGCACTCCTAATCACTTGGTTTAAGTCTCCATCGATTTCATGATCCTGCAAGCTTTCGTCGGGCACAGCCAAGTTTCTACGAGGCTCTCTATGTTTACGCTCAGCAAGCCTGTAAAGTATGCCATTCAGACCTTTTGCTAGAATCAGCACATCTTCATTAATGCTTCCATTCGTAATCTAATCTACTTTGATTCCCCTGACTCCTCTAAATGGGATAACACACCAACTGATTCGTATTCTTCGGCGACAAGAAATTCTTACATCGGGGGCGCGCGCGCTGGTTTGCCTGCTACCTCCACTAGGGCCTTGGGGATTCTGTCTGTCAAGGGTTTCAACCGAATCCCAAGTCCTCCTACCAAAACTACAGCTGTATCTATCTTGATTGGTGATATCCTCCTGATTCTCCCATCAAGTCTCCTAAGAGATTTAGATAAATGTCGTAAAAGTGGCTATCTAAACCAAGATGTATACTAGTCCCCGGAGTTTATCGTATTCAACAATATGTTGAGAACGCGATCTGCCGTTATGTTCCAATCAAATTTCTTCGACCAATCCAGGGCATTACGAGATAACTTCAACCTCAACTTCTCATCCCTAAACAGCTTGATGATTGCTTCAGCCAAGGCATCAATATTCTTCGGTGGCACAAGGATCCCTGTCTCATGATCCTTTACTGTATTATTCAAGCCGGGCACATCTGCAGCTATTGCTGGTGTGCCACAAGCATTAGCTTCAATCACGGTCAAACCAAAACCTTCTCTAGTGGAAGGAAAGACTAACGCCCACGCCTTCTGTAGAATGTCAACCTTTTCTCTCATAGAATCTCTATAGCCAAACTCGCAGAAATCGATATGATTAGTTAAATCTAATTCCCTAGTTAATCTCTTGAGCTCAGCCATATACGCAGGGTCCCCTTTTCCCACGATGGAAGCTCTTGCTTCAGGTACCTCTTCAACAACCTTTCTTAGAGCTTGAATCAAATAGTGTACTCCTTTGAATTTTCTTAATCTCCCAAGATAAACCAGAAAAGGTATAGGGCTTTTTTGTACTCCAGGTTTGTAGATATTTTGATCAACACCATAGTTAATCGTATGAACGTTGTCTTCAGGAATGCCTATCCGTACTAGATCATCTTTTGTGCTGTCAGAAGTGATGAACGGAACATTTCTATACATCCTTAATACTTTTGGTTCCATGATGTTCCAAAATTTGGCTTGGATCCATGGTAATTCCTCGAATAACACATTTGCTGCAAGCTGATGTATTAGAGCAACTTTAGGCTTCTTTGCAAATAATATGGAGAAGAAAGGCATTGTATTTATTTCATCAATTATTATGTCGCAAGACTGTCTAAGACTAAATAGGTAGTAAAGAGGAGATAGCCCATATAATGAATACTTACCGCCTATTCGAGTTATTTTAACTCCATCAATATATTCGATCTTATGTCCAGAAGAGAAACCTCCAGCAACCCAATGGACCTCATGATTGTCGAGAACCCATCTTCTGGCAATCTCAAAGGTAGCCTTCTCTGCTCCTCCAGCATCCGGGTTCTTAGGATCTCTCCAGTTTAGGATCAGGATTCTTAGTTTCTCCATTTGGTAAACAAACCATCAATTCTCAGTTAGGTCAATCGATTAGTTAGTGCCCCAGCCGAAGTACCTCAGTCTTTAAATTGATTGTATGTCCTATTATATACTTTGACATGAATAATATTCTAAAACCCGTTGGGTTTGTCCATAGGTTATTCCTTGCAATTTTTTTAGGGTTTCTGTTAGCATCTTTGTTTTATGCCTTCTCCTACTGGAACTCACTTTACTCTAATCTACAAACTAAGACTTCAGACACAGCATACTCCGAAGATGTAATCGTTGTTTTCTCCTCTTCAAAGTCATCATATATGGCCGGAGAGAACGCTGTATTCTGTATTGAAATTATGAATCGGCGTGAATCTCCATTTTCCAAAATTAACTTTTCAGTTGAGGTTAAAGCACTCTCTATGTTTGGTATCAAGATTTTTTCTAAAGAAGGTCAATCAACAAGGCTTTTCATGCCTGGAAAGTTTGAGCGACTAGAGATTTTTTCTAAAGGTGCAATTGAGGTAATCCTTCCCGGCTTCATCCCTCCAGGTTTCTTCATGCTAGAGCTTTCAGCCCAATCAGCCTCTATCAGAACTCCACAAAAAGCTTCTATAATGATCTATGTGGCCCCCTCGATGCCTTTGGTAAATTCTTTAGTAATATCCTTGATGGCTTCAAGTACTCTCTATGTATTAATCGCAATGGGAGCTAAAGTTGAAGTCAAGTCGCTGAAGACCGGTTCATTTGGCAGGATAGCTCTATTAGCTTACTTGGTATATTCCACGTCTAAAAAAGTTGATATTTACTTAAAAAGGACTCTTGACAGCTTCTCTGATGGTCAAAAAATCATCTTCATAGGAATATGTATAACGATTGTAGTGTCTTTTGCCGTAGCATTAAGGCTAGAGGATTTTGCCAATGACTTAGCAATCGTAGTCTACTTCTCTTTTCTAATCGGTGTTATCAATCTACTCTGGGAAGTTTCTGGGACCAAAGCTTTTGATTCGAAGTATGGCCCTTCTGCAAGACTGGCGATGAGTATGTTCATCCTAGGTTTCCTAACATATCTCTCAAGTAGATTCCTGGGTGGAATGATCATCATCTTAACTATGTGTATAATGATTTACATGCGCGCGCGAAAACTCTTAAATCAGAACATTCAAACATAAAACAGATCGATAGTTTTGAACGTAAATCCAAAAGCCAAACCCTTTATTTTATCAGCTGCAGGCGGGGCTATCGCCATAGTGCTTTCGACAGCTGGGTTTCTAGGAATAACTGAAATGGAAGCGACACTGAGCACAAGCATAATTGGATCCTTTTGTGTGGACCCTTTAGTCCTAATGCTCGGCATTGTGACTTTAGTAGATGGAATAATGATCCTTGTACTTTCAATTATTTACTATACAGGATCTTATCAAGGGAAACCATTCGCCCTTGCCATTATCGTCTTATCAATTATCAGTATTTACACTCTGTCTACGATTGCTAGTTTATTTGGTGGAGTATTAATCCTAAGAATGAGAGCGCCTGAAATAATTAACAAGCGGGTTGCCAGAAATGCATCTGAAACACCAGATCCTAAATCATTAAAATCATAGCAGACAGCATCCAAGAATAGTGTACGATAGAGACGGAGGATAGTTAAATTATCTTTAGATACCGCGGAGTGAGGCTATTGAAACTCAGCAATATAATCTATGTAGGGATATTGATCAGACTTATTATGATGCCTTTCTCAGCTCACCCTTTCGATGTCTATATTTGGTACCAAATAATTCTAGGCATAATCAAGAATCCTATTAATGTCGCCTATTTTCCTCCAATGCTATTCTATACGCTGGTTCCAGTAGCATATGTATACGACTTAGCATCAATATTCTTGGGCGTTTCCCCAATCCCTATGGCTAACATCCCGAGAATACTAAATCCAGATCCGCGATTCAATATTTTGTATGTTATGGATCCTGTTTTCAATTTATTGGTCAAGATGCCATTTCTGGTTTCAGATATTTTGCTTACAATTGTCATCTTTAGGTTAGTGAAGAAGCTGTCACAAGACCAGAAGAAGGCTGAATGGGCAGCTGCACTGTGGTTTCTCAATCCCTACCTGATACTGATCTCTGCAGTGTGGGGAATGTTCGACACTTTACCTGCGCTATTCTCCCTTGCATCCATCTGGCTACTTACCGAGAGACGGTTTGAACTTTCAGCCTCAGCTCTAGCTGTGGCTGTCGCCTACAAGCTCTATCCGATACTCTTCCTCATACCGACAGTTTTGTTCATCCAGCGACTAGCGTCCTCACGCAGAGTCACTCTTAGATATCTTTCAGTCTTCACAGCATCATCTCTGGTTTTATTCTTGCCTGCAATTCCTATGGTCTTGGGCTTCTCTCAAGGGCTTCTTACAGCGCCTCCTGACCCTGGGGCACTCGGCTTCGGCCTAACATACTGGTCCATACTGCTGATGATTCCTCTGAATCAGAATTATGTTGCAATAATTTCAACCCTCATAGTGATAGCATGTTTAACCATGACATATCTGAAGGCTGCTAGAAGTAGCTTTGACAATGAAGTCCTCAGTTTAGTGCTGTTTCAGCTTTGCTGTGTCCTTTCGATATTTATTGGTTTCCGATTCGTGTGTGAACAGTTCTTCGTTTGGGCTTTGCCTTACATGATACTGCTAGTAATTGCTGGCAAAGTTAAGGTTCTAACCTATAAGATCCTCTCGATTGTTGCACTTGCATACGCCCTAATTCATGGCCTAAATGCGCTTTTCTTCTTCTTACCAACATGGCCGTGGTTGGGAAGCCAGTTGCTATCAGCGGTGAGGCTCATAAGAACCCCAACAGCTACAGAATCTCCTCATGGGTATGAAGTGATCAATCAACCACACGTATCCCCCATAACATTGACCCTCAGCGTATTAGGGATAATCTTCACAATTATTGTGGCAAAGGTCTTTGTGAGCTTACTTCAAAAAACCAGCAGTGTTCAACCAGAATTCACATCAGGGTCTCGCATAAGCGCGCTTAGCATAAAGGAACATTTGCAGTTGAGATTCAGCTTTGAGGTCTTTCGTTTGTCTGCAAAATCTTCTAGACCTGCATTAAGAGGTCGTAGATTTCACAATATTTCTCCGCCATCCTCTTCCAGGAATAAAATTTGGCTTTAATCGATGCTCCCTCTCCAATAGACTGGGACAATGATCGATCTTTAAGTAACTTAAGGATCACTTCTGCATAGGACTCTGGGTTCAACGGCTCAACTAAGAATCCATCACGTTTATTCTCAACTATTTCTTGTGGGCCTCCATCTTTTGCTGCTACCACAGGCTTTCCAGTAGCCATAGCTTCTAGCAAACTTAGACCCCACGGTTCTCCTAAAGCGGGAAAGACAAAGACATCACAGGCAGCATAGAACTCTGACAGCGAACCCACTTCTACATCAGAGACAAACCTTACTCTATCTTTTACCCCAAGTTTAGATGCTAGGCTCTCCAGTCCTGGCTTGCTCGGTCCATCACCTACAATCAGATAGAATACTCTTGGTAACTCATCAATAACGATCCTGAATGCTTTGAGCGCGGTTTCA
>Ga0315288_10001591_pt1 | contig 29339 bp, 21 predicted proteins | sample YL17G11_20_MG_FD_203454 | JGI IMG/M metagenome (GOLD analysis project Ga0315288, IMG submission 203454) | Sediment microbial communities from Yellowstone Lake, YNP, Wyoming, USA - YL17G11_20 | ecosystem: Environmental > Aquatic > Freshwater > Lake > Sediment | place: USA: Wyoming | collected... | reverse complement strand
CCTCAATCTTTTTCATAAGCTCCACGAGAGCGGGAACACCATCATCATGGTCACCCACGACTCGAACGTCGCCCAGCAGACGGAGCGCATCCTCTTCCTCAAGGACGGCAAGCTCGAACGCGAGGTCCGGAAAGGAGCCTGACGATGAGTTTCTTCGACCGCTTCCAAGGCGTCTTTTTCAATCCCCAGCCGGTTTTCAAGGCGCTCGCCGAAAAACCGGTCTGGAAGGACGCGCTGATCGTTCTCCTCATCGTCATGGCCGCGTTTTCCTACATCATCGCCCCCATCTCCCAAAAGGACGCGCTGAACGCCTTCAAAGACAACGTCAAGCTCCAGGACAAGATGGGCAAAGAGTCCTTCGACAGGATGATCCAGGGCATGGAGAATCCCTCGGCGACCGGGACCATCCTCCGTTCCGCCGTGCTCAATCCCGTCCTGATGCTGGTCGGCTGGCTCATCGCCGGATTGATCATTCTCATCCTCGGCCGGCTGGTTTCGACGGAGGGCGCCTTCCTGCCGATCTTCGCCGCCGTCCTCCACGCCAATTTCATCGACAAAATCTTCGGCACGCTCGTCCGGTTGATCCTGATCATGACCCGGAAATCGGTCATGCAGACCTCGACCAGCCTGGCCCTGCTCATTCCCGGGGCCGAATTCACCTCGACCTCCTATATCATCCTCAGCCAATTCGACTTTTTCCAGCTCTGGATGTTCGGCATCCTCGGCCTCGGCCTGGCCCAGATCTTCAAGGTCTCGGTCGCGAAGGGGATGACGATCTCCTACGGTTTCTGGGCTATCAAGAGCATCGTCTTCATCGCCCTCGGCTTTTTAAGCCGGAGTTTTATGGGGTAACTCCAGAAAGTAAATCAGAGCCCGCTCGGATTTGCCGACTTTCCGAATTGTTTAAGAGGTTTTTTCCGTTATTCAAGAGCAGAATCTTGACTTAGCCACATTTCAGCTTATATTAGTTATAAGCATTAAATCGGTAAAAAGGACTAGTTCTTGGTTTTCTTTTTCACTGTTCAAACTTATTAATGAGGGAGTTATGCCTGAAGAGGATAGTTTTGAGGAAATTATGGTTAAAGGCGAGAAAAAAATGCTTTTAGGAGAATTTAGCGCTGCAATCGGATACTACGAAAAAGCGCTGAATCTATTTCCTGAAGAGGGGCTACCTTTAATAAAATTGTCTGAAGCTACTTTCGAGCTAATGAGTACAAATGATCGTTTCGATGCGCAAGCTTTAAATAAAAATATTGAACGGCTCGAAACGGCAAATGCTTTGATAACTTCGGGAAAATCGAAATACCACATTGATATATATAACGGATTGAGCGATTTACATCATCAAAAAGCACGGAATTACTTAATGTTAGATAATTTCAGTGAATCACATAGAGAATTTGAAGAAGCCTTGAAGATCGAACCCGAAAAAGAAGAATCTAAAAAAGGTCTTCAAGGAACAAAAGAATTGTTGGAAAGAACAAAATCAAAATCAAAAAGCTGTTTTGTTGCTACAGCGATATACGGAGCACAATATTCATATGAGGTCCAATGCCTCTTACGCTTTCGAGATCATTGCTTATCAAAGACAATTGCAGGAAAACTATTCATAAAATATTACTATGAATTGGGGCCTCTTTTTGCGCGAATAGTAAATCGACATCTTTTATTAAAGAATATTATAAAGAAAATATTATTTGATCCCGCCATCAAATTTTTAAGTTTTTTTGAACCACACAAGAGTATAAGAATATAAAAGTGTTAAATACTTTTTTTACGAGGGAAAAATGGCGGAAAGAATTTGTGATGCGTGCGGGAAAAAGAAACCCATTTCCGACGGAAAAACATGTGAGAAAGGGCATTTTATCTGCCATAGTTGTGTAACCGGGGGAATATTTGATTCAATAAAGAAGCAATGTCCGATTTGCAAGAAACCATTGAAGTAGTATAAAAAAGCAGGCGATATAATCGGCTACGTCGGAGATACTGGAAATGCGAAAGAAACATCGCCGCATCTTCACGTTGGAATGTAATAGGATCTTTTGAAGGAATCCACTCGAAACGACGGGAGCAGCCGATTCTTGGAAGCTTTCAATAATCATGAAGATTACCCTCCCCTCCGTTATCGCGTCGATTATAGCATAATGACGCAATATCTTCGGAAATAAAAGCTACTTGATATAACCAGATTAATCCGACTGCCGAGTCTTTTTATTAAAAGCTTATCGCGATTCGAGACCTATTATACAAGCTAGATAACAAGCAAAATCACCGATTTTTTTCCTGTCGTTTCCGAGTAATCCTCGCCATGCGGCACCTTCTCCTTCTTTAATAATGTTTCGACTCAAGATATTGCACGCATCTATTAACGCATTATGCGAAATCCGCCGAACCTTATCGGATTCGGCCCTGTCATCAGGCTCTAAAAACCTCCAATTTGCTCTTATGTGAGCATATTTTACAGCTGATTTATATAGCATATCTCTAATTTCCCTAGATTTTTGAGTTGTTATTTCTTCCAAGTCCGTATAAATCTTAATCGCGGTTTCAAACTTCATTGTTTATCCTTTTCGTGCATTAATAATTCATTATTTGTATAAGGCATAGGAATAGCAATCTCGTGGTATTGCACTTATATTCGGATGAATGCGCCACCGATGGAGGATACCTTCTCGCTCCATTCCGACCTTTTTAAGGACTCGCGCGGAAGCCTTGTTCTCAACATCGCAATAAGCCCAAACCCTAAAGATCTCGGCCTGGTCCATTGCCCATTTTACAATTGCCTGAAGAGCTTCTGTAGCGAATCCATTATTCCAAGATTGTCTTTCTAATACAAAGCCAGTTGTTGCCCTCGATTCATATATTAGCAAATTAATACATCCGATTAATCCTCCTTCAGAAAGGCAGATCGCCCACATAAATTCTGTATCGTCTAACCAGTCCTCGACGCGTCTATGCACGAAGTCACGTGTCTGTTCGATATTTGTTCGAGGTATCCAAGACAGATATTTTGTCACTTCTTGATCTTGATCAAAAGAAGCAAAAATCGATTCAGCATCTTCCTCTTTTATCTTTCGAATTAGCAACCGTTCTGTTCGAAATTCAAATGGAGGTATCATTTTATCTCCGTTTCTAGGTTTAACTAATTATTGCGTTTTAAAAATATATCACGATAAGAAAACAAAAATAAAGCGGCTTTTCCTCTCTCCCTATCGCCTTATTTTAATCAACCGCCGGCGCCGCTCTTCTTTTCCCGCTATTGTCGATGGGCATGGAATAATGTACCAATAATGGGAACGAAAAGTGTACCACCTGGGGACTGAGAGAGTGGTATCGTCTTCTCGTCAAGAGGAGGTGATACCCAATGATCTCCAAGGAGGTATTCATGGAAATCCTGGCCATGCACCGGAGCGGGAAAAGCATCCGGGCGATCGCCAAAGTAATGGGTCGGCATCGCAGCACGATCAAGAAGCACCTTGCCGGCGACGATTTTCCTCATTATCGCAAGACCGCGGCCCGGGCATCGATCCTGGCGCCCCATGTTCAGACGGTCCAGGACTATCTGGAAGAAGATGACTATAAGGCGACCTGGATCTTGGATCGACTCAAGAACCGGGGCTATGAGGGCGGTTACGACACCGTGAAGCGCTACGTCCGGACGATCAAAGAGCGCCAGACGCGCTTGGCCTACGCCCGCTTCGAAACGGAACCGGGCCATCAGGCCCAGTTCGACTGGGGCGACTTCCAGATCGAAGAACCCTCGGGCCGAACGACCACCATCTACGTCTTCATGATCGTCCTGGGCTTCAGCCGGGCCGCCTATGTCGAGTTCGTCGAACGCGCGACGCTCGAAAGCTTCATGTACGGCCACACCCGGGCCTTCCGCTATCTCCAGGGCGTGCCCGCCGAGGTCCTCTACGACAACATGAAGCACGTGGTCGTCGGCCGCGACGAGGCCCGAAAGCCCATCTTCAACGCCGAGTTCCTCCACTTTGCCCACCATTATGGGTTCCAGCCGCGTCTCTGCCCGCCCTACAGCCCTTGGACGAAGGGGAAAGTGGAGCGGCCGATCGATTTTCTGCGGGAGCGGTTCTGGCGGGGCTATCACTACAGCACGATCGCGAAGGCGAACGCCGACGTGCTCGCCTGGCTCGACGAGACAGCCAACAAGCGAGTCCACGGCACCCACCACCGGCCCGTCGACGAGCGCTGGAAAGAAGAGATCCCGCGTCTTGGGGTGCTTCCGGCCTCGGACTACGACATCTCACTCAAAGTCTTCCGCAAGGTCTACCGGGACTGCCAGCTCTCGTTTAACGGCAACCGCTATGTCGTGCCCCACCGGGCCGTCGGGCAACGGGTCTTGCTGAAGTCCAAAAACGGCCAGCTCCGGATCTACCAGGACCAGGATCTTCTGGCCACATACGAGGAGCCGGCGACGAAGAGGAATCTCGTGGCCGATCCCCGGTTCTACGAGGCTCTCAAGCGCGACAAAGAGCAGATCCGGCGAAAATACGGCCGGTCCAAGGGCAAAGCCACCAGCGGGCTTGCGAACGGCAGCCTCTGGATCGACGTTCTTCAGCGCCCGCTCGCGGAGTATGAGCAGTACGCCGAGGGAGGGGTCGCATGGAACAGCTGACCTGCGAACGGCTCCAGGACAACCTGACGCGGCTCAAGCTCGTCCGGGCAGCTGAGATGCTCGAGACCGTCGTCTCTCGATCCGAAGAGGGCCAGGCCTCGTATCTTGCCTTCTTGGATCATCTGCTCGAGGAGGAAGTGGCGGCCCGGGAGAAGCGCCGCATCCAGACGGCCATGAAGATCGCCGGGCTCCCCTTCGGCAAGACGATCGAGGAGTACGACTTCCTCTTCCATCCTCATCTCGACAAGAAGGCCGTCATGGAGCTCTTCGATCTGACCTTCCTCACCCGCCACGAAAATGTTATTTTCCTCGGTCCACCCGATCCTGATACATACTGCTCACGTCACTATGTTGTTGTTTACTCATAAGATAATTTTGCCTGTTTAGAGGTCAGCGGGGATTGCGGAGCGCCCAATTCACTTCGACCGAGGAAATATTCGTGTTGAGTAAGGACATCCTGCGCAATGATCCAAGGGGCGCCTTGACAGACCTGGGTCGCCGGCAAGAAACCTTGGCGGATGGACTTATAGATTTTTGATTTATGAACCCCGAGCTTCGCGGCGGCTTGATCAAGAAACATCTCTCCGCGTTTCTCCACTTCTCCTTCTTCATAGACGGCTATGTTATGATCATTTCGAAACGTGGTCACACGGTTTCGGATCCAGGAATGCCCCTTCCCTGTTTTCTTTCCGAGACGATTCAACAACGAAGCAATACTTGCGTCGGGAGCTATACGGGCTAATCCCCGAATCAGCCCTTCGGTCTCAAGGTCGGTTTTCCAGCGGTGCATTCCGGTGTGGCTTTTAGGAAAGCGGACTTCGCTGTGATCGCCCCCTTCCCAATGAACGACACCCGTCACGATCCCTTGCGAAATCGAAATCACAATTTCCTTGACGCAGGTCCGGAGAATCCTTTTTTTCAACTGGGGGTCGCTGGCAGCATGATCCCACACAGAACGCATATCCTGACCCAAAGCCAAAAGTTCTTCTTTATCTTCTGGGCTCAGAGTTTTATGCGGCGTCATCACCTGAAGTTCGCCTTCCAACTTTTCGACGAGACAAAGCTTCTCGTTCCAGCGGCGTTCCAACTCGTCGGCCACCAAGCGATTTTCCGGATCTGCGAGATCATACTGTTTTCGCGCTCGCTCGGCTTCATAACGAGCCTGTTGCAAGGCCAGCTCATGTTGAGCTCTTTCTTGAGATCCTTTGTCTTCCATCCGGCGCGCGGCCTCGAGGGCGGCCTCAAGTCCGAGCGGCGAGAGGATCGTCAACAGTTCTTCGGTAATGACCCGCTCCAGCCGAAGAGCCCCGATACTGATGCAGGACCCGGCGCCGTGGTTGATGGCCGCTCCCCGACATCCATAGCGAACAACCTGCCCTTTGGCCCCGGAGTACGTCACGTGCATTTTCCGTCCACAATGACCACAGCGCAAAATCCCCGCCAAAAGGCCGGGGCCTCGTTTGACCGATCCCCTCACCATGGCTCCTTTCATGTTCGCGTTTTCCGAGATCATCTGCTGATTGTTCAGGTATTCCTCCCACCCAATGTACCCTTCATGGTGATCCTTTATCAAGACCGGCCAATCCGCTCGTTGACGACGATAGCCACGGATGACTCGTTTTTGTCCTTCTTCGATTCTCGTGTGGGTATAGGTGCGTCCAAAAGCATAAGTCCCGCCATAAATAGGATTTGTAAGGATATGGTGGACGGTATTGTAGACAGGCAACTTCCACGAGATCGGCGCTTCCCCGTGCTCGTGGCACCGAGAGGGAAGCCGAACGTTTTTCTCCCGAAACCAAAGAAGCACCTGACGAACACTGGCCATCTCGCGGAATTGTTTAAAGACGAGGGCGATAGCGTTCTGGACTCTAAGATCGGGGTCCTTCTCCAACCGATCGTCGGGGCCGCGGAAAAAGCCAACGGCGACGGTCATGTACAACTCCCCTCGTCCAGCCTTTTGCTTCAGCGCTTCTACAGAACGCTGTCGCAAGATCGAGAGTTCCATCTCGCTGATGGTTCCTTTCATCCCCAGCAAAAGCCGGTCATTCGGTTGTTTGGGGTCATACACGCCATCATGATCGATGATGAGCGTCTCCATGAACCCACAAAGTTCCAGTAGCGTATGCCATTCCCGTCCGTTGCGAGCCAAACGAGAGGCTTCCACCGCAAAGACCGCGCCCGCCGCCCCCTGGCAGACTTTTGCCAGCAACCGCTCAAAACCTGCTCGCTCCATGCTTCCGGAGGCGGATTTTCCCAAATCCTCGTCGATCACCACAACCTTGTGCCAGCCTAGCTCTCGCGCTTTGTTCTGTAGACTGTATTGGCGCCGTTGACTCTCCCGGTTGTGGAGGACTTGGCCTTGGGTCGATTGGCGGACATAGACATAGGCTTCCCGACTCAGATGCGACTCCGTTATTTTATTCACCGTGGCCTCCTTGAGGCCGAGGTTTTTCTTTTCGGCTTGTCGTGTTTGACAACCAGAGGCCGGCTAATACGTCGGCCAGGAGACTCGTGATTTTGGGGGTCGTTTTTGCGGGTATCCTGATCGGCACGACGGATGTCCGGACAAACAACTCCAACTGCCGATCGCGTTTCGTTGGAAACATTTTCACCTCCATGATGGGGAGTCTGTTCATCATGGAGATTTTGGACTTTCGCGTCTATGATCATCTTTAACCGACGGAGAGCATCCAGGGATACAGCCGGATGCCTTGTTGTCGAGATCAAGCTAGCTTGGGGCTGAGTCATCCAAGACGGCAAGTAGGTACGCGTCCCATCGGGAAGGGCTAGCAGATAATTAACCTCTTCCTGGCGACGGGCGATTCTCAACACCTGAAATCTTTTCCCTTTTAAGGGATGGAAACGATAATAAATTTCGATTACTGGTAAATGAGCATTATGTCGCTGGTCCGACCGGCGTCGGAAAGACCCATCTTGCCACCGCCCTGGCGATCAAGGCCTGCAGCCACGGCGTCAGGGTCTACTTCACGACCATGCAGACGCTGATCGGCAAGCTCAAGGAGCCCCAGAGCAAGGCCAAGGCTTATCACAGCGCCGGTCTCGTCATCGTCGACGAGGCCGGTTATCTGCCCGTGGACAGCCGGGAGGCGTATCTGTTTTTCCAGTTCATCTCCTACCGGTACGAGAAAAGCTCGACGATCCTGACCTCGAACAAGAGCTTCGTCGATTGGCAGGAGCTCTTCGGCGACGCGGTCATCGCCTCGGCGATCCTCGATCGACTTTTGCATCATTCGCGGGTGATCAACATCAAGGGCCATAGCTACCGGCTGAAAGACCACGGCTTCAGTAAGTCGTATCCCAAAGAAGGAGGGGAAATCGTGTCCACCTTGCCCGCGTAAGCGCGTTCGACACCGTCAGGTGGTACACTTTTACAATCCCATAACTGGTACACTTTTAGATGCCCATTGACAGCTATTCCCCGAGACGACTTCCCCTTGTTTTTTTACTGGGCGGGATGGGGATCTCACTCCATCCGATCGAAAAACTCCATGTGCTCCGCTACGAATCACTATAAATGATGAAAGAGGACTCGGTAGAGGACGGTCGTCTCCGGATGATGTGGGAGATAAATTCTTGCTGTCATATCATGATTTCGTTCGTAAGCGTCTCTATCTTCACGGTAAAATAGCTTCTCGTTCATAAATTGTCGATGGACATGGAATAATGTCCTCTTTCTGTTGCACCTTCAACATCCACAGAAGAAGCAGTAGCTACTTTTTCAATGTCTATATTTGAACTTATTGCCTTTGAGCGAAAGTGGCCAGAAGGAGTAAAAATATGGAAAAAAAATTAAAAAAATATACTACACCGGACAGATCGATGCGAAGGGAATAGGTAATTAAGTTCTTTTCAATTCTACGATTAGACTGTTCTCAATAAAACCCCCAAAAATCATTTATAAATTAGACTAAATAATCGATTAGCCATTTCTATATCTTGGTTTTTGAGGATTTTATATTCCTCGAGAGCAAGATCTTTTTGACCAAAAAGAAGATATGTTACACCTAAATTAAAGTGTGCTTCTTTATGATCTGGCTCGATTCGAATCGCTTCCTTGTAAGCCTGAATTTCCTCCCGATGCCGCTTAAGTTGTCCATAAACAACGCCTAGATTAAAGTGGGCCATAGATAATTCCGAGTTGATTCTAATCGCCTGCATAAAAGCTTCCATTGCCTCATCATAGCGTCCAAGGTTGTCATAAGCACTGCCCAAGCCACAATATGCGTCGGCACAATTTGGATCGATATGAATCGCCTGCTTATAAGCATCGACCGATTCATGGAATCGTTCAAGGTCATTATAAACTGCCCCTATATTTATATATGCTCCTGCAAAATCCGGAGCGATTTTTATCGCATTTTTATAGGCTACGATTGCTTTATCATAGCTTCCAAGGTTGTCAAAGACTCTACCCATATTGAAGTGCGCTATTGAATCGTTAGGCGCAATGGAAATCGATCTCTGTAATGCTGCAAATGCTTCATTATATTGTCCCATGTCAATATAAATTCCTCCGATATTACAGAGAGCTTCTGCATAATCTGGATTGATTCGAATCGCCTGTTCATAAGCGGCAATGGCATCGTTATATCGTCCCAAGTTTCCGTAAGCTACACCCAGATTATAATGCGCTATAGCGAAATCCGGTTTGACTCGTATAGCTTGAAAAAATATTTCAACTGCTTCACTATGGCGCCCAAGGCTGTCATAAGTACTGCCTAAGCTAGAATAGGCCATTGCATAATCTGGTTTAATTCGAATTGCCTCCTTATAAGCCGCAATAGCTTCGTTATAGCGTTTAAGAAAACTATTGCAATATCCGATTTGATAAAATGCTTCTGCCGAATTCGTATTTTCCTTAGCAGCCTCCTCAAAATACGGGAGCGCTTTTTCGTATTCCTCCTCCGCGAGAAAATGAAGCCCTTTCGAATAGGAGTCCTCTTCTGACATTATTGAATCTTCTTTTTTCCTGATATCGATTAATTTGCAACTATAACCTAATCAAAATATTAATAGGCGGAAAACTGAGCTTGATTCTCATTTATTAACTCTTTATAGAGGGAAACCGAGTCCTCCATCTATGAACTAGAGGCAAAGAACGATATTCGTCCTCCAATATACTAAACAGCATTAGATTACGAAGGTTACCATTGAATTGTATGTGATCTCTCATGATCCCTTCGTTTTTAAGCCCAAATTTTAAACATGCTGTAATGCTATACTGATTATTTTCGTAAACTTCGGTCCATACTCTGTGAACATCTAAATCGTAAAATGCATAATTTAATAGAACAACAGTCGCATCAAAACCGAATCCCCGTTTCCTAAAGGCACTTTCAGCAATTCCGATGCTAAACCGTGCATGCTTGTGCTGACTACTAATATGATCTAAAAAGGCCACCCCTAGAGGTTCCTCGCTTTTCTTTTTCAATATCATCAAAAATAGGCTATTTGCTAAAGAAAAATTAACTTTTCTATAAAACGAAATACAATTATCTATTTGGTCTTTAGTCGAAATTAAATCAACAGAATATAATTCCCTAAATTCCTGATTATTATACCATTTAAATAAAACATTGGTGTCCTTATATTCGGGTTTCCTAAGAATTGTAAGTCTTCCCTCTAAGGTTGCTTTTTTCTCTTGAATCAACGATATAAGGCTTACAATATAAGATATTTACTTTTAGCGTTGGCGAAAATCAGAACAAGCCGGATTCTCAGGATTTACCTCTTTGGATGCCTTGATAGTGCAGTAAAACTTGTCGCTAATAGGCCAACCATACTTTTTTAAAATACAATATTTACAATCGCGACATGTTTTCCCAACGTTACTCGATCCACCCATTTTATCCTCCTTTATGTAATAATAATTATAAAGTATCTATAAAAAGATTCAAGCAATCTTTTGTGATTTATTTTTATCTTTGTTATATCCTTGTAGAGGAGTTAGTGTACAGTGAAGGTGCTGGGACTCGGATGGTGCTAAGCGCTTCCTTGACAACTAGGCTTCTCAGTGCGATCGAAACCGATTCGCTTGTTTTCCTTTGCGGAGCGGGTTTGTCCGTGCCGTCCCCGAGCGATCTTCCGTCCGCCGCTAGGGTGTCGCAGATTTGCTATGATGCCTGGGTGCACACGGAGCACCTCGATCCAGCATTGCGGGACAACGTTGATCAGCTGGCCGGACATTTCCACGCGAGAGGCGACTTCGAGAGGGTGTTCATTCGGCGGCTCGTCCCTTGGAACGAGCTTGTCGGCCCTCCGAACAACGGTCATGCGGCCATAGCCGATCTCCTGATCAGCCGCGGCGCGCACGCCGCTCTGTCCGCGAACGTGGATCCTTTGATCGAACGTTGGGCGGAAGAACGTAAGATCGCAATGCGGGGAGCACTCAACGGCCAAGAGGCCGTAGATTTCGCCGCTAATACTAACCCGCTGATCAAGTTTCACGGCTGCCTCCAACGCGCCCCAGAGACGACGCTGTGGACGCAGGGACAGCTCACTGACCCCGCCGTTATGGCGCGCCTGACGAGTTGCTCGCAATGGATGATTCTAAATCTTCCCGGGAAGCACTTGGTCGTAGTAGGATTTTGGACGGATTGGGGCTACTTGAATGATGTCCTAACCGACGCGTTAGCTATCGATAACGCGAGCTCGGTGACGGTCGTCGACCCGAAACCGACCGCAAGCCTGCAGGCAAAGGCGCCGATCCTCTGGGCGAAGCTCAACAGTATGAGCCATGTATTTGAACACGTTCCGGCATCTGGAGCCGACGCTCTCGAGGAGTTGAGGACCGCCTATTCGAGGACCTGGGCCAGAAAGTTCTACTCGCTGGGCCAGCCCTTGGCGGTGGCGGCCGGAGCTGCCATTGCAGTGGCGGCCCCTTTCGACGCCTTGGAGGGCGAAGATCTTTACAACCTCCGCCGCGACACCGAGGGCATACCCTACACTCGAGCGGCGACGCTCAAAGCACCACCCGCAAGTGCTGCTCAGGCAGCGTATGTTCACGTGATGCTATTGAACGCCGGTGCGACGAATCTGGGCGCTTGGCTACAGCACGGCGGTCGATCGATCCGAGTCGTGAACGGAGCGGGGCAGGGGCTAACAGATGTGCAGGGGCGGTATAAGGAACCACCGACCGTCATGCAGTCTGAAATCGTTGTGTGCGCGGGTGCCATCGAACTCGGCGTACCCGCTAGGGTAATTGCCTCTGGCCGTGGCGCGAGCACGATTCGTCCCGCTCCCGGTGGAAGCGCCAGGTGGTTAACGTTTGAACAGTCACAGGTGGAGTTAGGCCTATGATCGACGCGCTTTCGAGCATGCATTTGGTGCTGCGTGAAGCAGGTTTCACCACGCGCCTAGCCTCCATTGATCGGTCTTCCATCGTCTGCTTCGAGGATGATGTACTTACGGGCTTCGGCTGCGTCTTCCCGGATCCGAAAAGTTTGCTAACGCGGTGGAAAGCTACGGAAATGTCGCTCCTGATGCGCTATGCACCGAGCCTCCGCGTCGCTGGGGAAAAGGCGTGGAATATCTATTGTATCTTTCTTTGTAGTTCTGCTGCAGACGCAAATCAGAGCCGTCAAGTGCGATGGATCGAGGAAGATTTGGACCGGACTCGAAAGGTTGCCGCTTGTGGTCTCGCCAGCCGCGATGATCTGGTGCGAGCCCTCCTACCGATATTGCCGCTGCAATATCAGCCGGTGCTCCGAGCGACGGACGTCACTGAGCGCCTGCGAGTTCGCATTCGCAGTATCGCGCCGAGAGCTTCGGGGGTCGTGCTCGATGAATCCGTCTCGCCCGCTGAGGTCGTCCGGTTCCTTGGAGAGCCAGCATGAAACTTGCATTCGTCGAGATTTCTGGTTTTCGCGGCTTCAAGGATAAGACGCGTTTCGACTTGCCTGGCGGCTTCGTTGTGCTGACGGGCCGGAACGGCGTCGGGAAGAGCACAGTGCTCGACGCGGTCGATTTCGTACTCACCGGCACGATCAACAAGTACGCCATCAAAGGTGCGAAAGGGGGCGGCCTCGACGATCATATCTGGTGGGTAGGGGAAGGTGCGCCAGAGAGTCAATACGTCGCCGTCGGCCTTGTCGATGAAAGCGGTGAAGAGTTTTTGATCACCCGTAGCAGGGAACGTGGGCTCGAGACACCGGCGGAAGATATTGCGAGCCGGCTCTGCGTCGAGAAGTCGCCCGCGCCAACATGGGCTGAAACCTTGATGCAGACGACTCTAATCAGGGACGAAACAATCGCAGGCCTCAGCCTGGATCTGCCCGAACAAGCGCGGTTCGCCGCCGTACGCGCTGCGATCGGAGGGTTGGGCGGGCCTGACCACACCAAACGGACGGGCGCTCTCTTGGCGGCCGCCTCCGCAGCGAAGACGGCGCAGGATGAACGGATTGCCAACGCTCAGGCAGAACTTGGTCGCGCCTTGAGCGCTCTGACTGAAGCACGGAGCTTGGCCGAACGACAGGCCGACGTCGTCGAAGCAGAACAGATCATAAGAACCCTCACTCCGGATCTTTCCGGCGCGCCTGGAAAATGCGCCGAGACGCTTCGACGCCATATCGCCGATAGGAAGCAATCAATCTCCGTAATTGCTGAAGCGCTCGCCCGCGCTGAGAGCCTGCATGCGGAACGACTCCACTTCGAATCAGTGGCGGGTTTGGCCGAAATCGCAGCGGCCCGCGCTGACCATGCCGCTGCGCGACAGGCGAAGGGGCAAGCCGAGGAGAGCCTCATTGGCGCCCAGCGGCTCGAAGCTGCGGAGCGGGAGAGCGACGCTTTCGCCAGCCGTATGATGGCGTTGCTCGATCACGGCGAGGCTTTGGGTTTGCAGTCTGGACATTGCCCGCTGTGCTACGCTGTGCACAGCTCTGAGGAATTCGTCGCCGCGATCGTAGCGGCACGATCCAAGTTGAGCGCCCGGGGCGCTGGAGCAGCCCGCGCCGCGGCAGCCATCGAACAAGCGCGTCTCGCGGTGGAACAGGCCGAGAAGGCGCTCGCCGCGGCCGAGCAGCTCGTCAAGGAGTTGGAGGCTCGACGAAATCGCCTCTCGCGCGACACGGAGAGCGTGGCGACAACGTTCGCCCGGTGGAATATAGCTGCATCACCTTCGGAGCCTGAGAGTGGGCGACTTCTGCTGCTCCAAAGGCAAGAGGAAACAGCACGGCTCGAGCATGCCCTCTTCATCCTAGAGGCGTCCAGCGCTCATGACCGTGTTACGGCGCTCGAAGGTCGTGTTGAACAACTGCGCTCGCAGCTCGACAACGAAACAACGAAACTGACCGATACCGAGCGAGCGTTTGAGGCGGCCCGGCAAATCGACCACGCCGCGAAGGAGGTTCCCAATCAGGTATTGACCGAGCAGTTTGATACGGTCATGCCGTTGCTCAAGGAACTCTATCAACGGCTTCGGCCTCACACGGATTGGCGAGAAATCGAGATCGATTTTGGCGGTCGTGTCCGCGCCTCTTTGAACTTCACTGTGGGTGATGGACGCAATCCACAATTCCTATTCAGCAGCGGGCAGCGTCGCGCAGCCGGGATCGCGTTCCTGTTGGCGATTCACCTGTCGCGGCCGTGGTGTCGCCTGCAATCGCTCTTACTTGATGATCCCGTTCAGCACATCGACGATTACCGAGCGCTGAATCTAGTTGAGGTCCTCTCCGCCGTGCGGCGAACCGGCCGACAAGTGATCGTCGCAGTGGAAGATCCCGCTCTTGCGGATGTCCTATGCCGGCGACTCAGAAGCACAACTCTCGAGGCCGGCCGGCGCTTCGAACTGAGCACGGCCAAGAACGGCTCGGCCGCGATTGAGCGGCAGGTCGATATATTCCCGCTGCCTCGCGATATTCTGAGAATAGCAGATGCCTGATGCAAGCCCTCTCTTGCCGGCAGATGACTGAAGTGGGGAGGCATGATATATGGAGTTGGTGAGCGTCAAGCATTCCGTCCAACGACAACTATATTTCCCGATTCCTCGGACGAAGGACGACGACGAAGTGCCCTAGCGTCTATTCTCTATTTGCTTGACCCATATTATGCGGTGCATGACCGGTATGGTCCGCGATTATATCGGTGACATTGCCTCCATAAGGAAAAAATACTTAGCGTTCATTAAATGTCCTACCAGTGTACAGAAAGCCGATCAATGACATCTCGTCGTGACAAGACCCTCGAGCATAGCTCCCAACGATCCTTGTCGGGATCAATGGTCTTTTGATACCGCATCTCAAACACGTCACGGGCTTTCTTCCTGAGGTGGATGTATTCGTCCATCATTTCCTCGAGTTTCTCGACGGATTCGATCCAATCATCCTCGATAGTATCCGGCAGGCCGCCAAAAATGTCGTAGCGGTCTTTCATCCGGCGAGACAAGACCTCGTAGACTTTCTCGTCCTGGGTGTCGTGATAGACAAGGTTGAGCATGTCCACCGCCCGACGCGCCTGGCCGAGCCGCTTAATGCGACCGAGCCGCTGTTCAAGCCGCGCCGGGTTCCAGGGCAAGTCGACATTAATGAGCGTGCCAAGGGTCTGCAAGTTCAAGCCCTCACACGCCGCATCCGTAGCAACAAGGAGGCGGATCTCGCGCTTCTTGACGGCTGCCTTGATGTCCTCACGCTCTACGGAAGCGAAGCTGATCCCACGGAACAGACCGCTTTTCCCTGTGCCCGCATAGACGCCCACAGGCTCACCAGACAGTAATTTCGCGAGCTCCGCACCGACGGAGTAGGCTGTGTCGTAATACTGACTGAAAACGATGCAGCCGTGCTCTAGCCAGGTCTTGCCTTCGGTGCGATGCTCAGTGAGAAAGTATCGGACCGCAGCCAGCTTAGGGTCACGCGCCTCTGGCCGGGACAGCTCTTCAACAATCGTGCGCAGGTGCGAGGCCTCGTCGGGGGTAAGGGCACTGAGAATGTCTTCCACCAGCTTCATCTGTTCCTCGTCCTCGAGCGTTTCCCGGCGCAGCATTCTCTCCGCGGTGGCACGCCCCGAGGCGAAACTGGAGCAGATACGCTGCAACAACAACGTCTTCATAAATCCGGCCGCCTTGGTTCGCTTCTTCAGGGCTGCCGTGAACGCTTCGGCCGCCTGGTAGGCAAGATCGAAGGGGTGATTTGTCAGCAAGCCGAGGCCACTGAACCCGATGCCCGCGTAAGCAGTCGCCGGCGCATCAGGATTCGGATGAACGTCTACGCCGACCTTTTCCAAGAGACCGGCCTCCTCCAGCGTCTGCCGGCGGCGCAGTACGGTGTGGCGCACGATGGGGTTGTGTTCGCGCAGAAACCCGGGTGAGAGGGCTTGGCCGACCGCCTGCTGCTCGAGGAATCCCAGAGACCCAAAGCCGCGATCTGTGAAGAAGGCTTGGTCTGAAAGCCCCAACTGGAGACGCAGCGTGGCGAACAGCGTATCTTCGCTCCCGGGTGGCAAGGGATTTTTCAGCCACTCCCAAGCATCCCGTTCATCCGCCGGAGTCTCAGCGCCCTTCACCACGGGCAGTGCCCGTTCCCAGTCAACCCAGCGGCAGAACAACTCGCGACCGAGTACAAAGTCAGCGCCTGCGTTGAGGATGCGCATCAGGTTCCACAGCTCGAATACCTCGGTCTGAATGGGCGTCGCCGTCCCCAACAGTAGGTTTCGAGTTCGTGGCCCGATTTTCAGCATAAAGTCTAGCAGGTTGTTCGGCGCCTGTTCCCGGTTTCCCAGCCCGCCGCGTTGCCGCGCTTTGTGCGCTTCATCGAGGACGACGGTGCCGAACTTGCAAGCGAGCAGGTGCCGACACTCATCGGAATCGTGAATGATCAAGCCCGTTGAGACGATGGCAATCCGAAACGGACACCGCGCAATGTCTTCCGCTCCGCGAGTTTTGATGATGTGGCCCTTCGGATCAATCCACACTTTCTTTGTCGAAGACCAGACCGCGCTGGGGATGCCGAGCCTGTCCGTGAGCTCCACCTGCCACTGGAATGTCAAGGTTGAGGGGCAGAGGATGAGCACCGGGCCGTCGTCCAGCAGGACCGAAAGCATGGCGCTGGTCGCGAGCGAAAGCGTCTTGCCGACGCCCACCTCGTCGGCGAGGAGCAGGCGCGCCTTGCCGTAGGTCTCGCGGTGTTGCAGAAACATTGTGACGAAGGAGCGCTGCCAAGGTTGCAACTGCTCGCCCCCTCGGTAGATTGGACTTTCTGCAAGCGCGGCGGCCGGCAATTCCTCGGACGTCGCCTCCTCAAAGCGTATCTCCAAGCGATTGGCAACGCGTTTGACCTCCTCGATAATAGCGTCGGGTAGTAGGTAGGCGTCCTTCCAAAGCGCCTCGAACTCCTCCTCGACCCAAGCCACCCCCTCCGGCGACGTATCCTCCCACAGTATCTCGTAGTTCTGGGCGAAGGCACTTTTGGTCTCATTAATTGAGCCGAGAAAGCATGTCTTTGACCCATCTGCCGCTTCGAGGACGCCGGCTTTGCCGTGGATGAAGACACGATCCTTCGGTACTACGCGTATCTCGACCCGGCCGCTTGTTAACAGCTCATAAAGCATTCGATAACGATCCCGGTGTAATAACGCCTCGACCTCGGACGGAGCTTCGTTCCAGCGCTCTTTCAATGCCGTCTCGCGGACATGCTTCGAGACAACCACATCAGCCGCGTCCAGTTCACTGTTACAGACGATCTGCACCTTAGGGATCGCGGCAATCTCTTCCCCTACGAGTTCGAAAATCGAGCTGCGAAAGTAGCCGGCGATGCGTTTGTACGACTTAGCGCCTTTCAGCTTGACGCTAAGAAAGGCGTGATCCAGCCGTTGCCGCCGTGACGAAAACCGATGAATTCCGCTCATACTTCAGCTTTCATGATTCATCTTTCATTTATCATCCAAGCCGTTGGTTCTTTAGCAGTTCGCTCAGTACGCGCGCGGCGCTGGCTTCCTCAGGCCGCAGCCTTTCGAGCTGTCGGTCTAGGTAGCCGGCCAGTTCCACGGCCAGCTCGCGCTGGGTCATGTCGCCGTAATAGTTGGGGATGTTGAGCATGAGGTGGGCCAGCACCTCGTTACCATCCACGTTCTTTACCAGCTCCATCACGGCGTAGAGTACGGCGCGCAGTACAGACTGATGCAGTTCTGCGCCCTCGTTCATCTCGGCGCGACCAAACTCGACTGCGCTCTTGAGCCGGGCGTTGTTGGCCTTTTGGCTGGCCAGCAGGGGATTGAAATCGCGCACCTTGAAAGCCTTGGCAAAGTTCTGGTAGTTATCCAGCGTCTTGGCGCCGCGCGCTTCCATGTCGAGCAGCTTGAGATAAAAGCGTTCCACGCCGCTTAGCTTGTCCCAATGCGCCTTGGCGATGCCTTGCGGCACCAGGCATTGGTTGGCCGTGTCCACGGCAAAGGCGATGAGGCCATCCACGAAAGTAGTCTCGCCCTTGACGCGCGGGCGCATCGCCTCGGCCGTCATGTCGCGCCCGTCTATCACGGCGTAGCGGGTGAGCACACGTAGGGCCGCCGCATAGCCCGCCATCTGGATGTCGGCGTCCTCGAAAACGTTCTCGTCACGGTACAGCCCCTTGGCTTCCTGATTGAGGCCGGTCAGCGCGTCCACCTGTGCTTTTACTTCTTCCTGTATCTCCCAGGCCAGATCGTCGCGCGTAGTTTTTTGCGCTCCGTACCGCTTGCGCAATACGAGCATTACCGTGCCTTTGACATTGTTGCCTTGGCGCAATGCGCTTTCAGTCTCGGTGACCACATACCAGGCGGCGGTGACGCGCAAGCCGGAAGCCCAAACGATGTTGGCCATGTCAGCCCAGATCGAGCCGGACTGGTGGGTGAACATGATGACCTGAATGCCGTTATCGGGCATGCACTTGGCCATGCGCGTGTAGGCGGTCACCATCCCACGTCGAAAGTCCTCGCCTTGCCCCTTGATTGCGAGCGTGCGGCGGCTGTCCCAGATCCAATCGGCGAACTCGGGCGGCGGGTTCTTGCGTAGCCAGGCAATGAAGAACTCGAGGATCTCCTCATATTTCACCGCATCGCCATAGGGTGGATCGGTGACAAAGACATCCCATATCGAGTCGATCTCTTTCGCTTCACATGGCACAACCGATGCAGCCCCATGGATGGCGCTACGGTTCAAGTCTTCAAGTAGGTATGAACTTGCGAATGCAAAGGGACGCACGCCGTAGGCAAAAAGCGTGTTGAGGGCTTGGTTGTAAAAAGTCGATGCAATCGACTCTCGAGCAGCTCCTGTACCATATCTGCAGAGTTTTGAAGACCAATCCGTCAGACGAGCCAGCAATACGGAAAGAGCCGCTTCAGATTCCCCGCTATTTTGAACGTGCATTCGGGACAATCCAAGCATTAGCAACTGTCTGGGGTTGAACAGATGGTGCCAGTACGCCCAGCCGCGCGTGCGGATCGGCTCGTCGGTCTTGTCGCCCGGCTCGATGCGCATGTCCGGCACCCAGCCTTTGGCCTGCCAGTCGGCAAGGTGCTTCGCGATGAACTCCTCGACGACGCGTTCGAGCTTGCGGTCATCAGCCGTGACTGAGCGGAACTCGAAGTCGTTCCCCTTACCCTTCTTCTTTGGGCGCATCCATTGTACGCAGTATAGCCGCTCTTGAAAGATGTCATCGGGCCTGGGCTTGAAGTCATGTTTCTCCCACATCCGCAGGCGGTTGCCATTCGTGCCATCTTCCTTGCGGTAGTCGCCGCGAAGGGTGGAGATCTTGGTGCGGTATTCGATGCCATCTACGATGTGGATCATATACGGATCTTGCCCGCGTCCGTCGGAGCGCACCGTGCCCCTCGCAGCGTCCGCCGCTACTAGCTCCTCCTCCGTCACTCCGGAACGGATAGCAACGTCGTAGCGCTTGTGTTTGGCATCTGAGACCAGTTCGGCAATTGCGTGTTTATTTATGCTGACAACAAGTGTCGAAAGAAGTGGCACCATCCAGCCGGTTTGCGGGCAGCGAGTCTCCACACAATAGAGAAAGGCCTTCGGCTTCCAGCCATTGCCGTCGGTCTCGACGCCTAATCGGTCAATCTCTTCCTGCACTCGACGCACGAGCTCCTGTTGATCTTTCGCCAGCGTCGCGCGGCTCTCGGCAGAACCGCCGACGATGTAGAACGCGCCCCAGGTGAGCATACAGGCCACCGGGTTGAGGTCGGATGCGTACACGTCACAGCCGAGCCGCGCCGCCTCGAAGGGGATCTGCCCGGAGCCACAGAAATTGTCGGCCAGGCGCGGACGGTGGCCGAAGCGCATGAGGCCAAGCTGTTCGATCAGCTCCGGGAAAGATTGGGCGTGTGTGCAGAGGTGGGCATTAACCGCGTCCCAGATATGGTCATGGACCGTGTCCATGACCTCCTCGGGTCGTTTGGCCGCGTCCACTCGTTCACGGTAGGGAACTTTGGGCAACATCTGCGCTACCAGACGGCGGCGATCCAGCTCAGAAAGGTCATCGCGCCAGGCAATCTTTACCATGTCGTAGTCGGACTGCAACCAATCCACCGGCGCGGAAGTAGGCAATATGCCTTCTGGCTCGACCGTGAAGTAGTCGGCGATGCGGGCGATGGCGAGCGTGGCAAGGATTTCCTTCGGTCTGGGGAGACGGGGCCAGCGAGCAACAAAGGACTCGTCGTCCATGGCCATCAGCTTTTCAAAGATCTCCAAGTCGCGCGCCGGGTCGGCGGTAGCCGGAAGCAGACAGCCGAGGATGCAAGCCTTGGCCAGAATCAACGGTTTGCGCCCCTTCCAATAGCTTCCCAATGCGGTCAGCGTCTTCCCCTGCACCGCCATCTGTTCCTTGTAGGCCTCGGCGGAGAGCTTCTGCACCGGCAATAGGCGCTCAATGAGCGCGGGCGCGTCCTTCAAGGAAAACGGTGTCACGGTTTCGGTCATTCGGCTTCTTTGAAAAGCGGTAGCTTGAACAAGTCCTGTTCGACGGGGCGCGGCCGGCGTTTGCGGGCGGCGGGTTTTTCGCCGTCGGAAAGCGCGAGAAAAAGTGCGCGCCGCCAGCCGCGCTGGGTGTCTTCCGGCAGTCCTGCCTCAGCTACCGTCATGGAGAAGAGCCACCAGCGCTCTTCCGGGCGGAGCGCAGCCCATTTACTGCAGATGACGGGGAGCTGCTCTAGGCTGGCCGTCTCGGCCGCCCAGGCGAGCACGCAAAGCTCCTTACCGAGGAGCCGGTCCACCAGGTTCGTGCCGGTATGCCAGCGGCCCGTGAGAATTTTGGCCGTCTTGAGACGGTCGTTGAACTCGCGGCGCGATATGTCGGCGATAGCCGACCACACCGGACGCGTCAGGAAGACGCGCTCCTCTTCACGCGGGATACCGCCCTCATGACCGCGGTAACCGTAGTCTTCGACGATCACCACCAACTCATTCCGCGAGGCCGGGATCTCAATGCGGAAAAGATGTGCGCCGAATTTATCGGGGGCGCCGAAGTCGACGGTTTTGGGCCGTTCGCTCACTGCTCGATATCTCCTTGCTGCAAGTCGATGCCGAGCTTCCCGGCAAAATCCTTGATGTCGTGCCCCGAGGCAAAGTGAGCTTTTCTGAAAGTCATCGTGACCAGGGTATCCGGCGTGAACTTCTCGAGCACCTTGACGAGCAACGCTTGGATGAACGCGGCATCTACGGCGATTTCGCCCACGGTGACGGAGATCATCTGGTTCCCCTGGCCCACCGTAAGGGAAATCCCTTCGAAGGTGGCGGACTTCTCGGCGGCCTGTTTTAGCCCCTCAAAGGTCTTGCCGCGCGAGTCAAGCTTGCGGCCGATGCGCGAGACGAGATGACCGGGCTTCACGTCATCGATCTGGACGCCCTTCTTTCCTTTAGCTGGGAAGTGAAACTCGGCTTTGGCCTCGAGTCCGCCCGCCTCGGCGAAGGCGAGGAGAAGGACTTCTCCGTCGCCGACTTCGATCGGACCTTCGTAAGTGGTGCCGTCGCGCGGCTCGCTGCCGTCCAATGTGTACCGGATCGATCCCCTGGGCGCGACCAGAAGCTCAATGGAGCGCTTACCGCTCTTTTCAAAAAGCCGGTTGCGCAGGACGAGCTTATTGGACCAGGCTACCGGATCACCCGTCTCATACTGGTGTGATGGATCGCAAACAAGGAAGTTCACGCGCAACGCGGCCGTGGAATAAGGGTTATCCTTAAGCTGCTCGCTCGACTCGGAGACCTGCGCTTCCTCGGCGTAGTGTATACGAGGTGCGGGGCCGGCGTTCTGCGGGTTGACGCGCAGGCGCACCGTACCCTTGTCATCAGGTCCGGACTCGGGGATGACCTGGGCCGAGGTACGCTTCTTCTTCGGCTTCTTCGTGACATAACCGTTGCCGAGGTCCTCCCATAGTCCGCGATTGCAGGCGATGGATTTGAGGGTGTCGAGGCCCTTGGGCGGTAGCCACGGCATCCCGGCCTGCTCCGCGTAGCGATCGGCAACGTCGGACCAACGCGCTTCATCCAGGTTCTCGGGCCATAAAAGATCTTGCGCTTTATCGCGAATGGCGTCGAATTCCTTCTCGACATCGAGGTAGAGCTTCAGCGGATTGGAGGTCAATGTTTTCTCAATCTGCTCCTCGCCGTTAAAAGGCTTGGTGGCATCGCGGGTCATGTCCAGGGCCTTCGGCGCGAGCTGAGGCGTCTTTCCGGCACGGTGAATGGGGAAGAGAACCTTGTCGAAGAGGTTGAGGATAGTTGATGTGAAGTCGTGTTCATAAGACTGCTGCTTGCGTTCGAGATCCTCCCGCTGAGGATGGCCCTTGGGAATACGGCCATCGGCCTTCTGGGCCGCGAATAGATGGCGAGCGGCCTTTTCCACGCTGCCCATGGCAGTTTTGTCTCCGGTAAGCACACAGAGGTTGTTCTTCTGGCTTAAGCCCTCGAAAAACTTTTGAACTTCCTCCGGCGGGATCTTGGAATCCGGGCTCACGACGAGAAGCACGCGCCCTTTGCGCACCCGGTCGGCCACGTCTTCCAGCCTGGGCAGGGGCAAGACATCGTCATAGCCGGTTTTGCGCATAGGCTTAAACATCTCGCGCAGACGATGCCGGATAAGATCGTCAACCTGATTCTCGGGCGCGTCATGAGCGAGGCTCTGCAGGAGCTTGGTGAGATTCTCCTGCCGATCAAAGTAGTAACGGCCTTCCGGGGTGTGATGTATATACCATGCCAGCTTCTCGAGCTCTTCGAAAGCCGAGAGGAAGTCGGACGGCTCGCGCAGGGGCGAGACAAGGCCCTCGACCATCTCCTCGCGGGTAAGGCCCTTCACCGCGTTGACGGCGGTCGAAAGGCTGGCCGTCAGGAGCAGCGAGCCGACTTGGGTAGCGGCCTCCTTGCCGGTCTGCAGGTCGATGATCTGGGCGTGAGCGGATTGCTGGGAATCCCATAAATCCTTGGCGATAACATCACGCATCCCGGATATCTCGGTGATTTTGTCGCGGACTTCGGGAATCGAAAGATCGAAGTGCTGGGGACCGATGAGGAAGATGTCATTAGCCTGCCGGTCCCAGACGGACTTGAGCAGGCGGGAAACAAGCTCGATGAGGCCTCGGGTCTGCTTGAATTGCTCATTCTCCTTGAAGAGGGCGATGATGTTTTTGAGCCGCGGGTGGAACGGATAGGTGGCAGCAATCTCGTCGGCGATTGCTTCGGCTCCGCGATTAGCAGTTTTTGCTTTGGCGGCCTCTTCCAGCTTACGTCCGAAGGCTTCGGCTATATCCTCGATCTCTGCCTTGACGGGGAGAGATTTGAAGAGTCGCTTCCGAAGAATGTCATAGATCTCATTGGCAGCCAAGTCCACCGGCGTAATGTTGCGTTCTTGGCGGCCGAGCTCTGCACGCGCGTCCTCGAGAGCCCGATTAATGAGCTTGGCACCTGTATCGTATGCGGCCGCGAGGTCAGCGACGACGATGCAGACGTTTTTCTTCTTGCCGGCCGCTGTCAGCATATTTGCGAAGGCTCGTGTGGCGATATCAGCAACCGTTCCGTTCCCAACTTTTTGGGTGTCGAGATAATGGAAGTAAGGCGGCATCTCATCGAGCAGTACGAGGACGGGCTGGTCGCCTTCAAAAAGCTTAAGCCAGGCTTTCTCATCCGGGGCCTTGGGACCACCGGTCCAAAAAGCCTTAAACTGTTCACCTTTGCCGAGCTGATTGGCGATTTCTCCCCAGAAAAAATGGTCCGGACTGTTGCGGCCGTTAAAAGCGGCGATATTGGCGCTTTGGAAAGCCGTGACCCAGATCGTTCCACTGCAATATTTTTTCCGAAGTTCGATATACTTAGCCAGGAGGCCAAAGCCCACCATCACGTGGGTTTTTCCGCCGCCCATAGCCTGCTTGAGATGGAAAATCGCTTGCGAGGAAGCACCGGCCAAGCGGGCAATACCCTCGTTTATGAGGTCTAACATGCCCTGGGTGATATGGGTCTTCTCGAAAAAGGGCTCTCCATTGCCTTCGATTGCGATTAGTTCATCAAGCCGCTCGACCTGGTCGCCAAGCTTGATGGAAAGTGCGTTAGGTTGAAGCAGACAGCCATCGCGGACGGTTTTCATTCTTCTATAACCCCCTGAACCGAAATTCTATCGCTTCTTATCAAATCGGTACCACTAATAGGACAGATTCTGATGATTTAGGAAAATTGCATTTATTCTGGCCATCATGGCTGCTGCCTTCCCCCATTGGAACGCCCTTAAGAAATAATCCCAATTTGGTAAAGATATTATCACTCTTGAACAAGCCTGGTCTGAAGAAGAAGGAGTCATCGTTAACTCTCTTAGATCGGCAAAGGAAAGGAGGATTTTAACAAGCATAAAATGGATAATAACACAGATTGAAAATATAGACTCTTCGATTGCATGAGCGAATCAACTGCTTTCTGAAGACATATGGAGCATTAGTTCATAAATCTCATCATCTATTTCATTCATTAATTTTCGTTTTTCATCTTTTGGGATAGCGGCGCCGCGGAAGCTGTTTTTAATAAGGCGGAGGATTTCCCATTTTGTAAGACCGCCAACAAGTCGCGCGGCGACAAGAAATTCCTTCGAGAGAGTCGCCTCTGACACACGGGGATTATCAGAATTTATTGTTACGTCAAGATTCGCATTAAGATACTGGCGAAGCGGATAGTATTCATCTCGACTTATCAAATATTCCTGCTCGAGTTCCGTAATTCTATCTTTTTGCGTCGGCTTATCTTCATCGCGAATTCTCTCGAGTTCCTGTTTATACTGCCTTTCAATCTCTTCGCGGAGTTTGTACTTCCCGCTGGTTAAAAGATTGCTCAAAGGACATAGCTCAATGGTAATATGCCTCTCACGGACCATTCTCAGCAGTCCGATATCTTGGCGGAGGCTTAATCCGTGTCCTATTCTCTGCGTAAAAGCATCATAGACCGCCTCACGAATCGACTCGGCACCATCTTCTTCGCCCGCATGGATGGTAGCGGGGAAAGACTCTTCTTGGAGTTTCCTGAACTGTTCTTTAAATTTACTGGGCCTATTCCCTTTTTCAAGTCCAAAAAGATCGAAACTTACCACACGTGATCCACTAGAATAATATTTTTCAGCTTCGTTATCATCATGATCCTTTCTCATCGGAAGCCCATGCTGATATTTCAAGGCAAGATCAGCGTTTTTTCCAAAATCCTCTGCGTCTCTCTGCCTATTTGCTGCGAGGATTACATTGATATGAACTTTATTCCCATCATCGCAGGATTTTCCCGCATAATAGTCAATTGCATGCAACAGTGATTCGGTGGCTTCTTTTCCCGATTGAAGGCCAAACTTCGTATAGCCATTAACTGCGCACCTCAAACAAAGATAACGGATTTTATCGCTAAGCGCATACTTAACTACCGAATCAACGGTCAAAAAGATGGAAGCCTTGGTTTGTAGATTCTGCGAGCCGCCATATTCGCAGCCCCTAAGATAATTGAAAAGAGAAGCACAGCCTGGTTCCAAACAACGTTTATCCGAATGCGCAGATTGCAGAAATTTCAGAATATTCTTTGTAGGAGGGAGTCCGGTAAAAGCATTCAATATTCGCTTGCTAAGCTGTCCCCACAATTTATCAAAGTTATACAGGGCTCCGCCCACCGCTTCATCATATTTTTCATATCCAGTTTCTTTTAGCCCAGGCTGTAGGATTTTAATTATTCGCTCTATTGTCTCGATGATTGCAGTCCCTCTGGCCGCTTCACTAAAGTGATCACGAACGTGTAATAACAATACAAAAACCAACATCACCAGATCATAGCTGACCGACAATTGGCGTAACATAACCTTTCGCTGGAAATATTTGGAGCTCTCATATCGGGCAAATTGAAGACATGTCTCTTCCAGCAGGGTATTGTGAGGATCTAGCAGCGCCCTCTCCGGCAAAATGTTTCTTTCTCTCAACGAATAAGCATGCGCAACAATTTCAAGGATACTCTTTGCTTTTATGTCACGAAATCCAAAACTGTTTTTATAGTTCTTAGTTTCAGAGTTTTCTTTTGTTTCACTCTTTTTTAGCTCGTTAAGATTCGGATCCGACGCTATAGGCAAAAGAAAATTTACAATGTCGGGTAGGACTTCTTTAAGTTGGTTCCCATCCTGAGCGGCCTTCTCCGCAAGCACTAATAGCGCAGTCTGCGCTAAGACATTAGGTGACATACATGAACCGATATGACAGTGGAGGTCGGCTTTCGGAAGCTTTTTGATCCATTGATAATCGGCGGAAGATTCTAAATCATCGCCCCATCGTTTCGCGCCGTGTTCGATCCTATACTCTTTACCGAATATCCATTGAGATTGTAGTTCTAGAATAATGCGTAACGGAAGCTTGGATAAAAGATGCCAGTTCTCATACTGCGCGTATCGTTTCTTTTCTTGCTCACGAATTTTTTTTATGTGTTTCCAAACCTGGCAAACCGCAGGAACGATTTCAAAAAAATGCGACTTAGTGATATGAAATAGCGCACCGCTGTTCAGTGACCGCTGAATGCTCTCCGGATCATCACGTCGACTGAGCGTAACTACGAAAGGCTTGATTCTGTTTCTCGTTGCCGTTCGAATCTTTCGGAGGATTTCGAATCCTTTATTTTGGCCTTCAAATTCAAGGTCAATGAGCCAGAAATCCACGTCAATCGGAGCCTTCTCTGGACCATACAAGCGGACAGTTGATTGTTTGAGAGAATCAAGAATATTGATATTCTCTTTTAATAAATCTGGCCACTTGTTGCTTTCTAGATATCCAGCTGAACCATAAGGGAACCACATCTGCAACGCGCGAAGAAGATGTGCGATTTTATCTGGGTGATCGTCAATGCAAAGAAATGAGGGAGCTGCTTCCGTTGGCCACGAAAGATACAGAGTAGTTAATGATGAGATCGTTTTTAGGAAATGGTTCCAGAAGAAGTGCCCCCCTGATTCCTCCATAAATTTTTCTTTTTTTTGAGGATCATAATTTCTTAAGCACTTATCTACGGCACCTAGAATTCCGTGAGCGTCGGCCGCAAGAGTCTTCGTCGACCCAACGACTTCATTTTCTAACTTTTCCCATTCCTCCCTATCGGCGACGGCGTGGTTACTTTTATTATGAAGATATGTTTGCATAATTTGACGTATTCCATATCTAGTAGGGAAATTACTGCCGTAAATAATTTTCAACGATTTCTTAATTCTTTTCGTAACCGAAATAAAATGTTTGTTCGGCATACACTCGTCATTATCTTTGCAACTCAGGAACATTTCTAACCGATGCAATTCAACCGGCAAACCATCCCTTTCCAGCGGTACTTCAATAGCCCTGCTCTGCGCGATAAGATAGTCCCTTAAAAAACGGCTGTAACTCCACAGTTTATCTCTGACTTCAAATTCATTCTTGTTCTGAATGTGCGCTTCGAGGCCATTACTAAACAAAGGAGGTAACCAATAAAAGACGAAAAACCGATTTTTGATGCATGATTTTGGCGCGAACACGTTATTGATGAGTTTTTCCCATACGTCGCGGTTACCTAGTTGGATGTTAAAGAGATGAATGCACTTCTTCTTTGGGTCATCTGAATCAAACAGAACTTCGAAATTGTTCCAATAATATTCTACGGCACATCCGTCTTTATTATCCCAACAGCGCTTCATCTCAGATACCTGATCCACAAACGCCCCATAAGGACGTCTCGCGTTCCTGATATCTTCTTTAGAAAGCGGTAATCGTTTGTAGCATCCGATTAAGCAAGGACAGCCGAATGGATACCTATCGAGTATAGTTTTTATCTTCGACTCAGATTGATATCCATAATATACTTCACCCAATGAATCGGATTTATCTTCAAAGTTCCCAATATGTTTCTCAAGAGCTCTAAGCCCTTGTAATTGAAGCATATCCCGCGGGGCTTTCTCTGCAGCCACAAATTTGAGTAGAAGCTTTTTTCCGATGGATCTAAAAACTCTTGGATCGTAAATGTGTTTCAAGGGAACCTTGCGATTTAATATTTTGTTTCTACACTACTCGATTTCACATCATCCTCGTCAAGAAGATTATTCCGAAAATCCCTTAAGCCCGCTATATATATTTCTTTCTGGGGCGAAGTCGAATATTCCCATGGTTTGACTTTAATGAATTTTTCCCAAGCTTTTTTATAGGCCGCCAGTCGCACCGAACTCGTTAGCTTAGATTCGCATTCACCCCATACACATTTAATTTCTTCTTCTGAATTCGGGGGAATAAGTATTTTATAAAGAAGAGCCAGTTTCGCTTCAAGTTCAAGATTTATATTACAGAGAATTTCGAATAAATGTTCGTACTCTCCATTTTTAATAGCCGTCAGGAATCCTTCAATATCCCATTTCGACTTAATATCGTCTTCAGAAGATATATTAGGCCGAAATGGATGATGCTTTGGATTCGACCAGGCTAATCCTTCAACTCCAGCCCCAGAAAAGCAAATTACATAATTATTTTTACAGTTATCTCTAACGAATGTATCCCATCCTGGATTTACCGTATCGTTCGCATGAATGAATATTATATAGTCTCCCTCAATTTGGACACGATTGCTAGATTCACTCCCGTAACCCCAAACATTCTCGTACTGTTCTATTTCTATGTCAGTTTTGTTTATATCCATTTTCGAGATTATTTTGCTTATGTATGCCGAAATTAATTTTCGTCGGCCACTTTTATCGTTATCTATAATGATAATATTCATCATTGCCTCCAACCAAGAAACCTAAATATATGATAGGTTCTGTATAATTCGTCACTAGCAATGCTCTCACCTAAAGTGCCAGGGAACGCTACTATTGGAGTACCGACCTTAAACCTACCCAAGGAAGAAGTCCAATCAAATACCTCCCAGGCATTAATTATTTTTGTGGCTATAAAATACCTGCCAAATAGTTCGAACCTTTTCTTGTGTAATGATTGTACATGATCTGGAAGCTCATCCGTATTAAAAGCCATTCTTCCGCGCATAATAAGGTAATTCGCATAACAGCAAACTGGCTCTTCGACGTTTCAAGTGGGTAGAAGCCCCATATGACCTGCAATGAGATAAATGATTAGGGTGAAGTTCTCCAAAGTACGATACCCGCGGGCTCGCGCCTTTGCGGCTTGGATCAAGCTGTTCAACCCTTCCAGCAGCCCATTGTTCAGTTTGCTGGTAAACCAGCGCAAGATGCCATTCCAATGCCGACGCAACATCCGGGCG
>Ga0315288_10001589_pt1 | contig 29353 bp, 23 predicted proteins | sample YL17G11_20_MG_FD_203454 | JGI IMG/M metagenome (GOLD analysis project Ga0315288, IMG submission 203454) | Sediment microbial communities from Yellowstone Lake, YNP, Wyoming, USA - YL17G11_20 | ecosystem: Environmental > Aquatic > Freshwater > Lake > Sediment | place: USA: Wyoming | collected... | reverse complement strand
TGCCCCCGATGGTGGAGCAGCACGAGCAACGGTACGGGAAGGTCCCGGATGAGACGCTGACCGACGGCGGCTTTGCCCAGTTAGAAGACATCGAGAAGGTCTCGTCGCCGGCGGTGGGCACGACGGTTTACGCCCCGGTGCAGAAGCCCCGGAAGCCGGGCCGCGATCCTCACCAGCCCCTGCCGGGCGACAGTGCGACGATTGCCGAGTGGCGTCAACGGATGGGCACGCCGGAGGCGAAGCAGATCTACAAGGAGCGGGCCGCGACGGCCGAGTGTGTGAACGCGATTAGCCGCAATCGAGGGCTGCGGCAGTTCCTTGTGCGAGGATTAAGGAAGGTACGGGCCGTGGCCTTGTGGTTTGCGATAGCCCACAACTTGATGCGTGCAGTGGTGCTGCGCGCTCAAGCAGCGTTGGCGGCCGTCCGAGATTGAAAACGAGGTCCCCATCAGGCGAATACGGCCCATCGGACCGCACTGAGAATCTCAAACCGCTCAGCACCCCAGCGGGGCAGTGTACAAAGCGAAGATGGATGGCCTGCTGCGGCCATTCGACTCCGCGACAAGGCTCCCATAAGCATACGTGCCGGAACTTAATTTCTTCACAGGCTCTGAGGACATGGGGTCTGATTCGGAATCCGGGCCTATGGCAGACGATTATGGTCTTTCACCGGGCTGGCCTGTGGAAGATCCGGCGTTCGGCTTGCCGGTGAGCGATCCCTTCCCCGGTGACGTGGCACCAGAACCGGGCCTGCCTGAACCTGCTTCCATGTGGCCAGGTTGTTACGAACCTTTCGCACCTGCCTCAACGAAGATGCGTCGGCCGGAAGCCCGGACTTATTCCAAGAAGAGACACGTTTGAAACCTGGAATCTGGTGGCTTGTGAATTAGTGGCCAGCAGCGTTTCACAGAAAGGAATGCTGAAAACGGTCGAATGCTCAAAGCTGGCAAGACATCCCAAGACCAGTTCAGTCTGGATCGGCAGCCGGTGCAAGAGCCGGGTCATAACAATTGCAGCTTCAGCTTGCAGGCGGCCTTGCCGGACGGCACGGGAGGGTATACGCCCTGTCCGGCACTGCTAACAGAAAATGAGTTGATACGATTTCTCCGCATACCCGAGATAAGCAAGGCCCGGGACTTCCGCAATGTGATTGCGCACCTCAAGCGGTATCACGGTTTGCCCTGCGTACATATATGTCGGCAACCTTTGTATCCGTTGGAGGCAGTGGTTGAATGGATAAGAGAAAGGGCAGAGAAAGAGCTGGTGAGATGATTTTTGCTATGAACTTTGGTTCTTCCGGGTTAAACTATGTCCGGATCGGTCTTGCCAGCCAATGCCAGCAGAAAGGAGGTAAATCTATGGGGCAACTGGTGAGACTAAGGACAAGACCATCGCGTGACGGCAAGACGTTTATGTACCTGCTTGATTACGTTGACAAAAACGGCAAAAGGAAACGGATTTCTCTGGGGCACTCGGATAGGCGTAAAGCTGGGCATCAGAGAGACCAGAAGGAGAGGGAGCTACGAATAGGTTTGTTTGGGCCCGAATCAATAAGGCTTGGCGATTTCCTGGATGACAGCTTGCTCAGGACTGGCGGGCAGATTCGTGAAAGCACCCGTCTCGAATACAGGTCTGCGATGGAGCATTTTATCAACGTTGTCGGTGATATTGACCTTCAGAAGGTAGGTCATAAAGATGGTGAGCTTTTTCGACAAGTCTGTCTTGACCAAGGAAACGGCCCTGCAACAGTGGCTAAGAAGCTGCGTCACATCAAAAGGTTGTTTCAGCTTGCCGTGGACAGGAAGCAGTTGGATGAGAACCCTGTGAGGCAGGTCAAGCTCCCAAGGTCGCCAGGGAAAAAAGTGGTTACGTTTTCGCCCGAACAGTGCGAGCGTATTCTGAGGGCTGCGCGGGATTGTCAGGGCAGGACTTCTGTACGGTGGGATTTGCTTATTGCCTTAGCCCTGATGACAGGCATGAGACGAGGTGAATTGCTTAACACCGTTTGGTCGGATGTAGATTTTGAGGCAAAGACTATCGAGGTTTCTCCCAAGAAAAACGCCGACCGGACATGGGAGTGGCACATCAAAGATACTGACCGCAGAGTTCTGCCTCTAACCGAGGAAATCGTCTCAACGCTTGCAGAACATCAGAGTCGCCAGCCGGATGGTCATCCGTATGTTTTCGTAGCACCATCAAGATATGACTACATCCAGCAACTTCGCAAGGTGGGTAAATGGAGTATTTGCGACACACGGCTCAAGACAATCAACAACTTCAACCGCCACTTCAAGATAATTCTTAAGCGGGCCGGCATCAACGGCGGTCAGTTCCATGACTTAAGACGAACTGCACTGACTAACTGGTTTGCCAACGAATTGAGGGAGAACGATGCAAGAGTTCTCGCGGGGCACTCAAGTTTCACGACCACTCACCGATTCTACCTGGCGGTTGCAGATGATTTGGCAGACCGTGCAAGGGAAGCAGTCTCTCAAGGTATCGGTAAGAATTTGGCGCGCATTTGGCACGCGCCCTGTTTCGACGCCCCGCAGGATTGACAGCAAGTGTGTGAAGTTGTTATACTACAAGTACTTAAAACTTTTGCGCCCGTAGCTCAGTTGGATAGAGCAACGGATTTCTAATGTGTTTTGCTGGTTTATAACACCTTATTTCACAACACCTTACAACGGCAAAAATGGCTTTATACAGTGGAATAGTAGGCCGGTAGTAGATGAATAGTAGGTGGGTAGAGCATCGTTGGTGCACTTTTTGGTGCACTGGGGGAGGATTGTTGAGGCGTTTCCAGGTCCTACTGTAAGGGCTACCCTGTTTGGTGATGCAGAATCCGACAAGAGGAACTGATTTGCGGAATATGCCTGCTCACAGATGGCTGAATAATCTCCTGTACGTTTAGAGCCACCTGATATCGGGAACGTTACCCCTGACGATGTGTACTATGGCCGGCGTGAGAGGATCTTGGCAAAGCAAGCACAGTTAAAACGAAGAACAGTTCTTGAAAGGAAAGAATACAACAGTACAATGACACCAGGAGCTGAAATCGTCTCCTAACTCAGAGACCTTTTTGTCTCATTCTTGCTGAAGACATACAGCTTCAGGCTTCTGCGAATGTGGCACAGTAAATGGATTGGAGCAATGGGCAGCGTTGAAACTATGACAGACACAAAAGCATCCGCGAAGGGATGTAGATGTTTGTCGAGGTCGGCAGCCGCAGTGTGTACTCTACGTTCTCTCCTGGAGGCACACCGTCCCCTATGTTGAGAAGATATGCGGCATATTTCTACTTGATCCGTTCAGTTACCGACGTAGGGATCATCGTTGTTGTCTGGATATCCGTGTACTACGTTCGTTTTCATTCCGGACTACTGCCGGTCACAAAGGGCATACCCGACGTTAGACAACATTTGTCACTGACGCCGCTGGTCGCATTCACCTGCTACGTTACCTGTGTCTGGTCGGGGCTCTACAGGTCCAAGCGCATGCACAGCCTGTTCAGTCAGGTTCTTAACCTGCTGAAGGCCACCTTGCTAAGCGGCGTGTTCATGCTCACATTTTTTTACTACTTGATGGATGCGCCTTACTCGAGGATTCTGCTGGTGCTTTTCACAATAATGCTCTTTTTCGGATTGTCTTTCTTCCACCTGCTGATAATGCTTATCCTGCGGTTGCTCCGCAGGAAAGGCTACAATCTGCGTCACTATATTGTGATAGGTGCAGACGAGAGGGGCAGGCAGTTGGTGCGCGATATTGAAGCTATGCCGTGGTTGGGGCTCAAATGCCTTTTCTTTGTGGACAATGACCCTGCTCGAATTGGAACTGAATTGCTGGGCGTGCCCATACGCGGCCCGGTTGAAAAGATTCCCCAGTTCGTGAATGCCAGCGAGCTGGACGAGGCCTATCTGACTCTGAGCGGAAGCGCAGCGCAGCAGGCGTATCGGTTTCTTGAAGGTCTGCAGGCCGCTGGCGTGACTGTGCGTATCATTCCCGACTGGGGCAATCTTATATCCCTAAGCGAGCCTGTGGTCGTGCCTGTCGGCTCCCAGATTCTGTTCTCGGCAGCGGACTCGCCGTTAAGCGGTTGCAGCATGATCATGAAGCGACTGTTTGACTTTACGGTGGCGCTGCTGATACTAATAATATTCGCCATGCCAATGCTCGTAATTGCGCTGTTGATTAAGCTGACGAGCACTGGGCCGGTCTTGTACAAGCAAACGCGGGTCGGAGCAGACCAGAAGGAGTTTGTGATACTGAAGTTCCGTACAATGAGAAATGACGTGGAAGGAGAAGAGCTGCCGCAATGGACCGCGCCGGATGATGCCAGACGGACGCCGCTCGGTAAATGGTTGCGGAGAATGAGCCTTGACGAGCTGCCTCAACTCATAAACGTTGTTATGGGCCAGATGAGTTTGGTCGGCCCAAGGCCCGAACACCCCTACTTTGTGAAGCAGTTCTCGGAGGAATACAAGAAGTATATGCTTCGACACAAAGTCAAGGCGGGAATGACCGGATGGGCTCAAGTCAACGGCTTCCGCGGCAGCACATCCGTAAGAAAAAGGCTGCTTTACGACTTATATTATATCAGGAACTGGTCGTTCGCACTGGATATGTGGATTTTACTGCGAACGCCCTGGCACGTGCTGAGAGGGAAGAATGCACACTAAGGCGACTTTCGCACAATCCGCCGCGAAGCAGTACATCGTTCACCTTTCGATTCTGCTGACAATCGGCCTGGCCGTCGGGATATACCTGATCGGCACGACCATCGTCATCGCCAAAGACGGAGTGGGCTTCATAGAATACGCGGTGGACCTCGAGGCCGCTCCCGCTCAGGCCATTCGGGCTAAAGCTCAGCATCCGGGCTATCCGTTCCTGATTCTAATGGCGCACAGAATCGTACAGGCTGTCAACAATGGCTCGCTGTTGGCCAGTTGGGTGCATTCTGCTCAAGCGGCAGCTCTTGTATTCAGGCTGTTGGCTGTAGGGGTGATATATCTTTTGGGAAGGGTGCTGGTTGGGCCGGGACACAGCTTTCTGGCGACTCTGATCCTTATTCTGTTCCCGCTCCCGGCTGAGTATGGGAGTGACGCCCTGAGCGACTGGCCTGCTTTGTTTTTTCTGAGCGCGGGCCTTTTGTTGGCGATGCGCGGAGCAGCAGAGGGCAAATGGTGGATGTTTGGCCTGGCGGGGTTGTTGGCCGGTGCCGGTTATCTTGTTCGGCCGGAATGCGTGCAACTTATTGTGTACGCTTTTTCCTGGCTGATTTTGCAGCTATTCTGGTCGAAACGTGGTATGACCAGAGGCCGGCTGGCGCTTGCGTTGGTCGTGTTGCTGGTAGGTTTCTGCGCCGCGGCTGTGCCTTACATGCGCTTTAAGGGAGCGGTATTTCCGAAGAAAGACCTCGTCCAGTTCGCGTCGGGCGTGCGTGCCTGCGACGGCTGCCAGGCACAACTGCAAAGCAGTTCAAGAAGTGTATGTGCGGCGGGTGTCACGCCGGCTGGCGTAGCAGAAGGTGCCAGAGAGTTATTTGCAGGTGTCGGAGAAACGGTGATGTGGTTTTATATGCCGCCCCTCATCATAGGCGTCTGCAGCTCTTTGAAGAGGCGAACGTGGTTACACCCGCAGCAGTTCTTCATAATTGTCCTTATCGCGCTGAACGTTGGGCTGTTGCTGTGGCTGAACGGCAGATACGGCTATATGAGCAGGAGGCATACTCTGCCGCTGGTGGCATTCTGCACTCTTTATGTCCCTGCTGGCCTGCAGATAATGGCATCATGGCTCTGTGGCAGAATAGGTCTGAGTACGGGGCGGACTTTTGCATCTGACGGGTGCAATCGCTTGCTGTTCTTTATCTTGTTGGTTGTCGGTATCTGCGTGTGTACTCCAAAGCTGCTCAGGCCGCTACACCATGACAAGGTATTTCTTCGCGCCACTGCCCGCTGGCTCGCCGCGAACACGGACATCGCAGATGTTATAGCCGTGCCAGATGTGCGCATCGGTTTCTACTCTCAGCGCAAGGTAATTCTGTGCGACGGGGATGAGACTCCTGAAGAGGCCCGATATGTCGTGGATGTGCCGAAAAGAGGAAGGAGTGTGCTGGCAGAAAAAGAGGGGCTGCTGGCCGAAAAGACCATCATAGGTGACGATGGGATGCCGAAAGCTACTGTGTACAGCCGCCAGCCTTAGGCGCGATCCTCTCGGCTACATTGGATTTGTCGCCGCTCACGGACTCAATGAAACCGCGCATTGATTCCTTGTAGATGGGACGGTCGAATCTCAAAGCATTGCGCCGGCACTTCTGGCCATCGAAACGACCTTCGATTTTCTCGAACCGGCGGACTGCTTCTCTGAGAGCTTCCGCGCTTTGCTCGTAAAAGAAGACTCCGGTGGCGTCGGCATTCATATCGGAAGCTTCGTTGAACCCTATCACAGTCTCGAGCGCCCCCCCTTTGCCATAAGCTATGACAGGTTTTCCGGAGGCCTGTGCCTCCAGCGGGACAATGCCAAAGTCTTCTTCACCAGGGAAGATCAGGGCCCGGCATCTCTGCATACGCTTGACGACTTCATCGTCATCGGCGGCATGTACAAAACTGACGTTGCCCGACGCGACGGCTTTGAGGAAAGGCAATTCAGGGCCTTTTCCAACCACCACGAGCTGTCGATCCAGAGCGGCAAACGCCTGAATCGCAAGGTCAACTCGCTTATAGGGCGACAGTGCACAGACAATAAGGTAATAGCCGTCGTTATCCCTGGAAACGCTGAATCGGTCACAGTCAACCGGCGGGTGAATAACGACTGAATCTCTGTTGTAGGCATCCCTTATCTGACTTTGAACGTTTCTGCTGACCGCGACAAATCGTGTTACTCCCGAGGCGGTTCTCCTATCCCAGCTTTGCATCCGGTCGAGCAGGAAGCCCGCGGCCTTACTGCGGATGTAGCCAGACCTCCTGAGGTACTCGCTCCTCATATACCAGGCATAGCGCATAGGAGTGTGGCAGTAGCAGACGTGTGTAACGTCAGGCGGGACCTTGGCGCCCTTTGCAACGCAATGGCTTAAGCTCAGAACGCAGTCATAACCGCGCAAGTCAAATCGCCGTATGGCGTCCGGGAACAGCGGCAGGTATCGGCGGAAGTTTTTTTTGTCGCCGGGCAGCCGCTGGATATACGAGGTGTGAATCCTGTGCGATTCTATCGTCTGCGACACAGCACCGGGAAAATGCACCAGTGTATAGATGTCAGCATGCGGATAAAGCTCACAGACTGCCTCCAGGCACCGCTCACCGCCTCGCATCCCGGTCAACCAATCACAGACAAAGGCTATTCTCATTTATTTGCGCCGTGGCTTGATTTGCGCCGTGCCTTGAGCTTACGACTTTTTGTACGCGGGTAGCCGACACGCTTTTGGCTCTGCCGAATATATCGGGCAGCCACGCGAGCCTTGCTCTGATGCACAACGAGTTATATTCATCCCATAACTCATCGGCAAAAGAGGCCCTTGGCCTGCCAAAAATGCACTATTGCTTGCCAATATTATGAGGTACTACCAACTTGTATAATATGTTTTTGCTCGAAAGTAGAGTTTTGATGAGCGGTTACGTCATAGTTCCTTGCTTTTGAAGCGGTTTTTGAGACTTTGAACTCGGTGGCTATTGCGCATAAATCCCGGCAAGAGAAAATAGACCTGCTTGATCATCCCACGAATGCGAGGCCGATGCGCTAAGCTAGTCACGCGGCGAACGAAGGTTCCGATCTTTCGCATCGGTGCTGTGACCCGCCATGAGCGGGAAGTGTAAACAGAGTAGAGTTCGTCGCGATAACGGCGGATGGCCCTATCCTTTTCGGCAATAGCTGCGTCTTTCTTTGTAAGAGCTATGTCTCTCTGAGCAACAGTCTGGTTCAACTTTGCATTCGAGCGTTCCAGCGAGGACTTCTCCTTAGACAGTTCAGAAATAGCTGTCTTGGTTTCTGCGAGCGCTCGGTCTCTTAGGGTGATAACCTGTTTCAGTTGTGTGTTCTCGCGATCAAGGAAAGACTTCTGTTTGGCCTGTTCAGAAGCCTTCACAAGGGCTTGGCTTTTCTGGGCGAGATCGGCGGCGGTGGCTTTTACCCTGCTTTGCTCCAAACTCGCAATAAGACAACGGAGATTCTGTGGCGGCAAGAGGTCGGAGAAAGATATGCGTAGACCGGGACAGATTGCCAGACGTTGCTCAGAAACGAGTATCCCATAACCATGAAATGCAGGAACGCTATGAAAGTGCATAGGCTCATCTGTTTCCATCATGAAGTCCTCCACTGCGGTAAGGACACCATTTTTCGGGCCTCCTTCGTGAATAGCATTATACATATTACTATTCAGACCGTAATCCAATGCGTCTTTCTTACCTGGGATCAATCCCTTTTGAGCATATTTGTGTCTGAAATCCTCTGGTATTGTGGCTGGGTCATAATACAGGTCTCGACGCGCGTAAGGCCAGCACACATCATGAAGCAGCACCATGGGAAAAGAAGCCCTGTCTTGTTTTGCCTGATCAGCCAAGATTCTCAGTTCGTTATAGACTGTATACCAATTGTGGTCGCCATCAATCAGAACTGCGTCAATGTTATGGATTAAAGGGAGGGCATTCAGACTCAAATCCTTGTACATGTGCAGAACATCATCACGGCCCTTTTGTATGTCCGACACATCAAATGTGGGCTCGGGGTCTATCGTGTGGAGGACGGCATTGTGCTCAGAGCAATACTGGTACAGAAATCTTGTATTGAGGCCGTCCTTTGAGCCTATTTCTACAACGACCTTTGGTTTCTCTGTGTCGAGTAACGGCAGCGTTAAGTGTTCCCAAAATTGATACATGCGCACCTATCCGAATTTTCTCCAACCAATACTACAGCATAGCCAAGACCCGACCTTCACCGTCCATAGGACTACCTTTCAAAAATTCCAACGCAGTCTCCCCACATTTCACTTGCAGGGTCTATGTGGCTTTCAAGCAATTCTACGTTGGCATAGCTGGCAAGCGCTTTCATTCCATCCGGATAGAATCTCCAGCAGTCTACGGGGTATCGATGGATTCCTCCCTTGGACGGCGCAATAACACAGATCTTCCCCCGCAATTTGGTTACTCTGACCATTTCTTGAAAAGTCATCCAAAAGAAACTAGCATGTTCAAAAGTCTGCCCGGAGATCACGACATCATATGTGCCATCTGGGATCTCACTCCAATGATAAATGTCACTAACGGTTATATCTACATTTTCTCCGTCCTCTATGTCAAGACCCATATACTTCACCCCTCTAACAGGGGGCAGAACATCGCGATATGTCGAATGGTCGCCGTATTTTTTTGAACCGACGTCAAGGATATTGGCACCTTCTGTCAGATAGTTATCGAAGAATCTTCTCATGTTCCGCAGAGATGAGTCATGCATGGGACTTGTCCTTCTACATGTGTTTTTTGTATAAAGCCGAGCACCCTTGGAAACATCCAGGTTCGTTTGTCTCGGTTATAGCGCCATCAAGACCATATTAACATCGTTGGTCACACAATCAAGAACATTCCAATATTCCTGCAAATGCCGGTTTTCAGGATTTTATATCGCCACAAGATCCTGCGCCGTTTGGTCCATGAACACTCCTGCAAGGAAGAAAATGCAAGCAGGACTTCAGCATCCGCTGCGGACAATTGACCCTCAAAATGCTCCAGAAACAAACGTGCTTGTTCAACATTTTGATAGAATCTTCTACGCGCCGCATTCAAGCCTTTCGAAAAAAGGTGATAAAAGTACCGCAAGCCGTATTGGGAAGCCCCAAAAACATTCCGAATGTGTTGACGATACAGGATCGTCGGCTCATCCAGATAGATAATCTTGCCAAACGCTGCTGCCGTCAAGCTGATCCAATGATCGTGCATAATAGCTCCCGGAGGGATCGTCCCACACTTATCTATAAGGGCACGATTGATCAACATAGTGCAGCCACTTGGCACATTCTGGACAAGAAGGCGACTTAGCTGCAGATTTTCCGAATTCAGATTCTGATATTCATTATATGAATCACTGATCACAGAAAGCTTGTCATCCACAACACGTTTGTCGGTAAACAACAGCAGGGGAACTTCAGCCCCCAACAACTGTTCCTGCTCTCTCATTAATGAAAGCGATTTTGATATTTTGCCAGGCAGCCAGATATCATCATGGTCGCAGAACATGACGTAGGACGCCAGGCTCCGGGATAGTAACGCCGAGAAGTTTTGGCAGGCGCCGGAACGTTTCACCGAAGGAATTAAGACGATTTTATCTGGATGCGCCTGCGCGTACTTCTCAATAATGTGCGGCGTATGGTCTTTGGAACCACCATCACGAATCAACAACCGCCATTGCGTAAAATCCTGCCTAATAATTGATTCTATGGTTTCGGAAACGTATTGGCTTGAGTTATAGACCGCCAGAAGGATATCAACCCCGACTTTCTGATCCCATCGCTGGTGTACCACCTCGCGTATCTTGGACAACAGCTTGTGCATAATCACGCCCACGATCTCCACAGCAACGCACACATCCTTGCGCGTCTGTGCAGGAGTGCAAGAGTCCACTCTTCAATTAACTGTTCGTTTCAAGAAAGAGGCTGGGTGACCTGAACCACTGTATTATCAGATCGCTCAACTTCCGATTCAATCGCAACCAATTGATGGGGCAGCATCGGTTTGTGTTCATCCCCATAATCCGAGCAACAAGTCCCAATGCCCCTGCTTACAGTGCTATGTGCATAGTATTTCTCTATGACCTTTTTGATATAGCCTTCGCAGAACTTTATACCGAGACGATTATATATTTCTGTGCAGTGACCAAGTTCAACAGAATAATTCGCTCCCTTCTTAACAATAGCATAATTTGCTCTCTTGTTTAGAACCATTTCAATTATGTTGACTATCTCCAATATGGGGGTGTTCACAGGTGATGCAATATTAACAATTTCTTTCGTAAACAGCTTATTTTCTATTATATGGCCTACCGTTACAAGAACGTCATCTATATCAATCATATTTCGATAAGAGTCTATCCACACGTCAAATTGTTCCTCATTTTGAATCTTATCAACAAATACCTTAATCAGAGTCCGACTGCTTGCTTTCCCGACGACTTGCGGAAGCCTAAAAATATTAAAACGTACGACATTGTCCTTAATAATGGTTTCGAGTTTTAGTTTATGTTTAACATAAGGGGATTCATTGACTGAAGGATCATATACGCTGCAGGTACTAAAATAGACCAGTAGCCTATCATTTAAGTCATTAATCACTTTAGAAAGCAGTCGTTCTTCTCTTTGAAATTCCCCTTCATTCGTCTCCAGCGAATTGGATACCCCGCTGGCGAAAATAACCACGTCGTCAGCGTCATAATCCGTAAACGCTTTCGCGATCATTCCATTACCAATAATCATTCACTCGTGCTCCCTGTCAATCTCCAGCTCATCTGTCCCCAATAGATTAACCCATCCCCATCGTCAATCCCCAATCCTTTCACAGTCATATTCCCGACAGAATTATAACACAACTCACACCTTATACGCTGGTCTCATCTTGAGCAAGCATTATAATGCCTTAAGCAGCACAATAAAGTCCTGAATCAGTGCGTTTGACGCCTTAATTATGTCAACCACAGTAAAATACTTGGAGAAATCATTTCTGACTCGGCTTGCCAGATGGTACGTACTACGGTAGTATGCCTTGTCGCTGATTATTTTCTCCAAAGCGGGATCTAGGTCCCCATCGAGAAAGGTCGTACCGAAGATTTCTATTAGTTTGGAATCCTCTTTAAAACGCGCTATAGCAGAATTACCATGAACCGTCATAAGAGCAACGCCCCCCGGCTGAATTATTCGGGCAATCTCACCGGCCCATGCTTGTGCTGCTTTGCCCGTTAGATGCGTGAAGACACTGATACCAATGATGAGATCAAAGTATCCATCTGGATAACTGGTGGGTGGCATCAGTGCCACAACATCAAATTTGCCTCCGGCTATGTTCTCTGAACAGTACCGGATGTTCAGGGGATCGATGTCACAGTCGTGCAGTCGAGGCACAGAATCTGTGAGGTGTCTGGAAACCCGTCCGCAACCACATCCCCAATCCAGAATCCGACTAAAACTATTCAATGATTTTCTAAAATATATCTGCAATATTGATTCGATACGACGATAAGTCGTGTAACCATAAATAATAAACCGTTCTCTACTCGTATTGCCCTGAGTACGCTGCAATTGATCATCATACGGGAACTCCCTGATATCAAATGACTTCAGTGGTATATAAATAGTATGCCAGTTATAGATTGGCTCCAGTGTGAAAGCATTGCAGTAATCCACTGCTGCATATCCGAGATCTAAATCCTGTTCAGTAAGCTCATGTACCAAACGAAAGCGGGCATTCATAGAACTACAGAAAAAAGGAAAAACGCGAGCCACATCGGGACTGTACAGACCCAGTTCCAGATCTTTTGCAGGTACTCCATTTACCGTAAACGTAAAGTTCTGAGGCGTCTCATATTCTGGAAGCGCCCAACCCAAAACGCGGAGCTTGCCTTGATCTCGACTATAGGTGTCTACAAGCCACGGGCAAGGCCCCAAGAGCATCCGTCGTGCTGCTGATAAGTCCATTCCGCTCTCCAACAGACCACCTATCCCTATCCATGTTTTTTATGTTATGCAAAACTCTAAGACAAAATTGTCACGTCATTAGCACTACAGCGCAGAGTGATACGAACCAAATCGAGCTAAGTGCTTTGAATATAAACTGTCACGACAACATGGAAAAGCATTTGTTTGAAGGTGTGCGATTTTTTCATAAAGCACGTTCCAAGAATAACTTACAAACAAACAAACGGACGCCGCTACTTTGCGCAGTCGTGTTGGAAAGTGTAGCAACATTACAGAGTATACTATCGGATCAATGTCTCCTACTCGCAACCGAATCGTGCGGAAACTCAAGCTTAGCGTCTTTATCCGCCGCTGTAGTAATTCGGAAGCGGCATTGGCCAACCTAAGCCCTGCATAAGTGGTTTTCGCCAAAGATGTTAAGTCGTATTTGCTCTGTAAAGCTGCTAAAGTCTCCGTCATTACATTAATGTCATATTCAAACGATATAATCATGATTGCATTATGCCAGAACGGTTGTCATATGATTGCTGTCATTGCCCATTATCCTGTAATAGACAGCAATTTTGAGACAAAATCTTCGACAGGATCTTCAGGCAGGTATTTCAATATTCTTTCTCTGGCTTCTTTGCCAATTTTCTCCCACCTATCCAGTTGAGCGAAAGCCCTTTCCAAAGCGTTATCCAGGGACGCAACAGACGGCGTTGCAGCGATAAAGCCGTTGATGTTGTCCTCCACCACCTCTCTATGACCGCCTACGTCCGTGACTACGGGGACCCTGGCACAAACCATCGCACCCACAAGGACAATCGGAAGACCTTCCATAAAAGAGGGCAATAACATGGCGTGATTGACACGCCAAATGTCAATAAGATTCTTTTGCCTTCCATAGAAATGCACATTAGCCAGTTCATATTGTTGTACTAACGATTTGAGATAATGTTCGTCCGGACCGTCGCCATATAGATTGACAGTGATATTGCGGTTCCTCCATTTCTTTTCTTTAAGCAACTCTATAATAAGATTCTGTCCCTTATGGATTACCGAAAATCTTGCCGGAATTGCCAACCGAGGGCCGTCTTTCATAGACGGGAAAGAGATGGAGACATTTCTGTCAATATGGTAGGGATTGTAATGTATCGCAGCATTCGGTATCGAACATCCGATTCTTTTTTCCATTACATGTAGATTGTTAAGACATGTAAAAGAGACCTTCATAGCACCCAGATACCCTCTTTTTACCGCCTCGATTGTATTCTTTCTGATCGGCCAGTATGTTTCTTCCTTAGTCAGTTGATTGATAATAACGTATGGAATGTGACAGGCTATGCATTTATCAAACCAACCCGTTCCCTCGTCCTGGTCTCCAAGAGAAATGACTACCATGTCAGGGTGGTAGTCGCTTATAGGTTTGAAACCAGTCTCTTCCTTAAAATAGAGTTTGACACCCATTTTGTGAAATTCACCGAAAAAAGCTGGTGCTGGTTGCCATTTTTTGATAAGGACGATCACATCATGTCCTAACCGGCGCATTCTTTTCGCGGCCTCAATCCACAGAACCTCACTTCCGCCATTGTACGAGCCATTGTTCATGGTGATGAAAACGAATCTCTTCTTCTTGCTTACGATCCGCCTGATTTCATTAATCGTGTTCGCAGCATCCGGGTGTTCCGAATTTGTAGCTACTCCGGCGATAGAATAATCTTTGTCTAAGAAATACATCATCCTATCAATTTGCGAAGGGTGTATCGGAAATCTTTTCGCGATAAAACTTTTTACCTTTAGAAGTTCATGTAAATATTCCTCGTTCTTGCAGCTCCTTCGTGTTATCGTGCTGTTGTGCCTGCGAAATACATTCAGAGGCTCGGCAACAAAAGACACGTCGCCTTGCGTCAGAAGGAAACTATAGAGCAGCCAATCTCCACAATATTTGAACTCACACAATATATTCTCAATGCCCGCTAAACAGGTTTTTTTTATTAAGCACGCACTAACATTGGGTATCGAGTTTCTATAGCATAAGTAATCAACGACTTCACGGGTTCCGATTTCCCTATAATCGTTTTTCCATCTATTCGGATCTAGGTCATCAGTATGGAACACATTTGTATTTCTAATAATACTCCCATTTTCATCAATAACCTGCGATTGACAATATGATAATACCACGTTTCCATTGGACGCCGCTTGCATAAGCTTCTGCAGGAATTTGGGGTCACAGGCATCGTCGGCCTCGGCGATCCAAATAAAATCACCTTTTGCTTCGGCAATTCCTTTTACCCATTGTCTGTAAACCCCGTTAGTAGTTCTGTTTACTATTATCCTGTACGGAATCCGGGCGTGAGATAATATCTCTTTAGCAACAGCAACACTGTTATCGGAGGAAGCATCGTCCAAAAAGACAATTTCTGAAGGAGAATATGTTTGACTGACAATACTATTAATACGCGCCGGCAAATATCTTGAATAATTATAATTAGGAACAATGGCGGTTACCCTCTTTTTGATCCCATTTGCGATAGCATGGCGGGAATCCTTCTGGCTTTTGTGAGAAAATACTGAAGTGTCAAGAGTGTTACGCCCTCTCAGATCTTTTACTATTTCTTCGTATACCTTTCCCAAATTTATTTGGTACGTTTTACTGGAATGGCGTGTAACTGCGATTTCTCTACCCGCTTCACCCATCGACTTTATCTTAGCTGTATCTCTGCAGAGTAACTGTATCTTTTCTGCCACCGCATATAGGTCTTTATAGGGTACCAAAAATCCATTGCTCCCGTCTTCAACCAGTTCTGATATTGCACCATAATCATATGTCACTACTGGTCTCCGGGCAGCCATGGCCTCAAGGACTGTCCTGCCGAAAGACTCAGAAAAATTCGATACATTCACTACGATATTCGATTCCAATACCGCATCCACAGGAGAATCTCTGTAACCCAGGAAAACGATATTGCCAGATATTGCCCCTGTCCGCTGGAGTCCTCTCAATTCTTCCACATACTCATTATCAGGGCCGATTAGCAAGAATTTCACATCCTGCAGACATCTGTCACACATTGTGGCAATTTGAATAAAATCAAATATGCCTTTTTTGGGAATATTACTACTAATCAGGGCCACTTTTATTTCTTTGCAAATAGTGTTCGGGAAGTCATAGCGCTCGGCATCAATAGCATTGCGGACAACAAATGTTTTATCCGGCTTCCTAAATACGTTTGCTGTGGCGTAGGAATTCGCTACAATATAATCTGTTCTGTCGATAACAGATTCAATAATACTGTGTTTTGGTTTCCCAATAAACTCCGCCAGCGTGTCATCACCTGTAATCAGCTCTCTGACATGAGTAACACGAAGCACGCCTTTATTTCTTGCTGCTATTAGCGGTTCGTAAACCATTATTGTGTTGACATGAACTATCGAGATGTTCTCTATTTCGATGATTCTCTCAAATTCCCTTACTATTTGGGGGTCATATTTTTCGCCTGACCACAATTTATAAGGAACCACATAGACCCTATACGAAAAAGACAGCAGATGCGTTATATAGTCTTTATGATATTTGGGTAACGAGACTACGATGTCGTATCCAATCGCATATAGAGCCTCTACAACATCTATAAGACTTCTCTCACTGCCAAAAAGATGTTTTTCAACAAGGTGCGCACACAGCAGAATTGTACAAAGCGTCCCCCTTTTTTGTAGGGGTCCATCGTAAACATCAACTGTTGTACCGAGCTTTTGAACAACTTGCTGGTGGGCTTGGCGATTACCAGTGTTTGCGGAATAGATCTGCGGCGCCAGGTTGGCCTTTTCGATGTCTGAGCGTGCGGGCAAGCGGTCAGGTATGGACTGGCTCGGCAAGGGATTGCGGCCTTCATAGAGGCCGTGTTTAAGGTAGTGATACAGTGGATTTACCCCAGCCTTTGCCACGTCCGGATATGTTTTCAGGTACCATTTGGTATCGAAGAATCTACCCGGGCTACGACCTTCACGCCAGCCGTGGCGGATGTAGTGTTTGAGCGGATCCATGCAACTGCGGGCAACATCCAGATTATTACGCAAATAATGCTCAGGATCAAAAATGCCGCTTTTCTTAATCGCCCGACAAATGCGGATTTCTCTCAATCGATCTTTAATGCTTCGCATGGTTTTCCCTTTTTCTGCGTTGCCAGGTATCGCTCTATGCTCTGTTCGACAGGCTGTTCGGGCAGAGACTTTCCGTTTTCGATCTGGATCACGCGGTCGCAGAGTTCTCTGACTATCGCCATTGCATGAGTTGCCAGAACAACCGTATAATCGCTCTTAATTCTCTCCTTAATCAGTTCCGAAGCCATGGTTTGAAACGCTTGGTCGCCGGCCGCCAATGCTTCATCAATCAGGAGCACGTCCGTGTCGACATTATAAGCGATTGCAAAAGCCAACCGGGCACGCATGCCACTGGAGTAATATTTGACCGGTTCATCAATAAAGTCACCAATATCGGCAAGTTGGATAATGTCATCAGTCCGCCGAACAATATGCTTTTTCTCCATCCCGAGCAACAGGCCGTTCAGTAAGATATTCTGCCTGCCCGTCAGTCGCGGATCAAACCCGGCTCCGACAGACTGCATCGTAATGTTTACTTTGGCCCGTGAAATCAAGCCTATATCCGGCTGAATGATCCCTGCAAGAACCTTCAACAGGGTACTTTTCCCGGCACCGTTTCGGCCAATCACACCGAGAGTATGCCCGCGATAAAGCTGAAAAGAAACATCGTGCAGCGCCCAGAACTTATTACGCTTCCATGGCAAGGAGGCGGCCTTGTGGTAGCACACCCCAACATTTCGTAAATCAAAAATCATTTCCTTCATCACAGCACCTGCAGGGTCAGCTTATTTTAGGATAGTATCTATTGAATTTATGAATCAGCAACCAGCCAATGGCCAGAAACAAAACGCCTTCTGCCAAAACCGGCGCGAGGATGTCCAGGTCCGGCCACTGGCCGTGAAGTAGAATGGCTCGACTTTGTTCAATTATCGCAGCAATTGAGTTCAGGCGAATAATGGTTTGTGTTCTGGGTGATAATTTTCCAATGTCGTAAAATACCCCCGAAAGGAAAATCAGAAGCTGCAATATGGTGCCCAGTACCAATTGAAAATCAGGGAAAAAAGGAGTGATGGCTGCGCAAATCATCGACGCACCGGTTACCACCATCAATTCCAGCACAATCAGTAAAGGTAGGGCTAAGTAAGCCCTTGTCGGTAAGATGCCGGACAGCCAGACCACCACCATGAGCAGCAATAATGTAACAAGGAACTTGACAAGATTTACCATAACCACTGATAACGGAAAAATGCTTTTATGGACATAGACAAGCTGCATCAGGCCTTGTCCGCTTAAGATACTTGAGGCACTGCGGGTAACAGTACCTGCAAAGAAGCGATAGATGACAATTCCGATGAACAGAAAAATAGCAAAATGCTCTGTTTCACGCTGGAGGATATACTTGAACGCAAAGTAGTAAACTCCCAAGCTCAACAACGGCTCAAGAATCCACCACAAATAACCTGCGTAGGTCCGGGTTCCCTCGCTTCTTAGTTCGGCACCAGAACGATATAGTAAAAGGTTAATAAATTTCCCCAATATTCTTACCCATCCATTTTTTCTTTATCACTTTGTGTTGCATTGTATAGGCTAACGATAGCTGATTCAATGCATAAGTGCAAGTGATTTGATTCACCGAATGGCATTTGTCTATGGAACGGGCACAATCTCCCAGTTCAAATCGCCGCCGATCCAGCCCTGGCCGGTCTTCGTCAGACCGTCCATCAGGTCGATCCTACAAAGACCCGTGGTGCTCTTACGCCACAGGATGTCCGTCTTGCCGTCACCGTTGAAATCGCCCAGCTCCAAGACCCCCCAGTTCAGATCGCCGCCGATCCAGCCCTGGCCGGTCTTCGTCAGACCGTCCATCAGGTCGATCCTACAAAGACCCGTGGTGCTCTTACGCCACAGGATGTCCGTCTTGCCGTCACCGTTGAAATCTGGCGGACTATCATCCTGCTTCACGATTACTCGTATCTGGTAAGTTCCGGTGTTGGACTCATAATAATAAGGGTCATTAGATACCTTAACGTAATATCTGCCGCCTGCGCTTGTGGGACAGCTCCATTCAATATGCTGCGTTTCCCAGTAATACAACTCTTCTACTTCGGTGTGGCCATTACACCCATACAGTGTCATAGATGCACGAGTCGATGTGCCTCTGGTAAGATCCAACCAATATGTTCTATTTTGAACGGCATCGAAAGCATACCAATCCTGCTCATAGTTAGGGTCAATTGCTCCAGCCACCCAAGCACCGTGACTGAGCAAAATCGGATTCCTCAGTGCAAGGTTAACGCCGGTACGAGTTGTACTGGGTACGGCGACCGATGCATCAACAGTCATGGCCTCCGGGTCGAAGATGTTAAAACCGAACAGTGGGGTAAAGGCCCGGACATATCCCTGCCAGCCGACGCCTATACCGTTGAGTGTGTAAGTCCCTGGGGCACTTATCATTGTGCTGGCAACGAGGCTATCCTCGGGATCCCAGGGGTCGGTGTAGGCCTGAACGAATATAGGCGCATCGTTATAGTCGGGAAAAGAGGCAACATTGACGGTCCCGGTTATAGTGCCCAACTGTGTGGAGCCCAAACCTGCAATCTTCAGATGCGTTCCATTCCATTCGTCGGCGCCGTCGTAGAATTGCCAGGCATCAGCGTCCCACCCACTGCTGTCAAGTGCAATGAATCTTCCGGGTAAACTTCCTGGAATATCAGCACGCGGAACGCTGAACTCAACTGCATTGGTCCCTTTAGCAACCGTAAGGTGGCTATACCAATGCCACCCTGGATGCCCGGACGACAAATCCCTGTAGGACAAATCGCCGCTGGGAAAACCGTCATTAACGTAAATCTCCAACCTGATGGCGCCTAACGCTTCCGACTCGTCCGGTGAATAGCTTAGCTCAAGGATGTACCAATATCCGTTGTTGCTATTGATGTCGCTGCAGAAAGTAATTGCGCCAAATAGATACGTGGAGTTATAAGCCATATAAAGTTGGTCTATATCCGCCCCTGTTATACTGGAGACCTCCTCATCAGCATCGCCGCAGATGTCGTCCAGCACCAACTGGGAGTCGGTCCAGTCGCCTAAAATGCCATTTACAGTTATTTCCCTGGAAGTGATAGTAACCAACCCGCCCGGCTGCAACTCACCCCAATCGTATTGGTTCATATCAGGGACAATACCGCCCAATGTTGCATCATCACCCAAACCGTGGCCCACTGTGCCGGGTTGCGGCCCGTTCCATTCGTCAAATTCGGGCAGCAAATCCCGTGGATTGACCGGATTGGGGTAACGACCTGAAGAACCAAAAATAGGATTCAGGTCGGCGTGTGTGCTTCCTAAAACTTCGGTACTGAAAAAAACACCTGATAGGCCAGTTAGTGTCCCCGAGACAGAACCCCAGTAGTCGAAGGTTGCTGCCGTAATGGAATTTCCATCCGCGCTTAAGGTGCCCTCGAACCATCCTTCTGCCCAGCCTCCTCCTCCATATTCCACCTCAGCTGTAAGTCCGTCACCGCAGTCGAAATTTTCGACTACCCACGGCGTTGGAGTGCCAATCGTGAAGGTTAAACTCCCTTCATCACCCGAAATGCCCGTGATATCATAAGGGTCCCAAACCAACACTAATTGCCCTATGGGTGTCAAGCCCTGGTATATTGTGTATGTTTTGAAATGTATCAGATGTGTCATTACCGTGTCATTTTGCAGAGAGTCCCGCAAAATAATCAATTTTTGGTTAATTGTTTCGACAGCAAAGTCCTGGTTAGGGTCTATGTAAATAAGGTCATTTTCTTGCGGGTCTGCCTCGTTGCGAATATAGTCAACCGCGTCGAGATAATAATTTATCGAATCAATCAAATCCTGTCGTGCCTGAGCTAAAATATCAGCACCTATGTTGGGGTCATTATCGGTGGGCAGAACATTTAAGAAGTCGGGGTAGGGGGTGAGCAAGTCGGCATTTATGTCGAACCAGCCGCCATAAATCTTTTCTGCAAGCATAGCATCTGGGTCGGTGTATAGGTCATAGGCTTGCTGGGCCTGGAGATGGCTCTTTAAGGCCATCAATAGCCCTTTAAGCAGAAGAACCTCGCCATAATCTACTTCTATGTCTGTCAGCAGCGGGAAGAGGTTTGGGTCATGGAATATGCGAGTCTCGTTTGGGTGTAGAGATATTGCGAAGGTATCACTAATTAAATTCAAGTCGGCAATAAATTCGTCGATTTGTGGAATCATCGAAGTATCGATAGTATTGCGGATTTCATCGATAGTAGGCGCCCCGAAAGGTATCTGGTAGGCATCATGCTCATTGAGGACTATATTTAAGTCAACCTCACACGGGTCACCGCCAAAGTAAACCGCCCAGTAATCACCCACAACATCTACCCCAAATTCCTTTGCCAGTTCAAATACACTGTCGATTGAGCCGCCATCGTCTTTGACCAGCAACATTGCCATGCCTGCAACAGCGTGGAAGAACCTTAATTCTTCGTTGGTAGAGCAACTGGTTAGCCCCGTATCAAATTTCTGATACGCTTGCCTGATGCCATCCAGCGTTCCATCAAACAACAAAGCCCGTCCCTGAGTGATATAGCCGTTACAGTCGAGCGCCCAGGCTGAGGGGACGAAAGAAACAGTTACGAGGCAGATAGTGATTAGAGTTTTGCGAGACATTTTTGGTTCTCCTTTCGTTTAACTTTCGCGTTTTGCGCTTCTACGCTATTCAATTGAGCATCAACACAAATATCCTTACCTATTGTTACTCTTCCACCGCGATTGAGAACATAACCCCCATCTACGGTAAAGTGCTGGTTTTTTACGTCCCACTCGATGTAATTGCTCTCAAGGGTGCTGCCGTCCGCTATTGATATTTTTGCATGGCCTCGCAATACCAACCCCGAATATTTATAAGAGACCATCGCCCTTTTGCTTTCTACCCTAAAAAACAGCTCATCATCATAAAATAATTTGTAACCAAAATTGTTAATACTGACTTCAGACACGCCGCCTACATCAAGATTATTGATGCGCCACTCATCTGTCCGGCGCAGCAACTTGTCAATAGTCTCAATTAGTGCTCTTGAGTCGGCGGTGAGGTCTTCTGGAATCGGAGAAGTGCGCAGCTTTTTATTTGCCGTAACGTCGTCAGAGGTGTACCGGTGAAACTCGAGTTCGAGACTCTGTATTTTTACTATTTTATGTAAGGCAGTCCGGAAAATCCCAAGGTTGTTGTTCTCTGCACGGAGATTCTTAAGGTCCACCGAATGAATAAGCCTGCCATTTGCTTTGGGCTCGCAGCGCCAATAGCTCAGAGCGCCTGTCTGATTCTTTGGCCCGATGAACCCAGTTTCGGGGCCTGCTGCCTTATTATAGAGCTTGTTTAATTCGTTATTTCTGGTAACAATAATGAATGAAAGAAAAGACAGTGTCCACGCAGTTAGCAAAACCGGCTGATCCGACCCCAGATTATGTACCACACGTTATTAGAGAGTTCTCTACGTTCTGTGTCGTGTATTGCTGAGGTCGAGGCGTAGCCGAGACCGAAGCAATACACGCGGCGGCGAACTGGGCCGGGGTCTTATACCCCAAGCTGCTGTGCGGCCGATGGTCATTGTATTCCAGCCGCCAGCTCTCCGCAAGCACCTTCGCCTCCTTGACGCTGTAAAACAGCTCACGATCCAAAAGCTCATCACGAAACCTCCCATGAAACGACTCAACGTAACCATTCTCCCATGGACTGCCAGGCTCAATATACAACGGCCCAACGCTCCTGTCTTTAAGCCATTGCCTTATCGCATCTGCAATAAACTCCGGCCCATTGTCGCTGCGAATAAACCCAGGAGCACCCCGAACCATAAACAGGTACTCCAGGACAGCGATCACATCCTTGGCCCGAATCGAACGGCCAACCTCAATCGCCATAGACTCACGCGTATATTCATCCAGCACCGTCAGAAACTTGAGCTTTCTGCCGTCTTCGGTCCGGTCCTCAATAAAGTCATATGTCCAGACGTGGTTGATGAACTCGGCCTTTTTCACAAAACAGGCGTTTTGCGAACTGCCCCGGGATTTCCTTATTTTGCGTCTATAAGGCACTTGTAAGCCCTCCTTTCGCCATAGTCGCTGAACTCTCTTTTTGTTAACTTGCCAACCTTCCTGACGCAGCTTGGCGGTGATGAACCGATAGCCATAACGAGGGTGCTTCTTTGCCAACCGTTTCATCGCAGCAACCAACACCTTGTCTTCGTCCGCCTGTTTCGGCTTGTAACGCTGAGTCATCCTCGGCTGCCCCAGCACACTGCACGCCCGACGTTCGGAAAGCTCCATCTTATCCCGGATTTGTTCGACTGCCTTGCGTTTCCGAGCCGGGCTCAGCAGTTTCCCCGTAACGCCTCTTCGAGCACCGCCTTGTCCAGCGAAAGTTCCGCTACCAACTTCTTGAGCTGAACGTTCTGTTTCGCCAGCGACTTGAGCTGCTTGACTTGGTCGAGCTTCATCTGCCCGTATTGCCTGCGCCAGTTGTAGTACGTCGCGTCGCTGATGCCCAATTGCTTGCAGACCTCCTCGATGGTGCCGCCCGAGGCAATAGCCGCATCTGCCTGTCTTAACTTGTTGACGATCTGTTCTGCTGTGTGCAACTTGCGTTTCATTTGGGTATCCCTTTCAACAAAAACCCGACTAATGTTATCGGATACCCTCTAATCCGCAATGGTACAGTTTTCGGGGGTCACGTCATACCTGGCGAAGGATATGAGTGTGGTCAATCCGAAGTACTTTGAGTATGCAGACAGGAGGTTCAAGCATCTGGTGGACGCGGGCATTGTTCCGGCGATTGTTGGAGCCTGGGGGCGGGGCGACTGCAACAGCATGGAGGCTTTCGGGGCTGTTAATCTCAAGCGGCACTGGCGTTATCTGATTGCGCGTTACGGCGCCTACCCGGTGACATGGATCCTTGCGGGTGAGATTGCGGATGAAACCAAGTGGGGCATAGGGCCGTGGGCTGAAGTTGCAAAATATGTCAGAGAGATTGATCCGTACAAGCATCCGCTTACCTGTCACACCGGGCAGGGGCGGCGTGGAGCAGAAGGGGATGTGTGCCTGATTGACTATGATATGGTCGGGGGAAATCATGATGAGCGGGAAGCCGTTGCGAACGGTACGCTTACCCTTCTCACCTCTGCCTGCGCGAAAAAGCCAGCCATGCCGGTGCTGTGCGGCGAAACGTGCTATGAGGGGCATATGCAGCAGGGGTTCGGGGATGTTCAGCGGCATATTTTCTGGCGTAACATGCTGAGCGGCGCGGCGGGCCATACCTATGGCGTGGCGGGAGTCTGGCACGCGGGCGTGGAAGGCGATCATGGGAATTGGGGCGCGTGGGACCGCCAACCCTACGACTGGACAACATGGAAGCAGGGGATGAACTACCCCGGATCAACCCAGCTCGGGCTTGGCAGGAAACTGCTGGAGCAGTATCCGTGGTCACGGTTCGAGCCGCATCCGGAGTGGGTCGAAGAGGGGTCCTTTTGCGCGGGGATTCCGGGCGAAGTGCGGTTCATCTACCTGCCCAAACGCAACATATACAACTGGGATGGTCCGGAGGTTAAGAACCTTGATCCTGATGTAGACTGGCACGTCTACTATTTTGATCCGGCCACCGGCCGGAAGTTTGCCCAGGGGACAATCAAGGCTGTGGCAAAAGACAAATCGGCTCCGGGGGTCACTTTCAAGAAGAATGTTCCCTCCCCGCAGGACTGGCTATTGGTCTTGGAAAAAGTCGGGCCGTAAAACGCAAGTACGTGAGTACGCTGATCGATGCAACCTGAAACTGCGCAGTCTCCCGCCCATTCAAAGTGACAACCGTCCTCGTTGTGCTTGTCAAGCGGGCATCGGACCGCTAAGAATTCGGCACAAACCCAATGAATGCTCTTTGAAAAGGCGGCATGTGGGGCAGAGGGGGGCGGAACAAATGGCCTCCGCCGTTTCTGCGGGTCCGGCAGACGGAAGATTTCATAATAAGCGGCAGGGGCGATGCATCCGCGTGGACGAACGCCGATTGGGAGCGACTTCACCTGCGCAACGCTGACGGTCATCAATATGAGACGCGCATCAAGATGCTTTACTCCAAGAGCGGACTGTACGTACTGATGGAGGCCGAGGATCGTACGATTACCGCTACGATGAACGAGGACTTTCTTGACCTGTGGAACGAGGATGTGTTTGAGTTTTTCTTTTGGCCGGACGACCGGTATCCTGTCTATTTCGAATACGAAATTTCGCCGCTGGGTTTTGAGCTGCCAATTCTCATCCCCAATTTCGGCGGCGACTTTCTGGGCTGGCGGCCCTGGCACTACGAAGGGAAGCGGAAGACACAGAAGGCCACCACGGTTATGGGGGGCTCCAAGCAGTCAGGCGCCCACGTCACGGGTTGGAACGCTGAGGTGTTTGTTCCCTACGAGTTATTCAAACCCCTTCAAAATGTTCCCCCGAAGCCCAAAACTCAATGGCGAGCCAATTTCTATCGGGTTGACTACGATGAAGGCAAGACCACGAGCTGGGATTGGGCCCGAGTCGGAGCGAGCTTTCACGAGTTCGAGAAGTTCGGCACCCTCATTTTCGAGTAGAGCCGGGATTGCGGCAGACACAGGCCTGTACCCGCTCAGGCGCTTTCAATTGGTTTTCCGGCCGAGGCAGAAGAGGTGCTTGAAGCCGCGCAGGAAGACCTGGCCGTTGCTGATCGCAGGTGAGGCATAGCATTGCTCGCCCAGCTCGTATTGTGCGACGCGCTCGAACTGCGTGCCGGGTTTGATCACGTTCACTTGGCCGTTGTCGTTAATGAAGAAGACCAGTCCGTTCACCAGCACGGGGGAGGCGTGATGCCGCCCGAGCTTTTCTTGCCAGAGCACCTTGCCGGTGGCGGCCTCATAGCAGAACGCCACGCCGGCGTTGTTGACGCTGAGCAGGAAATCACCCGTGACGATCAGGGAGGGGACGTATGGCGCTCCTCTATTGTCGCTCCAGACGACGTGAGTCCCCGTGACGTCACCGCTGCCGTCAGGCCGGATCGCAAGCAGGACTTGCCTGGGCCAGCTGCTGCTGATGAAAACCAGGCCGGCTTTCTCGCTGTAAACCGGCGTGGCGACGAATTCCTGCGAGGGGCCGTCCACCGTCCAGAGCTGCTTGCCGGTTTCAGGATCGAAACTGGCCACGCAACGGTCGCCGCACTGAATCAATTGAGTGCGGCCAGCCATCTCACGGATCAGCGGGGCGCTATAGCTGATCCCCTTATTGACGCGGTTAATGCGCCAGAGTGTCTTGCCGTCAGCGCGGCGCAGGGCAATTAAAAAGGAATCGCCTTTGCCGTCGCCATCGACGATGACCTTATCCTTGAATAGCACCGGCTCGTTGCTGAACCCCCACTCGCCGGTGTGTGTCCCTGGTCGGACCAGCCAGAGCTGCTTCCCACTGGCCAAGTGGTGCGCAGCCACGACGATTTCGTCGCCGACGCGGAAGGTGACGAAGACCCGCTCTCCATCGGTGGCCGGTGTGCCGGAGGCATAACTGTTTTCCTTGTTGATTGGCTCCAGTGGTCCCTGCACGACGGTCTGCTGCCAGAGGATCTTTCCGCTGGCGCGGTCGAGGCAAAGGAGCGCTCGCTCCTTTGTGGCGGGCAGGCCCGTGACGGTGCACACGCGATCGCCCCAGACGATCGGCGAGGCGTGCCCTTGGCCTGGGATCTCGGTTTTCCAGATCGCGCCGGCGGGATCCCAGTTGGCAGGGACGTTCTGCTCGATGCAGGTCCCATCGCCGCGCGGGCCGCGCCAGCTCGCCCAGAATTCGGCTTTGGACGTGTTTGCAGAGTTGGCGAGCAGGATGGCGAAGGCAAGAATTCGTTTCATAATATCCAAGATCTCCTTTGGGGCAAATGCGCCACAGATAGCAAACACCATCGAAGTAAGGACAGATTGTTCAATATGCTTAATCCCATACGTGCCATACCTCTTGGTTCGGCGTTATGCGCCTTGCGGCGTGCCGAACTGCCGAGTCAACTGAGCGTTCTCGCCGATTTGGTCGTGATACCGAGGATACATACCAACGATCACGCCATCGGTAGGTTTGAGGTGCTCAAAGGCGAACTTGAATGCCTCCATGACGGATTGCTTGTCATGACACCTTCGACCCGCCGCCAGTATCTTGAAGCCTAAGCAGGGCTGCTCAACCTGCTGGACCACTTTGACCATATCGAGCGGGTCGGAGGCAAAGAACGGATAACCGATCTGGAGCGTGACGATCGGCGGCATTTTTCCCATTTCCTCGGGTGTCCTGGTGAGATAGTAGAAGCAAGTCATAAACAGATCAACTTCCCAGCCTTCATCGGCTACCTGCTTGATGCAATCGGGATTGTGGGCCGAGACACCGGCCAAGACGCCGGCATCGTGGACGCGTTTGACAAAATCATGGACCTCCTGGCTTTTGCCCTCTCGAAACAGCCTGTCGGTGACACCACCGTGATGGACAATCGCAATGGGCTGAGTGTCTTTGACAACCTGCTTGATCGAAGTCTGGTCTGGCCCGCCGGCGTGGAGGCAGATGAATTTCATCTTCGATCCTCGATCCCGCAGCTTTCGAAATACATCGGCCATCTGCTCAGGGCTGCTGAACTGATGAGTGTTAATTCCTGCTCTTTCACACTTCCAGAGGAACTCGGTTATCTGCTCAGGGGTGAAATACTCTTTCATGTGCTGGTCAAGGATGGGGCCCATGTATGAATATCCACTGATTGGATTTGAGCCGGCAATCAGCCTGGTGATGTAGTGGTCACCGAGCCGTATCGTAGGCAGCGGTGGCGCGGGTGAGGTGGTATCTGCTGAGGAAGGGTCCTCTCCCAGGCGCGAATTGCCGAGGACCAGGGCCGAACCGGTTGCAACTGCCGAAAGCCCTGAGAGAAACTCCCTGCGCCCGATCCTTTGTGCTTCGTGTTTGTCTGAATTCATATTGGCCTCCTAAAGCGTTGAACACGCTACACGGTCCCTGCTGACCTTCACATTTGAATATCTTTCGGTTCAGTCCATCGGTTGCCGTAAAGGTTTTTCTCAAAGAAATACAGCAATCCCGGCAGGTCAATCTCGTGTCCACCTGCATGGACGTCTAAGACCACGTTTTCGGGCTTGCCTAAGTCACAATAGATCATCCTGATCTCTTCCATTGTCTTTCGGGCCAGCGGCACATTGAACTGGCTTACCGGTTCGAGCATGCCGTTCTGGCATTGGAGTGCCCGAGGCGCGACAAGAGAGTAGATGTCGGCAAAATCGACCAGTTCCCTTAGCCCTGGAAACTTCCAGCACATGCAGTGGTTCTGCTCCATATGGTCCATGGTGGTTAGAAAACCGGCACTGACAGTCGTGGCAATTCTCTCGTCCATGGCCCCCAGCCACATCGCCATTTCCCCTCCAAGGGACAAGCCGGCACAGCCAATTCTCGAGCGGTCCACTTCGGGCATGGATTCCAGGTAATCGACACACCGAATCAGGTCCCATAGGCGCTCCCCCATCAGCAATCGACCTTCTTCATAGACCTTGTGCTGGCTGACTGTCGTAGAAACGGTCACATATCCTCTCTTGGCTAATAAGGTGCCGAACGCTTTGTAGATTTGATCGGATTTTACCTTTGCCGTGTCTTTGGCAACAGTATGCTCATCATACGGGCTATATTGGTCACTGCCGTGGCCGCCGATGCAGACAACCGCGGGCAAAGCTCCTTTCCGTGAAGTTGGCAAGGTAACGATGATTCGGATACGTCTATTCGCTGTGGAGTCTATTTCCACTTCTTTGACGAGGTAAGCCCCTCTGTCTGCAGCCGAAAGTTCTTTAGGTTTGAAGGCAACTGCACCTTTCTTGGCGATCAAATCGTCCATTTTGAGCAGTTGAAACAGCCTGGCTCTCACATCCTTTTGCCATGCGCCGGCGCTGTCGGCAGAACGGGATGTGTATTTCATGGAGCGCTGGGCCGGAATGCTTTGCTCCTCCTTCGCTGCTGCCCACAATAGAACAGGACTGACGAGGAGTGCAAAAACTGCTGCGAGAATAATTCGTCTGTGACGCTGCATTTGCGATTCACTTTCCTGAAAGCACAATCACTCTGTGACGTCAGATTCTCTTGGCTGACACGTTAGTATTGTAGTCAGCAGAATACCCGTAGGCAACAAATTCCCTGCTGGGCAAGTTGGCTACACAAATGGCGATTTGCCTTCTTTCGAGCGAACCGCCGGCAGAGTGGTTCGGCGAGAGGTAATGAAAATGAAAGACGAACGACGACTGCTGCCAATACTTGACAGATGAGCGGCCTTTGGCTACCGTACTTGGTGTCCTTTCGGCAAGGCTGCATGAAATGATTCATTCTCGCTGGTATCGTCAGTTGTGGCCGGCACGTTCCGCTTGATCGGCGGCTCATGGAACGGGTCGTCGGGCGGGCCGGCGAAACCGATTTGCTGGAGAACCGACTGATGAGCACCAGACAACGAGCAACACTTCCCCGCGCCTTATCGAAAGCGCGTCGCCAGTTCGATTGCTGGCGTAGCCGACAGCGCAAGCGTGCCCGACTGCC
>Ga0315288_10001588_pt1 | contig 29353 bp, 33 predicted proteins | sample YL17G11_20_MG_FD_203454 | JGI IMG/M metagenome (GOLD analysis project Ga0315288, IMG submission 203454) | Sediment microbial communities from Yellowstone Lake, YNP, Wyoming, USA - YL17G11_20 | ecosystem: Environmental > Aquatic > Freshwater > Lake > Sediment | place: USA: Wyoming | collected... | reverse complement strand
TGTCTGCAATCTTGCCGGTCAAAACTCGTCGTCTGTATTTTGGACACCATACGAGATGGTAGCCAACATTGAAAACCGCCTTGTTCGACTTTCTCCACCTTCTATTCATGGCAATAGACTACTAAAAGGACACTGTATATGTCAACGAGTTATTTCAAGGATTTCTGTTCGCTTTCATCCCCCGATTGAAATCGGGGGTCTTCCCGCTCACCTTCATAAGGACTTTTGAAAGTCAAGCTAACATTGTTACAGGACACAATGGTTCAAATGCAGAATAACAAATGGGTGCTCAAAACATGAAGGACGAACCGTTATGAAAATCTACCGGCTATCCCAAGCGGCTCAACCAGTGCAGCAGGCTGCGCCCTCCCAGTTCCCAATGACGCCGCGGCAGATGGCAAACCCCCAGACCATGCTGCACGCCAAGCCCGGGAACCAGACGATCATCCAAGCCCAACAGGCCGCCCTGAAGCAGATCCTCAACATGCTGTCGGTCGCCAGGGAGCTACATGTGATAGAGGAAGCTCTCGACTCGGTGAAGGAGGATTACGGGATTGACATCCCGTTCGACATTGACAAGATGATGCTCGCCGTGACCGACGGGAACGCGTCTGGGGTCAGGGCTCAGTTGGAGGCCGCCAAGAAGATCCTGACGACTAAGGCGATCCCGAGCATCCCCGATCACATTGACCAGGCCATCTCGATACTCTCGAACGTCAACAGGGCAATGATCGACAGGAGCATGAACGTGGAGGGGCTGGGGATCACAAAGAATTACGTTGAGGAGCTCATGGGCAACATCGCCAAGAGCAACATCGGCGAGGAGGGCGACGTCATGGTCGACTTCAACACGATGATGACAAGGCTGAGCCCGTTGAACCCGATCAAGACAAGATTCTTCACCAACCTCTAGCCACGGCTGTCTTCCCGTTTGGCGGCGACATTCAGCAGAACATGCCACTTCAGGTGCATGTCTCGCCTCGCAATCAGAGCCCTGACAACATCCTTGTTTTCCTCCCACGGCGGAAAACCGACACGCAGGTAGGCGACGTCCGCGTCAACGGCCTGCTGGTAATGGAAATCCGACATCCCAGCCAAGTCGGGATGGTCGTTTAGCTTCCTGCCATGGAAAATATGGACAATTTTTGAAGTCACAGGAACATTATACCGGCTGGCAACGAGCAATCCCTCTTCTCATCCGATGAAATTCTCTGAGAAGTTCGATCCGGCCCAACTCGTCGAGGCGGGGATTTTGCCCGTACGGGCAACTGTGCTGTGATGCTCCTGGGGTTGGCTGCCCGCCTGTTTGAGCTGCTCCTTCGGCTGGGCGGATGGACTGCTGCTGGCGGACGGCACCTCAGGCTTTTTCGGCATTTTGTCGTTGTCAAGCATGTGACCGTTCAAGCAAACTTGGACAAAACTGGACATGCCAATTCTCCCATGTTTTCTTGTTTGTAAGCGGCGCCGTATGGTCCGCTCAGGAACCGATCCTTAATGTTCAAAGCCGCTACTAGGTCAGCATTGCCAGAATAACCACACTTCTGACATTTGAACACCTCTCCAACTCGGTTCCTGCTATCGGTATGGCCACAGGCTGGACACGCTTGACTGGTGTAATAGGATGGAACTGTCCTGAAGGCAACACGGTTGTCTTCGCAGTTCATCTCAACCCTACTCAACCAGTAGGCATAGTTCCAGCTACCGATGGAAGAACGCATGTTTAGGCTCAAGCGTCCTTTGAGCTTGCTGTTACGATTCATGCTTTGAAGTTTCTCTACCACCACTACATCCGTATCCTTGACGACTGTTTTGGCAACCTCGCACATCCTTTGCCTCAATGCGTTGACTGCCCTCTGCTTCCCCTTGGAACCTTTCTGGCAACGCTTGGACTTCTCTATGAGAGCCTTGATGTCTCTGCCATACTGGATACCTTCACTTGTTGATGCAAGGGCATTGATGCCAGTGTCTATCCCGACAATGTTCTTGCCGTCTTTCTTGGGTCCAGTCTCCCTCTCAAAGGCAAACTGGATGTAGTTTTTGGTTATGACGTATGAGTTGAGCCTTGAAGCCCTTGAAGCCAATCCTCTGAAATGCCTGTGGTATCTCACAGGAACGTCTAGGACGATCTGGTTGCCAATGGAAGCCATGTGAAGCCAAGCATCGAATTCCGTTGCATCCTTTGGCATTTGCAACTCTGCTATGGTGCAGGATACGCTCATCCTGTCTCCCGTGTGCTTGGGCTTGTGGGGATGGAGCATTGCCAACTTGTTCCTTTTTGCCTTCAACTTAATATGGAGATTGTTGACCTTCCTGCGGTTCTTCTTGGTGGTCAGGGGAGTCCTGTCTATGATCTTTGTCATAGTTGAAACATCTGATTGGAGCATCTCCTTGTTGGACACCTGAACCTCCATGACGGAACGGATCATGTCCAAGGCCTCCCTTGCGGCAACTTTTTTCAGCCTTGCCGACAGCCAAGAGTCTGAGGAGTTGACGACATCCTTGAGGAGTTCGGTTTTGGATATTGGCTTGTCCCAGAAGAGGTTAATGAAATGATTGACGACTTTGCCGTATTCAAACAAGACGGTATTGAGTTCCTGACGCTTGGATGCCGTCAGGAACTTCAGGCTGCACTTGGTTGAACGGGTGATCTTCAAACGAGATGTCTCCTGCTTTTGTCAACCTTCCATATGTCGAACGACAGATATTCTTTGATCGGGTGGTTGACTCTTGCCTTTAGCCAACCACATCCCGCTTCCTTGAGAGCTATATTGAAAGCACGAACAACAAGCCCGATACGTCTTTCGTCCAATAACTCTGTCACCGATACCCGTATCGGTTCCTTGGTCAACTTTAAGTCTGTTGTCCCCATAATCTTTCTTTTGGACGCTATCTCCATTTTCTTCATATTATTTCCTCCCAACCAATTTAGCCAATTCTTTCTTTGCTCTTCTTCTGTCGGCAGACCTCTTGCCATAGAACTTTCCAGAGAATGAGGCTATCAGGGCCATGATGTCATTTGCAAACTCTTGTTCATATGGAAGGTTCTTGCCATCATCAACATACTCAATGGAGACTCCATGACTCCCAAAGAACTCTTCAAAAACGTTGAACTGGAACCTTGTCAGCCTATCTTTATGCTCAACAACAACCTTGGAAATCTTCTGCCCCTTTACCAACTCAAACAAGGTCTTCAACTTGGGTCTCAACCCAGAAAGTCCAGAGCCAACATCCTCAAGGATATGCTCAACCTTGTATCCCTGCTTCAGGCAATGTTCTGTCATCCTGTTCTTCTGCCTTTCCAAGTCTCCCTTCTGCTTTTGTTCATGGCTGCTGACCCTGCAATAGATACATACTGGCCTGTCCTTCTTGGGGGTCGGGTTGTACTGCCCGATGAACTTCTGGACAACATCAAGGTCGTACCTTCTCTTCCCCTTGGTCATCCTCATAGAGGGCAGAGTCCCATCCCTGTCCCATCTCTGCAAGGTCTTATGGGTTACTCCAACAAGTCCTGCTACCTCGGATATGGGTATGAGCCTGTTCATTCTTCCTTGGGTTCTGGCTTGGGGAACGACTTGTTCCGACTCTGTTCCACCAGTTGTTCAACAAGAATCCTGCTGTTGGCATAAATCTCGTTGAACTCCTTTAGGGTGGGGGTATGGTCAAGTTCAAAGGGCAATGGGTAGATGTCCCCATTGTCCAGTTCAAACTCTGTTCTTGTGACTCTTATGACCTTCACTTTTTTGTCCTTCTTTTTGCCCTTCACTGTCTTTCTCCTTATCCTATACCTGAATTATACATCAATATCCTCTATTTATTTTCAACTATTTTACCACTATGTCCAAGTATGTCAAAGTTCTGTATCAACTGTCAATACCCTTCACGAAGGCTTCTGGCCGGCACTTGGATATCCGAGCGCATTTTGCGGAGCCATGGCTGGCGTTTGGCCTCCTTAACGCCCCAATGAGCCTTGAACGCCCCGACGGCGTGCTGTGACAGGCCGGTCTGCCTCATAATAGTTTCGGTAGACGCCTTTTTCCTTATGAGCGCGAAGACTATGTCCCTTGTTTCGACACCCTCCTTCTTCCTGATCCTCTCAGGGAGAGAGCTGACTTTCCTGAGTTCGACCTGCCGATCCTCAACGATGGGTTTCGGCATCCGCGGGTCTCCCGCACGGACTCCCTTCATGAAGCCCATTGTTATCATGGTGGTGTGCCTAGTGCCTCCCCCGGGATAGATGACGTCGTAGACTTTCCTGACACGGACGCCTTCTTGGCAGAGCTTGGCGACGAATGCCTTGTTGAGCTCGTCGCGAACCATTTGGATCGTCACAGGCTGATCCTCGGGTTCGCCGCGGGCGGCGAGAGCGGCCTGTCCGTGCCGGATGAGATTGACCACGCCTTGGCGGCCAATGCCCCTGCCAAAAATCCAAGCGGTGAAATAGAAGATCCCCGGGCTCGCCAAAACAAGCTTGACGTATTCGGCCCACTTTCCGATGTCCTTGTTCTTCGGGGCACCACAGAAGTCGGCCCATATGACGTTGAACTTCCTGTGGTTCACCCCGCTGAAGATGGTCTCGTATATGGTGTCCTCCATTTTGGCCAACCTGACTTCACCCTCGCCGGGCAGGTTGAGTCTGGCCTGCCTGTGGATTTTTCTGTTTCTTTCGGCACACAGCATTGACAGGTTGACCCCAGCGGCTCGGCAACGCTCGGCCAAGGTCTGCTCAAAGAGACACAGTTCCCCTGGAAGTGAAAACGTGAGGAGGGAACCCGCCTTTGAGGCGGCAGCGAACTTCATGATTTGGCAGACGATGTCGTTCCGGACATCCTGCTTGTTGGGGTTGAGCTCAAATCGCCTGACTTCAGGTATGTTCTGGCTCATGCCTCGCTCCGCCATTGTGAAACTTGATGATTCTGCATTCCCGACGATGGTAACACAAGCGGAGGAAGAATCAAGTCGATTTGGCGGATGGATGATGAGGGGACGCCCTGCTACTAGAGACTCGCAGAGCCGCCGTCCGCCGGCAGTAACGTACGCCAGCCGGCTATTGACGGCGTGAGATCCTGACGGTGCGTGAGATCCGGATCGTGCGACTGCCCGGATGTCGACGTCCCCTAAACGCTCATTCTGGGCTCGGCGGACAATATCCTTCAAGGACGTTGCGGCTGTTTTGTGCCATCGAAGAGCCCCTTGAGGAAATCAGCGACTGATTCGTCTCCTATGATGGGGCTGGTGGGTTTTGAAAGCTGAGAGCCATCCTCAAGCCCCTGCTTGTATGCCAAATCCCAAGTCTGGTCAAAGAACTTCCTGATGCCGTTGGATGTGAACGAAACGGATCCAGTCTGGAAGCCAGGGTTCCTCTTCGTGTAAGCAGCCCAGACGTCTTCTTTTTGCATGGTGGCACTATACATTGGAGATTTCGTCATCTTCGGCGTCATCATCGTCATCTTCGCCGATCAAGTCGTCTTCCTCGTAGTCATCCTCGTCCGAATCTCCCTCTTTTCCCTCTTTATCCACTTCCTCCTCGTCCACTTCCTGCCTACACAGCTTACACGATTCGTCTTCACCCTTGTCCATGCAACACTGGTCGCTGCCCAAGCCGCCGCATTCGGGGCAACGAAAGGCTTCTGCAGACTCGATGTCAATGGGTTGTTCGCAGTTTTCACAAAACCCAACGCCTAGGGATGGGGCACCGTCGTCGAGGACCATCACTTCGGACGGGAGTTCGGTTTCAGGAGGAACGGCTTGCGGCTGGGGTTCGGTCTTCTGGGTGGCCTCCGGATGCTTGGCCGTCTTTTTCGGCTCGGGACATTGACGGGTTTTCAAGACCGACTTCTTCGCCTTCTTGGCAGCCATGACTGTTCCTCCGAGTGTTCGGTGGACAAATTGTGTTTTTGATACCCGATATTATACACAGCCGCCCACAAAAAGGAAACCCCTTCACAGGCCTTACAACCCGTTCAAATGTCTAACCCCGCCTCGGTGGGGACCTCGATGCCGACTATCTTCTTGATGCTCTCCTTCCACCTGACGCGTTCGTTGTCCTTGTAGGTCCGATAGATCTCCCATATCCTTTCGTCCGACAGGTCAGCCAACAACTTGTCAGCGGCCTGCAGGACGTCGGGGTTCGTCACGCCGTTGAGGGAAAGCCTCTGCCTCAGGAAATTCGGTTTGCCGATCCAGACGGCGTCGGTGACATAGGCAAGGGTCCTGCACACCACCCGTTCGACCTCGTTGTCCAACATGGGCTCGCAGGACACGCTGGTCTTGAACCCGCAATTGAAGGTGAAAATCAGGCTCGCCATCCGCTCGTCGAAATGCGGGGCGTTCGGCTCCCATAAGGAAAGGACAAGCGGGTTCGTTGATCCGATTGTGAATCGGAAAAGCACCCTGTCCTTGACGTCCCCGAGCATCCCACACAAGGCCATTATGCACTTCGCCGACGGCTTGGACACAATCAGGAGGCTGTGCCCCGCCATAAGGAGCTTCCTTATGGCCTCGTAGCACGCCATCAGGTTCTCCATGGTGATGTCGTGGTGAGCCGGAAACATGATCTTGCTGGGCTTGGTCTTAGCCACCTTTTCAACCTGCTCCGGCCACGGTTCCGGTTTGGTCCAAATCGAGGGGGCCTTCCGGTATCTGGCCGACTCAGCCTTGGCATAGCAATAAAGGCAGTCGTTCGTGCAGCCCTTGAAACAGTCCGCCGTCCCCTCGGCCCATTCCTTCGTGCCGAAGACACCCTTCTTCTGCGTCGCCTCGTCTGGAACTTGGTCGTTCATGACGTCATCGGCGAGGAGACCCACGGCTTCAGCCGTGGGAGGAATCGCCGCCTTTCTTTTAGTGTTTCTCGGCAGGGATTTTCGGATATCTTGTTGTATAATATGGTGTGATGAAACAAACCAGAACCATCAAGCTCAAGATCGGTCAGTCGAAGGACTTTGATGATGTCTGTGGCAGATTCCTCTTCGCCTGCAACTGGCTGTCTGATATCGTCTTTTCCACCCGGGAGACCAATTCCATCAATCTCCACAAGGGGAACTATTCTGTCATCAGGAAAAGATTTGGCCTCCCATCCCAGCTCACCTGCTCCTCCTTCCGCCACGTCACTGCGGCCTTCCTTTCCCAGAGGAGCCAAGGAAGGTGGCATCCTGTCAATTTCAGGAGGCTGGTTATGCCTGTGGTCTGGAATCGTGATTTTTCCTTCACCAAGACCAAGGGGCTCTGCTTCTGGGGAAAACCAATCAAAATATCTGACAAAAGAATGCCACCAGTCGAGACGTGGAAGGACTCCGTCCTTCAAAAAAAGGGGGACTGCTGGTACCTCATCCTCTGCCACAGGATAACCGTTCCCGAACCCAAAACGGAGGGCTGCATAGTCGGCGTCGATTCGGGAATCAAACGCATCTTCACCGCCACCAATTCCGCCAACTCCCGGACATTCACATTCTCCGGAGGGGAACTCAACGGCCGGAGGAGAAGCATACGGAGAACAAAAGCCAAAGTCCAGTCCAAGGGAACCCGTTCCTCCAAACGTCTTCTCCAGAGGATGTCCGGACATGAGGCCAAGGTGACAACCCATCTGATGCACATCGCCTCCAAGAAGCTCGTCCAGTATGCCGAATCCGTGGGAGCCCGCAGGATCGTCATGGAAAAACTTTCCAACATCCGGGAGGCCAGCCTTGCCAAGGGCAAGGAGATGAGGGACAGGATATGCAGATGGCCCTATGCCCAAGGCCAGTTCTTCGTCCAGTACAAGGCGGAAGCCAAAAGCATCACCTTCGAACTGGTCTCGCCCAAGAACACGAGCCGAGGGTGCCCGAAGTGCGGGCACATCGACAGCCGCAACCGGAACGGCCTTAAATTCCGTTGCCTCCTTTGTGGACACAAGGGGGATGCAGACCGAGTCGCGAGTGCCAACATCCGCAACCGCTCTGTGGTGAGCAGGCACAACCTGGTCACCGAGGGGAGCCGTAATACCCCCGGAAGCCCGGAACCGTTCGAAATCAGTTCTGAGGATGCCGTCCACAACGCCTCCTTGGTATTGGTCTAGGTTCGCGGCTAAAGCCAACGACTTCAGTCGTTGGTAGTTTACAATTAAGTTCCCCCAATTTCGACTACAGTACCACATTCGAAACCGCAAGTCAACTCCAAACACGCCTCAGAACGTGTTGGACTTCATCCGAAGGATGATCCTCTCATCAAGTCCAGGCAGTTCCTCCTTGAAGGGGAAATGCTCGGTCTTGGAGGGCTTGACCCGTGAGCTTGGGGAGCACTGGACGTCGTTCAGGTGCTTCCAGAGCGTATGGTTGACAGTGAGGTAGAACTGGCGCCTGACGAAGCTCGGCCCGCTTTTGGTCATCGTGGACCGCATGCCCCTGGCCAATTTTTCGGCAAGGATTTCATCAAGCATGATCCTCAGCTTGCTGGCCCAGCCGTCCCCGGGCTTCGGCTCGGCCCTGTCAAGGGAGACCCTGACAAACCGCTCGATTTTCCTGACCAGCCGACCTTTTTCGGCGTTGGGAAGCTTCTTGTCCCTCTTGACAAACTCATAGGCTCGCATCGCACAAGCGAAGATCGCCGGCTCGCGCTTGGTCTTGAACCTCTTCAGCGGCAGGGACTCGTACAGAGCCACGACCCAGTCCATGGCGGCCTTGTGGTGCCGGCTGTGGTATTCCTCCATGTACCTCTCCAGCGTGACGGATTCGCGGTGCCCGAGGCTTGCGGGGCTCATGTACCAGATGTAGTTGGCGATTGTGATCTCAAACTGGTCGACCGGCCGCTTCTCCATAATGCTGATTTGGTCTCGCAGCTTCCGGGTGTTGAGCTGGTCGATGGCGGTCGCCTGGGCCTTGTTAGGGAGGTTGGCAAAAACCGGGACCAGCACATGCTTGCGCTGGCTATCAATGAAGGCCCGCAGCCGGTTCTGGCCGTCCACGAGGCGCCCGTTGCAGTTGAAACCGATCCCTTGGTTGGTTAGGAGCCATTTCCCCTTGTCCATGATCCTCCGGTAACGCCTGACGTAGGACTCGCTGACTTTGCGGTTGTATGCCATCAGCTTGATCCATTTCTTGGCCAGCGGCTTGGTTAGCTCGACAAGGGCGACGGCATACTGCTCATCGCCGACGGCCTTCCTGATCGCCTCAATCGGGTCGGTTCCGTCCTTTTCAATTTCCCCTGCGGTGAACGTATGTGGCACGAACCTGCTTTGTTCCGTCATCATCGCGTCATCTCCTTTTTGTTTTAGGGCTCGTCGATCGGCCCCTTCCACCCCGCGTTGTCGTAAATTTCGTCATTGACGGAGGTTTCCCGTCCTCGTTTGTGAAAAGCTTGTTCGGATCTCCCTTGTGGTGCCAGACGTGGACGACGAGTTTCCTGTCTTGGCCAGGCGGCAAGTACCTGACCCAGTAAAAGCCCGGCTTGGTCGGCTTCTCTCTTGCCCATCCGACATGCGACGGGCCGTACGCCCGATCAAGGAACAGCTCGCAGTCTGGGCCATGATCGGGCCAAATGCCGAACCTACTTCCAGACAAAGGCTTCGCCCACACGCAGGGACTTTCGGCAGGACAACGGGGACAATGCATTCTCCAGCCTTGTCAAAGTTGCGGCTGCCGTTCGTCCTTGTTCCCCATTTCCCCCAGTAGCAGTTCATCAAAACTCCTTCGGGTTGAAACCCCGCCCTTCAGGGCGGCTTCATAGCCTGTGACCCCTTCTTGTGACTTTTATCGAGAAGCAGAGTATCACAAGAAGAGAAGAGGTTGCAAGAAATTTAGTGTTGTATAATCGTGACGGCAACCCAAGACGAACCAGCCTGAAACCGATGGCCGAGGTTTGCCGGATAAGCAGCCGGGGGAAAGAACTGTGCCGATGTCGCTGGCTGGGGAACCAGTCCAGCAGTCGCCCTCAAGGGGAAGCCGAAGTACAAGGCAAAGTAGTCGAGACCGCTGCGGCGAGTTCGAATGGGGGAACATAGGCACGCCCGGTGGTCTGTCTTAGGTGCCCGTTCAGACAGGAGAAAAATGCAATGGAAGACTCCCATGCGGAAAAGAAAGAGACTTTGGAGGCCCTGATAAAGATCCGGAATGATCCCAAGATCTGCGGAAAGTACGGCCTCTTGGGCGACTCCGGTCTCGTCCCTTGGCCTATGCCCGACGGGACGTCCTGCCCTTGGTTCGTCAGCATGTCCTATGACGCCGGTGAGGGCAACGTCTTCATCAGGCTCCATGCGGACTTCGACGAGAACAAGGAGCCGCCCAAGGAGTGGGCAAGGGCGAAAAGAGAGGGTGCCGACCCGAAGGACATCATCAGGTGCTCCAAATCCGGATGCGGCCAGCCCGCCGTCCGGTTGGACCACCACCATCCCTATGACGACACAATGACGAATTGCGAGGAGCATATGGATTGGCCCTTCAAGGGGGGGACAAAATGAGGCAATCCCTGTTCATCACTTTCGAAGGGCCAGAGGGCGGCGGCAAGACGACTCAGGTCGGGCTGCTCAAGACCAAACTTGAGAGGCACGGGTGCGAGGTCGTGGCAACAAGGGAGCCGGGAGGCACGCCGTTCGGCGAGAACATCCGGAAAGTCCTCAAGTCAACCACTGGGGAAGACGCCCCGACTCCGGTGGCCGAACTGCTCCTGTTCGAGGCGGCAAGGGCGCAACATGTGAACAGGGTGATAGGCCCCGCGCTCTCGGCCGGGAAGATCGTCATCTGCGACCGCTATGCCGACTCCACCATGGCGTACCAAGGCTACGCAAGGAAGCTGGACATCGACATGGGCAACGGGGTGGCTGGCTACAACTGCATAACCGCCCTGAACAACGTGGGGACCTGCGGCCTGTACCCCGACCTGACGTTCGTCCTAGATTTGGATCCAGAAGTTGGCTTGGGCAGGAGGGCGAAGGAAGAAAACAGAGTCTTTGACCGCTTCGATGCGGAGAACTTGGAATTCCACCGCAGCGTGAGGGAGGCGTTCCTGGACATGGCGTTCAGGAACAGAAAGAGGATGTTCATAGTGGACGCCGCAAGGCCGAAGGACGACGTCGCCAACGAAATATGGGGAGTCGTGCAGAGGAACCTGGACGACCCGAGGGCCATCAGACTCGAGAAGTGAGGAGTTGTGGCTTCACTGGAACTCGCTGGAATTACCTTCGCCCAGGATATCTGCAGCCTCGCCGGAAACCAAGTCCAGCCGCACGATCCTGTCAACCGCGTCAAGTATCCTGTCCGACTCTTCCTTCTTCGGGTTTCCCACGGATTGTTCGGCAGGAGATGGTCGAGAAGGCGAAGACTGTCCTGTCCTGGCTCCGGACGGCACCGGCGGAAGCTGCACCGGAGGTGGAGACACAGCCGGCGCCTCGTGCGCCTGCACGCGGAATGCCTGAGTGTCACCGTTCTGGTCTTGGAAGGTGCCTTGGCTGTCCGGCGGTATGAGAGAAAACGTCAACGTCGAAGGGGAAGCGCCACTGAAAGTTCCGACAATCGAGGTCCATGACACGGGCGACGCTGGCTCTGACAACGCGTCCCCTGCCAGGCCATCCGCCTCCCTGCCGGGTTCCGCCACGACTCCGATCACAGGAGAACCCATGGATGCCGGGACGATTTCACCATGTACTCCGACGCTGACAGGGACTCCAACACTCAACGACCGATTCGCCCCAAGCCTCACATAGTCGCCAACTATCCTCCTCATCCGCCATATGCGATTCGTGAAGCTGAAGGGCAGCTTTTGGAACAGGCTGCCGAATTTGGCGATGAAGAAAGTCCGGAGTGCCGAACCGCCGTATGGGACAAGGAGGCAGGCTATCTTACAACTCCAGCAGTTGCACCGCAGGGCTTGGAGGAAACACACTTCGTTCTCATCCAGAGCCATTCCGGAGCCCGCTATCTCGGCCAAAGAAAGCTTGTCCAAGGCGAAAAGGAAGCGATCCCGCAACATGACCATGTTGGCGGGCTGGGGCACGCGATAATAGGGGGCTTCAAGGAAGACTTCGATTCTGAACGGGACGCCCTCGGCTCGTGGCGGGTGCCCTGTCAGGCGGGCGAGGAAGTTTGCACTGAGCGAGTGGATCAGGGGCGTATTGCAGCCAGCCACCATCAAGTCCCCCGAACGGAACACAAGCCACGGCGTCTTTCTTGTTCTCATCGCCGGATCCCAGTTCGGCGGCCAGCCTCTTCCGCAGGCGGCCGACATCCTTGGTTTCACATTCCCAGACGACTATGTTCTTCCAACCGACTGACACAAGTCTCGACTCGTTCGTCCGGTCCCTGCGGGCGTTCCCTTCCAGTTTCTTTCGCCAGAACGCCCTGTTGCTTTGGGGCATCCTTCCGCCGCATCGGCAATGCCGATGCTGGTGCCAAAAACACCCGCGCACATCAACGACGGTATTATACCTCCTTAGGACGACATCAGGCGTTCCGGGAAGGTTCCTGTCGTGCAGCCTGAACCGGAAACCCATCCTGTGCAGCACGGATCTCACAATCTTTTCCGGCTTGGTGTTCTTGGAGCGGATCTTGGACATGATCTCGCTCCGCTTCTTCTTGGAGAAGATGTCGGTCACCCCTTTTTCGGCTCCTCTTTCGGCTCCTCTTTCGGCTCCTCCCACCTGATGCCCCACCCCTTGACAAAATCCGCGGTCTCCAAGAACGAACCGGTGTGGATGATGGCGACCAATGCCGGCTTGACGGGAAGCATTTCCAAGGAGCTGCCGCCGTCCGGCCTGTCCAAGGGGAAGGCCATCTGTTGGACGATTCTCGCCTTCGCCCCCAGCCGGATGGTCGGGTCGGCGGGGTCGACGAGGCCCATGAGGGACGTCAGGGGAAACAGTTCGCGGCAGTGATCGTGCCTGAAGACGTTGACGCTACCGTCGTCCTTGGGGCGCTCCCACACCACCGCCTCCAGCATCTTCTCCTCGCGGATCATATCGACGATGTTCGCCACTATCAGCTGGTTGACTTCGGCGATCTGCGACAGGATGTTGCTGGTCTGTGTCTGGAGTTTCGAACGCTTGGCCATGTTGGAATCGAGCCGGACATGGGCCTTGGACTTCATCTCGTCGGCCAAGTCCTGGAATCCCCTAGACTGCTGGAACAGTTTGTGAGCCGCTTCGGTGGCAAACGAGGGCGGGATTTTCGCACCCCACTTGTGCAAAGCCGCGCTGAAGGTGGAGGTGTCGTTGTAGCGGCTTTTGACGACGATGGTGACGTCCTTCCCCACCCTGAGGACGGAGTCGCCCGGATCAATCGCCAGTTCGGCAAGCTTCATCTCCTCCATCATCCTGCGGAGCTCTGCGAAGTTGTCGGAGAACGGCTGCGACAGGGTCATGATCATGCCGTAGGGGTCTATCTTCACGTCCCACGTCCTTGCGAAGATTTTGCTGTCGTCTATGTGCTTCCTGATTTTGTCAATGTTGTTCATGCTGGCCGATCTCCTTCAGTATAGTAGTTGCCCTCTTCGTTTGATGCTCTCCGATCTCCTGACATACTCCCCGCAGTCAACTACCCACGACTGAAGTCGTGGGCTTGCAGGCTGAGCTGATCTCCGACCTTGCGGTCGGAGGGGCGTCCCTGCGGTAGGCCGATTGACTGCGGCCTGCCCATAAGGTTTGCCTTCCCCTCTCGGGGCTGACAAAGGATACGGGGAGTTCGTTCTTGACCGTCCACCTCCGTGCGATGTTCACCGCGGCGTTGTGGTCTGCGTCGAGAACGACGCCATCGCTGGCGTAGTACCTGCATCCCTTCCTCACGCCCCTCGGAAGACCCCTGTAGTCGTCCTTGGACGTGTACGCCGGGTTAACCGTCTCCACCCTCCTGCCGAGGGATCGTGCCTTGTAGGTCAAAATCGTCTTCGTGAGACAGTAGGGGACCTGTGCCTGCCTGGAGTTGAAGCCCCTTCCCCTGTCCCTGGACTTGATCCTGGACAGGTCCTCCATCACCAGGGTCGTAGCCTTTGTGCTCTCCAGAATCCCGTTGCAGAGGGCGTGGATATGCTGTCTTGTTATGTTCCTCTCGCGTCTCGCAGCCTTCTTTATGTGTCTGGCTGCGGACCTGGATTTCCTTTCCGCCATCGCCCTCCTTAGGCAGCCCCTATTGTAACGAATTTTTCTCTTCAGCCTCAGCAGCTCCCTGTCGTGGAATATGATCCCTTCCGAAGTCACTGCGAGCCTGTTGAGTCCGAGATCTATCCCCACGCAGGAGTTTGGCACAAAGGTTGGCTGGGGATCGTCGAAGGTCATGGCGAGGAACACCCTTCCATCCCTCTCGAACACCAGGGGATCGCACATGGCGTACGACGAGAACATCTCCCTGGCCTTGGAATACCACTTCAGGGAGCAGTCCACCCTGCCGTCCTTCGTCGTGAGGCGGACTCCGTCCGCCCTCATGGTGAACACCCTGTCGTCGAGCCTCATAGACAGCTTCGTCTTGATCGGCTTGGCTATATCCTTCAGGATTGTCTTATTTTTCTTCGCTTGGGCCTTAAGGGTCTTGACCGTGGACATGGCCTCCATCCTCGCTTTGATGGCGAACTGGGAAGGTAGATTAGCCAAGCTTTTCCTTGTTTTCCTGTAGGTCCCGTCATGGACCAGCTTGGAGTTGCCCGTCTTGAGGCCATGTTCGAACAGCCAGTCCACGACGAGCTGAAAAGCCTGGTTGTGCAGAGCCATCGTGTCCAGCAGGCTTCGCCTGTCGGTCTCGTCTTTGAATCTAAGCTCCACGCAGTAAGTCTTCATAACTGTGTATTCTCAGCCGTAGGACGAAATCCCTTCTTGACGGAAAAGATTCTTTCCGATACTGTCCTGGACGAAGATTATACAACATTACGGAGGACGAGTGCGGCAATTCCTCCCACGGCTGAAGCCGTGGGTATCCTTGCCGTGGAAGATCATGAAAATTAAAAGACCAAAACCAAAGGGCATCGCCAGAGAGGACAGCAAGCCTCTGGCGTTCGTGCCCCAAGGGGCGGAAACGAACGTCAGCAACAAGCCTATGGATCCGCCGTCCCCGACATACCAGCCGCTGATTGACTCATCCGACCCAGCCACCTTGCCTTGGCAAAGGAAAAGTTGACAAGGCATAAAAAGGGGCTTGCGGCTAGGTATTACGCGGCATCCTGAAGAATAATTAATGACAGGATGTCCCAATGGCCTTCAATCAGCTCACAAAGTACGAAAAGGGGTATGCGACGCCCGACGGCAACACCGGCAAGATCGTCCTCGGCACCAACGACCTGTTCAACGGCAAGGGAGATTTCGTCGGCGGAAGCGAAGGGCTCTGCGGAATAGCCATTGACCCCTCGGGCAACATCTACTGTTCCGACTCCAAGAAGCACATCATCATCGTGACCACCCCCTCTGGGAAGGTCTCCACCTACGCCGGCAAGGCCGGCGTCTGGGGTAACAACGGGACTTCAGTCGTCACGGCCTATGATGCGAGGTTCAAGGATCCGAGGGGCTTGGCATGTGACAGCTCCGGCAACCTCTATGTGGCCGACACCGGCAACAACCAGATCCGGAAGATAGACTCCAACAGGAACGTCAGCCTGGTTGCGGGCGACCCGTATGGCCTGCCCGGGTTCGTTGACGGGTATGTCTGGCAACCATGCTACATTCCCGCGGAGGGGTCAAGCTCGTCGTCGTCAGCCCTCGGCGAACTTGCCAAATTCCGCAGCCCCTACGATGTCGCAGTGGATTGTGCCGGCAACGTCTGGGTCGCCGACACGAAGAACCACGCCGTCAGGGCCATCGTCGGCGAATGGGTCTACACTGCGGCTGGGGACGGCGTCCCCGGCGACATCATAGGCCCAGGAAGTGTGGCGCGTTTCAGGAAACCATACGGCTTGGCGTGTGACAAGTCCGGCAGGGTGTTCGTGACTGACAGCGGGAACCACAAGGTCAAGCTGATAACATCCGACTGGCATGTCCACCACTTTTCTGGGAAGGGAACGGCTGGGTGGCACATGGGGGACGCATGGACGAGCTCGTACCAGACCCTGAAATACTGCGACACTGACCGGAGTGGTGACTTCTATGTCATAGACTACGACCCGCCGCCGTCAATCAAGAGCAGGCTGCTCCGCATTGACAAGAACGGGGTCCCGGGAACGGTCAAGGCATGGACGACCTCCCCGAGTTACGTGATCGGCGTCGCCTGCAGCAAGTCAGGAGCGCTCTTCGTCGTGGAGTCGGTCGACACGGAATTCGAGTCGAGCTCGTCGTCCTCCAGCTCGTCGTCCGCCAGTTCCAGCTCCGGATCCTCCTCCTCCATGTCGAGCCTCTCATCCAGCTCCAGCACCGTGGCGATGCCGACAAGCTCAAGCCGGTCGTCGACATCAAGCTCCTCGAGAAGCTCCAGCACGCGCCTCATGTCAACAAGCTCTTCTCAGTCCTCAGGAAGCTCCAGCACAGAGGCCATGTCGACAAGCTCCAGCCAGTCGTCGGCTTCGTCGGTTTCGTCTTCCAGCCCGTCCTCCGCATCTCCGTCGTCGCCGTCATCCGAGTCCTCATCCAGCGTCTGTAAATATGTCTTGGGGCCCGACGAGGAGGCCACCTTGGAATGCGATTCCTGCGAGGTCAGGTACACCGGCGATCCGGGGAAGACGGCCTACGTGGTGTTCAACTCCGTCAACTTCAGGGTGGCGAACGAGGCCGGATCGTTCGTCTGGGACGACGACAATGCACAAGGCGGGAGGCACGTCTTCACATTCATGGGGGAGACCATAACAAGGAACGTTGGAGTGGTGTTCTTCGACGTCAAGTGGGGCGGGTTCGGGAGCCTGGTGTTCTTCGTGAAGGTGACGCCCCATCCAGGAAGCTCAACGTCGTCAAGCTCCAGTTTGTCCTCGTCCAGCTTGTCCTCGTCAAGTTCGTCCTCCAGTTCGTCATCCAGTTCGTCCTCGTCAAGTTCCAGCTCCTCCTCGTCAAGCTCCAGCTCGTCCTCGTCCAGTTCCAGCTCGTCCAACTCCAGCTCCAGCTCGTCAAGTTCCAGCTCCAGTCAGTCCTCTTCCAGTTCCAGTTCCAGATCGTCATCATCCAGCTCGTCAACTCACATCATGTCTACATCAACCCTCAACCTGTCAACCTCTTCCGGATCCTCCCTGAGCAGCTCGTCAAGCTCAAGTTTGTCCTCCTCCAGCCAGACGGGAAACGCGTCGTCCTCGTCCTCGCCCAGCACTCATGCCATGAGCTCGTCCACGAGTTCCTGCCAATGGGGGCTGAACAACGTGGGTTGGATCCACAACGGCGGAGCAGACGGAGCAGCTTGCGGTGTCTATGGCGATAGCACATTCATTTACTTGGCCAACGCGTTGGACGGCGTTAGGGCGTACGAATTCGACGGGGAAAATTTCTTAAATGTTGGTCATATTGTCCTCGGCGCAGCCATGGGAGTGTGGTGCGACGACACATATGTGTATATTGCGGAGAGTTCCAACGGCCTCGGGGCATACACGTTCGACGGAGCCAACTTCGCAGAAGTGGGCCACATCGACGACGGCGGAGTTGCACTAGCAGTCTGGGGAGATGGGACCTACATCTATTTGGCTAACACCGGGGACGGCCTCAGGGCATACACGTTCGACGGAGCCAACTTCGTCAATGTCGGTCACGTTAATCCGGGCGAAGCAGGCTATGGTGTTTGGGGAGATGGGACCTACGTTTACTTTGCGAACCTTTGGGGTGGCCTTTGGGCGTACACGTTCAACGGATCGAGTTTCACCAACGTCGGGCATGTGGACGACGGAGGACAGGCTTATGGCGTCTGGGGCGACGAGACATACGTCTATCTGGCAAATGGGGATGACGGATTGAGAGCCTACACATTTGACGGAGTGAATTTCACCAATGTGGGGCATGCTCCTGGTGTGGAACTAGGAACCAGCGTCTGGGGCGACGGGACATACGTCTATTTGGCCAACCGCTACGACGGACTTAGAGCGTACACTTTCAACGGAACGACCTTTACCAACGTGGAGCATGTTCCTGCTGGCATCGGATCCGCCAATTGTGTCTGGGGTGACGGCACATACACGTATTTAGCCAATGCACAAGATGGACTCAGAGCCTACAATTGGGAATGCCTCGGATGGAGCTCTAGTTCCGCATCAAGCTCCAGCTCGACCTCCTCAGAATCCTCTGTGTCGAGCTCCAGTTCGACCTCGTCGGAGTCCTCGCCGAGCTCCCCGTCGAGCTCCAACATCTGCCCTCCCGGGCTCAAGACCCTCGATCTGTCGGGGGACACCGGGCTGACCGAGCTTGACATATCGGGCTGCACCGAGCTGGAGACGGTCATCCTGGACGGATGCAGCAACCTAGCGTCCCTGACTGCCACAAACTGCACCAGTTTGACGAGTATATCTGCTGCTGGCTGTGCCTCACTTGGTACTCTGAATGTAAGTGGCACTGCTCTACTTGAGCTTGCTCTTACTGGAACGGGACTTACTACTCTCACTTGTGATGATGCTTTGATTCCTGGAATCACCACTGTTGCTACTCTTGTTACTCTGACTGTAACTTCTACAGGAGTTACTACTCTTAACTTAACCGGTCTTCCTACTGTTGCTACTTTGGATATTTCTGCTCTTACTTCATTACAAGCGTTAAATGTCTCAGGGTTAGCTATTACTGCTTTAGATATCTCTCCTACTGCTGTCACTACTCTCACCTGTGATGATGCCTTAATTGCTTATGGTAATATTACTACTGTTGCTACTCTTGTTACTTTGACTGTAACTTCTACGGGAGTTACTACTCTTGATTTCTCTATTCTTCCTACTGTTGCTACTTTGGATATTTCTGCTTGTACAGCACTGACATCTTTGGATGTCTCAGGATTAGCAGTTACTACTCTTGACGCCTCTGCATGTACTGGTTTGATAACATTGGTAGCATCTGGATGTACTTCACTTACGACGCTTACTGATCTTGATACTCTTGCTGATTTGGAGACTTTGGACGTGTCTGGTTGTTCTTCTTTTAATGCTTATGGCCACAGTAATGCTAATGTAGAAACGTTAGATATTTCTGGGACAGCTACGACAATTATACGTGTTCAATTGGGTGGCGATTATCCGTCTGTAGTTACGCTTGATATAACAAACTGTTTGTCGGCTGGACAATTTGATTCTTCCTTTAATACGACATTGGTAACATTGACCGGGTTGAATACCTGTACCGCGCTAACAATACTTTATTGCGGTGGAACATACTTTAATAATCTTTATTCTTTAGACATATCCGCCTTAGTCAATCTTGATAGTATTGGTAATGATTCGAGTTTTGGAAATTTAACATCTTTGGATTTATCTAACGCTCATTCATTGGCTTATATTGATCTTGCTCCTTGGCCTGTAGGCGATGGGGGTATTTTAATATATTCTGGCTCTCCGTTAAAACAGGCAAGACTAGCTAATTGCTCATTGGATGAAGCAGGAGTAGATGCAATATTGGCTCTTTGTGTTGCTGGTGGTCAGACGGGCGGAACATGTGTATTAACAGACAATGCGCGTCCTTCGGCAGCCGGACTAGCAGACAAAGCTACTCTTGAAGGATTGACTCCTGCATGGACAGTAAATGTAGAATCCTAATATGAATCATAGAATGAAAAAGTTCTTGTTCTTCTGTCTACCTTTTGTTGCGGCATCTAGTTTTGCCGCTACATGCGAGTGGACATCCAAAGTCAGTCGAGTCTGGACGACTGCTGGAAATTGGAGCAATGGTGTGCCTACTTCTGCTGACATCGCTCTGTTTGCAGCTGGCCACAGTAATGCTAATGTAGAAACGTTAGATATTTCTGGAACAGTTACAACCGAGATAAATATTAGAGATGTAGGCGACTACCCCTCTGTAGTTACGCTTGATATAACAAATTGTTTATCGCTTGTTCATTTTGTGGGCGGTAACAATGATGCCCTGGAGACGCTTACTGGGTTGAATACCTGTGTTTACATTAATAATCTGTATACAGGACCTTATTTTGATGGTCTTACTTCTCTTGATATTTCAGCTTTAACAGTGTTGGTTACTCTGCAAACCACTGGCGAAATTGGCAGCCTGGAGGGGTTGGATCTGTCTGCCAATACGTCGCTTCAATATTGCTACATTCCTTATTGGCCTGTGGGACTAAATGGACTTACTCTTCCTGCGTCCCCGTTGAAGGAGATTGTCTGTGCTCACTGTGGTTTGAATACGGAAGGACAATCTGATGCCGTATTAGCAGCATGTGTTGCGGGAGGACAGACTGGGGGAATTTGTATTTTAGATGGTAATGCTTATCCTAGCGCACAAGGGTTGGCGGATAAAGCAACACTTGAAGGGCTAACTCCACCTTGGACTGTAGTTCTTTGATTTCACTATGAATGTAAATAATGACGGAAAATATGACACGGATCTCTTTTCGCGTCATGTTCAGTCCTCCTGTTCTCGACTGCGCAACGCGATGACTTTGCTGCGCCGCCGGACGCCGTTTTCCGGCCCGTCTACGTTTTCTTCCCCCTCCTCTTCGTCGTGCCGAGGGTATGCCCAACCTGAGTTGCTGTGCCCGGACTCCACCGGTATGGTCGGCCCGGCGACTTCTAGGATATTGTCCAGTTGCTCGGTGTGGCCGTGGTCACCATAGTCGCTGCTGACCATGACGCTTAGTTCGCCGTTTTCTTCGTCGCTGTCCACTAGGTCTTTCAACGCCTCAATGAGTTCGTTCACAGTCATGTTCAGTCCTCCTTCACGCGGGTTAGTGGCTAATCGCTGAGAACGGTCAGAGTGAAACTGCCATCTCGCGTCGAGTGGATTCCTGCCTGTTCATTAACTCGCTCCTTCTGGAAGAGGAAGCCCGCGTTGTCACCGAAGACGCTGATGAAGTCCGGTCACTCGCCGGGAGCGAGGCCAATCTGCGAGACCTCAGTGCTTGTCGGGTAAACGAGGTCAGGCATTTTTATTCCCCTTGTGCGGCCTCTTCGGCCGGTCAGGCTGGGCATTGGGCTGGCACTTGGGGGGCTTTTTTGGGGGGGCGGGGGGCTTCTGCATCGCGGCTATCCTGTCCCGGATTTTCGCGGCGTCCTCGTACCGTTCCTCCTTGACGGCCTTCGCCAGCTTCGCCTCCAGTTCGGGAACCGTCTCCTTCATCGCGGCCACGAGCGAAGCCTTGCGGACGTCCTCGATGGCCTTGCCGACCGAGTCCCCGGCAAGCCCCTCCTGGTGCGACAGCGAATGGGGCTTGGAGATGGTTGCTTTCGAGAACCTTTCGGCCGTTCCCGATATGTGGAGCTTCCACTGCCAGAGTTTGTCGGTCTGCCGCCTTACCGGAACCTGTATACCCGGCCACAGGATCCCCTGCCGTCCGGCACATTCGGCACAATAATGGGCCCTCGACATGTCGTCGACGATGGTCTGGTCGATGCCCAAGGCGATGTGGATCACAGCCTCGTTGGTTCGGCAGCCTTCACACTTCATGGTCAGTCCCGTTCGATCACTTCAACTTTCAGGGTCGAGGACACAAGCTTCAGGAACTGGACGACCTCGACTTCGGTATCTGGGTTCCCCGTCACCTCGGTCTTGGCGGCCTCGACGGCCTTGTCAAGGCTATCGTACTTGTCCTCTCCGAGTTGCCCGTCCCCGTCAACGATTCCGAACTTCATGGCGTTCCTCCTTTTGTTATTTTTGGTGCCGTTCTGTCCATTGGCACCCATTATACAAGGAGGGACGTCCCCACAGCAGCACCGCCCCTTCAAACTGCCAGTCATAGCGGATGCTCCCGTTCGGCCAGAAGATGATCTGGATTGACGAGCCTGGCCGGTGCTCCCTCGGGAGGCAGTCCGACAGGCACAAGTTCTGCCCGCGGAAATCAAAGACATCCGCACCGTGCGGCAGCGTCATGAGGTACTGCCCGTTGGCCGAAACATAGTCGTCAATCGCCTTCTTCTCAAAAAGGTTCAGCTCATGGCCAGAGACCCGCTCAAAGGCAATGCTGTTCTCGGTTTCCAAAGGCTTGCCAATGGGCCTCAAAGTCAGTTGCTCGACTGAATTCCTCTTGGCGAACTCCACCAGCTTCTCGATTTCCGCAGGGCCGCCGATGTAGCCGCGCATCACGACGCAACAGAGCCGTACAGAAAAGCCGAAACCATGGAGGAATGCAAGCAGGGCCTCCAGACCCGTATGGTCGGCCTTGGGTGCCCCTGACTGGCAGATGGAGGCGTTCACCTCGTTCTGACACAATGGGCAATGGACACCGCCACTGTCGAAAGCCCCATTTCCTGTCAATATTTGACGTTTATCCTGCCGTGGCAGGCACTTCCCGTCCTCCTGAGGCAGTCGAACAGTATGCCGTTCGTCTGGAGGTCTGTGCCATTGCACCCGCCGTCCCCGACGACGACACTCAGCGTCGAAACCCTGATGCCCTGCGGTTCCATAATCACAGTCCCTTCCCTGAAATCAAAGGCGGTTTCGCACCAGCCCGTTTGAGCCGTTGTTGGTGATCCGTCTCGGAACCGATGCGAGTCACCGCCTTGAAAATTCACTTGCTGGGGGCCGTTTTCGCCGCCTGTGCCATCAGCATGCCCATCACGGCCGTCGACGAGTTCCAAACCGCCTTCGTCTCGTCTGAGACGACTGCCTTGATCTCCTCCGCGTCATCCGTCTCCAGCATCTTCTTGGCAATCCTCTCGGCGGACTCGATTGACTTGGTATCCTCGGGGTCTAAATTGAGGGGTACGGCTAGTTTGGCCTTGGAGAACGGTATGTCGCCGTCCTCCATCGCCCCGTAGATCGGCATGGGCAGGGTCATGACCTTCCAGCGGTCCTTGACGAGGTGCGGCACCATGGCGAGATCCGTCGCAACGGCCTCGATGGCGTCAGCCTCGCATTTCATCAGGAACTCCTTGCGACTCCTGAAGCCCTCATCCAGCGTCTTTATCTTGCCCTCCTTGAGCATCACCTTCCTCTCGTCGAAGATGGCATCTATCTTCTTTGTCATGGCCAGGAGGACATCCAGCATGGCTTGGAACTTCTCCTTGTTTTTTGCCCTTTGTGCGTCCGTCATTGTGTTCCTTTCAGTTGCGAGACAGACACTACCACAACCTCGGAGCCGGTGCAAAGGAAAAATATTTTCAGGCAACTTGTGCAGGCGAATACTTGACTTGCCAGAAAGATGCGTAATGGAGGGAGGGGAGCGAGCTCGGACGGCAGAAGATATAGGGAGTGCTTAGAACGGGTCCGGGGGTTTTCAGCGAAAGGAGCTGTCCTCTGACATTGGGAGAGAAAAGCGCCATGACGACGCGGACGTTGTAGAATAGGCTTCGTTCCCCGGCATCGACGTGACTCCGGCAGCCCACGATGGCTGCGTTCAATGAGGTGAAAAGAAATGGCAAGGGAGAAGACAGTTTATCAGAAGGCCGATGTCGGGAAAGCCACCACGGAATACTTCAAGGGGGATCTGTTCGCGGCGAAGATTTGGATGGACAAGTACGCCCTGAGGACTGAAACGGGCGACTTCCTCGAAAAGACCCCCGACGACATGCACCAAAGGCTTGCCGCCGAATACCACAGGATAGAGTCGAAATATCCCAACCCCATGCCGAAGGATCTCATCTTGGAGCTCATCCGAGGCTTCAGATATGTGATACCGGCAGGCAGCCCGATGTTCGGCGTCGGCAACCAGTACCAGCTAACGTCGCTCGGAAATTGTTTTGTGATTTCCACCATGGATAGTTACGGCGGCATCCTGTTCGCTGACGAACGGATTGCACAAATCGCCAAACGCCGGGGCGGCATCGGCCTTGACATATCCCCCATCAGGCCAAAGGGCATGCCCACGAACAATGCCGCCTTCTCCACCGACGGAATACTGCTGTTCATGGAGAGGTTTAGCCGGACGTGCAGAGAAGTGGCACAATCTGGGCGTCGCGGAGCCCTCATGCTGACCATTTCAGTGCATCATCCCGAGATCATGACTTTCATCAGAGCTAAGGCTGATTTGGATAGGGTCACTGGAGCCAATATCTCCGTCAGGATTTCGGACGAATTCATGAAGGCCGTGAAGGCAGGCAAGAAATACGAGCTCCGGTGGCCCGTCGACGCCAAAGAACCGAAGATGTCCTCTATGGTCGAGGCCAAGGAGGTCTGGGATGAGATCGTCAAGCATGCCCATGCGCATGCCGAACCGGGGATCCTGTTCTGGGACACCATCATCTCCAACAGCCCCGCAGACCGCTATGCCGATGTGGGCTTTAAGACGGAGTCAAGCAACCCCTGCGGAGAATTGCCCCTAGCTTCCCAGGGAAGCTGCATTTTAACGTCCATAAACCTGAGCAGCTATGTGACTGACCCGTTCACTGACAAGGCGTCCTTCAATGACGAGCTTTTTCGGAAGCACATCCGGTTAGGACAGAGGATGATGGACGACCTCATAGACCTCGAGATCGAATGCGTTGAAAAAATACTCAAGAAGGTGAAGTCGGATCCTGAGCCGGAATTCGTCAAGCACAACGAAACCCTCCTCTGGTCGGAGGTCCTCGATCGCTGCAAGCGCGGCAGGAGGACGGGACTCGGCGTCACCGCCATGGGCGACTGCATCGCCATGCTCGGTGCGAAGTACGGCGACGAGAAGTCCATCAGGATTGTCGAGCACATCTATTCGATGCTCAGGGACGAGGCCTATGCGGCGTCCGTCCAGCTCGCCAAGGAAAGGGGGCCGTTCCCCGTCTTCGACGCCAAGAAGGAGGCTGGCCACCCCTACCTGTCGAGACTGCCCGAGGACCTGAAGAAGGACATGGCCAAGCACGGACGCAGGAACATCGCCTGCCTTACGACGCCGCCCGCCGGCACAATCAGCAACATGTGCGCGTGCGGGGACATATTCGGGACAACGTCGGGCTTCGAGCCGCTTTTCCTCCTGCGATACGACCGGAAGATGAAGATGTCGTCCGCTGACAAGTCGAAACCCGACGAAGTCGACAAGATGGGGGACCGGTGGAAGAAGTTCTCCATTACCCACCCCGGGGCGACATGCTTCACCAAGGTGACGGGCAAGCCCGCCGACCAGAGCCCCTACGCCGGAGCCCAAGCCCACGAAGTGGACTTCATGGCCAGGATCAGGATGCAGTCCACCGCCACCAAGTACGTTGACCATGCCATCAGCAACACTTTCAACCTCCCTGCCGACGCCTCGGTCAAGACCGTCTCAAAGCTGTACATGGAGGCATGGTCGGCGGGCTGCAAGGGCGTGACCGTCTATCGGGACGGCAGCCGAGCGGGCGTGCTTACGAAACATGACGGGCAGAAGGGCGAAAACGGGAAGGCCTGTGACGACTGCGACGACGCCAACTCCAAATTCAAGCAGATGATCGACGCCAAGAGGCCTCCGCACATCATCGCCTCGTCCGCCCCGAAGCGGCCGAAGACGCTCGAATGCGACATCGTCAGGATGACAGTCGAGAAAACCGACTGGATCTTCCTCGTCGGCAAGATCAACGGCATGCCGTACGAGGTGTTCGGAGGCGAAGCGAAGGATATCGTCATCCCCAAGAAGTACAAGACGGGATGGATCCTGAAGGACGGCATCGCCGACGGCCGAACAATCTACGACCTGGTCATCGGAGATCTGGAAAACGAGGAGGAGAAGTTCGTCGTCAAGAACATCGCCAAGGCCTTCAGCTGCTACCAGCACGCCACGTCCACCCGGCTCGTCAGCCTGCTCCTCAGGCACGGGGTCGGAATCAAATGGGTCTGCGAGCAGATGGTGAAGGATCCCGAGGACGAGCTGTTCAGCTACAACAAGGCCGTGGCCAGGATCCTGAAGCGGTACGTCACCGACGGCGAGGAGAGCGGCTTGGAGTGCCCCCAGTGCCAAGCCTCCAAGATGGTGTACAGGGGTGGATGCCCGACCTGCATGGTCTGCGGCCACTCAGCCTGCGCATAAGGCTCATCATAGTACGCCTTATGGCCTTCTCCTGCACATAAGGCTCATCATAGTACGCCTTATGGCCTTCCATCCCAGCCGTTGTCCCAAGGGCAGACCACACAGTCCTTGTGGGCAGGGCCGCCCTCATAGCCGTAGTCGTATTCTCCGCACCTGCGGCAGCGGTAGACGGTCTGGGAACATCCCTCGTGACTCTTCGGGCACGCCCTCCCGCCGTCCAAAATCCAATCGTGGCCAATCGCCCTGCAGGCGAAGTCCGCGGCCAAGGCGGCCACCTTCCTGCTGAGCCTCCTCTGCCACCCCTTCTTGACCTCGTCCAAATAGGCCAGCCACTCAGGCTTCACAAAACGCCTCCTATCACATCCGTTACAACGACGCGAAGGATGGCGGCGGCCTGGACATAGGCGGGCTTGTTCTTGGGGAAAGAATCAACGGCGGCAATCAGTTCGTTGGCGACATCGTCCTCCCCGCACGTCACAGCATGGGTAATCGCCCACAAGTGAGCCTTGACTTCCTGAAGAGCCTCCTCTCCGAGCTCGGCAAGGCGGGCTGACGAGACCGAAGACAGCTTGGCGTTCGCCAGATTCCTCATGTCCCTGTCAAGCTTGACCATCCTCGGGGCGACGATTGCATAGAGGCCGCCGGGAGTCTCCGCAAGATGACCGACTTCGTGCCAAAAGACCCAGCGCGGGCAGGCCCTGTCGCAGAAGGTGATGCTGCCGTCGGGATTGGCCTTTGCAAGGAACCCCGAGTCCTGCATCGGGGCGTAGGCCGCCCTGACAGGCTTCTGCAGGATGTCCGAGCAGTACTTGGAAGCCTGCTCGTCACTCCATGCCGTCGGAGCTGTTGTCGAGCTCATCCAGAGCCGCCTTTCCCCTTCCTTCGCATTCGTACTTGACTGGGATCCCTGAGGCTGCAAGGACGTCGAAGTTGCCCCTGCGGATCGCCAGCATCCTCTCCTCGGGGTTCCCCTGTGTCCTGCCGGAAGCCGAAGACTCGCCATCGGCCGGATTCCGGCCCGCGGAATTCAGGGCATCGATTTTTGCCTGCATCTTGGCGGCAACGGCCTCCACCGGCACCGGCTGGTACCCCCAGACGTCCACGCCGACGTCGAAGGCGAGCTTGGTCGCCCATTCCGGCAGCCGGCCGTGACTGTGCCCGTACAAGTTCCAAGATCCGCGGATCGACGACGGCCAGACCATCTGGGCGCAGTGGGTCAGGGACACATAGGCTGACTTCTCCCGGCCGGATCCGTCCTTGGTTCCAAGGCCGATGTTCCTCATGCAGCCCCATTCATGGACTTCCGTGAAGTTCCTGAGGCAGTCCTGGCTCATCTTGTCATGGTTGCCGGTGATGAGGATCTTCTTGCCGTTCAGCCGCATGAGGTGCCTCATGTGGTTCTTCCAGGCGAAGTCGCCGAGGATGAAGACCCTGTCGCCGCGGCTGACCAAGGCGTTCCAGTTCTCGGCTATGGCCTCGTTGTGCTCCTCGAGCCTGACGGACCACGGCCAGTTGAACTTGATGTGCTTCGGCTTGCCCGGGTCGTAGTCTGGGTTCGGGAACATCCACGGCCACCGGAGGCAGTGCAGGACGATGTTCCTGTGATCGAGATGCAGATCCGCTGTGAGGAACGTGTTCAAAGTTTCAGATTCCTTAATTTGTGACAGTAACAGTAGCAATTTGAATGCTAATGGTCAAGAGAACCATTTTCTGGTGAATCACTTGACATCCTCCCACGGGACAAGCCCGTGGGATTCCCAGTTCCACGACCATGCTTTTCATCCCTTCCGGGATGCAGAGGCACAGGTCTCCCTGGGCGTGTGCGTTCCCCACAGTCCGTGGGTACGTGCGAAAACCGTCCGGACATGCCGCTTGGTTCTCGCGGACAATCCCTTCCGGGATCACATCCGGACACCGACATTATACACCAGTGGGTTCGAAACATGCAACGGGGATCTTTTGACCCACTCGCTCTCATCCGACAGGACAAGCCTGTCGGTTTTCCCGTTCGTGCTGTATAAGGGATGTGAAGTCGAACATGTCCGAGCCAGATTTCGTAGACTTTTGCAAAAAGGTTGTGGTTTTCTCACAGATTGCTAGAAAACCATAGTTCTCAAGTGACGATAAAGCTCGTTGATTTTGTGAATATCTGGTTGTGAAGGAAGGGAACAGCCTTCTGTCAATCGGTCTATTTCTTGGATCATATTCTCAGCCCTTGAAACCAGTTCTTCATACGAGAATTGCCCCGATCTTATATCCATAAGGTATTTTTGGTCGTCACCACAGAATCTTACAATGGGTTTTCCAGTCTTGACAATTGAAATCCCAGACATCAGAAGGCGCATACAATGCATGAGGTTTTTTCGATCAAATTGAAAATCCACGCCGTCCTGGCCTACCCATCTGGACTGGTTCCGTTCCTTCATCCAGGTCCAGTAGCGTTTCCAGTCCTTGAGAGCCTTCTCAAACCCCCGCTTGTTGTAGACTAGGAGGCCAGCGAACCTGCTACGATCATCCTCCTCCGGTATATGCTCGCACACAAGCATCCCATTGCCCCTGAAAACGCCTTTCGCCCCCTGACCATAGTGGTAGAGCCTGTAGACGTCTTCGACCCGTTCTAGGGCCGCACAATGATATTGTGAAAGATCCAACCCCGTTTTCGCCAAGGGCTTGGGCCTGGCTGGGAATGAACAAGGTTCACAAGGGATATGTTCTTTTCCAAGATCATCAATGATCCAACAATGATCTTCTTTGGTTGGCTGCTTCTCTGGCTGAGCCTGATTCACCATTTTGTTCAGGCCTCGAGCTTTCCCGATCTGGTTCCTGGCATAGCCGACAAATGACATAGTAGCCTTCTTTGTGATGAAAAGGCTTCGGTTCCTGATAAGCTCCAACATGAGCGGAGTCATGATCCTGATGCAGTCATCAGGTGGCCAAAGAAGCTCGACGATTGTGGGGTTGCATTCGGTCGCCAGTTCGACAAACTTCTTCAGTTCGAAGAACTTGACGTCCTGCTTCTCGCTGGAAACCTCGTCCTGCGGCTTCAACGACGAGACACAGACAAAACAGTCCTGCGGAAGACCGTACACCCCGCGCACATCAAGATCGGAGTCGGGGGTGGCTGTCCCGTACATTCTTGATCCCGCCACCACCTCGTAAACGATCCTTCCAGACGCCCTTAACTCGTCAATGTTTCCAAAACACCCCATCATTGCTTGTGTTGCTCCTGTTTAGGAATATTCGTGGCCAGTATAGGGGAACGGCAGTGCAAGTCAACTGGAAAAGAAGGGCTGCACCCGAGGGCAGCCCGAATCCATCCGCCTCTTACAATTTCTGGGAGCCAGAAAGCCCAAATGCTTCAGCTTTGGGATGAATGGCGACCGTGGAAAAATCTTCGGCATGTTGTATAATCGTGGGACGTTCTTTGACATGGTCTGCCAGGTTCGGCGAAAAGG